>VTLG01002220.1_pt1 | contig 51990 bp, 68 predicted proteins | sample 4694571 | NCBI WGS metagenome assembly VTLG01 (sample SAMN12604809, study PRJNA352737) | marine metagenome | biome: ENVO:00000447; feature: ENVO:00000209|ENVO:00000569|ENVO:01000036; material: ENVO:00002151; isolation source: viral sequences binned using virsorter ... | reverse complement strand
AAAAAAGCCTACGCAAACGGCCCTCGAAAAGCTGCTAACACTTCTGCTGAAAAGCCTACGATGGACAGTTCTCCATATAAGCCTTTGTCTGCGTACACAACGAAAGAAGATAAAGAAAAAAAGCAGAAAGAAATGATGATGTCATCCTTTCCAACCATGATGAGAATGGTAGGCTAAAGGCAAAAAGCTATGTCGGGTAAAGCAGTAGCAGGTACAGCATTTCGCACAGACCCCAGTCGCAAACTAACAGAAAAGCAAGCTGCCTTTCTGGACGCTTTGTTTGAAAACGGCGGTAGAGTAGGCGAAGCCATGAAGACAGCGGGATACAACGCATCTCGCTCAAGTCTTATGAAGTCGCTACGTGAAGAAATAGCTGCAAGGACTAAAGATTATTTAGCCGTGAATGGCGTAAAAGCTGCGACACGTATCGTAGAAGGTTTGGACGCTGATGGCACAACTCCGCTAAATCAGATGGATATGCGAATTAAATCTGCAGAGTCCATACTGGATCGTATTGGAGTTTCAAAAAAACAAACCACAGAAGTTACGGGGCAGGTTGTTCACGGTGTTGTATTACTCCCTGCTAAAAAAGAACTAGCAACCAACATTACCATAGATGGGGAGATTTAGATATGGACGATGCTGCTGCAGAGCAAAAAAGAATGCGAGAGGCTTATAAGCAAAAACAAAAAGCAATGAATGAAAAATTTAATCAAGAAGTTAAAGAAGTTATGGAAGGTTTGGGTGTTTCTAAAAAAGAAGCTGAAAGAATCGTAGAGGAGAAAGATTTAAAAGTAGCTCTAGGAGGTTATAAAAAGAAAAAAAATAAAATACCTTCATACAAATATGGCGGCATGGTGAAAAAGAAAAAGACCGCAAAAAAGATGATGGGCGGCGGTAAGGTTTATTCGCGTGGCTCAAGAAAGGCTAGTTACAATGTCTAAAAAACAAACTAATCAAGAAATGTATATGGATATGCCCCGTGTCTATGAGGCGGACCATTTCGCCGATAGCGTACCAGAGCCTGACGGTTCTGAAGATTCTAAAGGTTCTAGAGGTGTTTCAACTACTGGTTTAACTTCTAAAGAGATACAGAAATTTCTGGGAAGAGAAGATATACAACGATTTCTTAGTGGTAAACCTATGAATCGCACGATGGAACTGATAGAAAAACTCGTAGATGATGGCTTTACTCGTAAAGAGGCTAGAAACTATGTTAGAAAATTAAAGAAGTTATACGCACCTAAGAAAAAAGCTCAAAAGAAAATGGGCGGCGGTAAGGTCTATTCGCGTGGTTCTCGTAAGGCTAGTTACAATGCCTGACGATAATAACTATAGAGGAAGTGCTATACAAGCCAACCCTAACAGGGCTAACTTTGGTCTTAGAGCAACGTTAGGAAGACTTAATACAGCTAATGTATCCGCTAATCTTGGTATTCCAGTAAGTCGTCTTGAAGATGAGATATCTGGCCTTCGCTCAAGCCTTATGTTTTCCTTTTTTAAAAGCGATGAGGAGAACAACGCAATAAGAAACCGAGCACGGGAACTAATTGCTAACAATAAGAAACCAGAACCACCAAAACTAACAGGCGTTACAGTTTCAAGAGGTAGAATTGATACAGCTAAAAGAAAACTACCTCAAAATAAGAAAAGCGGTGGCAAGGTCTACTCGCGTGGCTCAAGAAAGGCAAAGTATAATGGCTAAAAAACCCGGATTATACGCTAATATTAATGCGAAACGTAAACGTATTGCTGCTGGTTCTGGTGAAAAGATGAGGAAACCGGGAGCAAAAGGCGCACCTACTGCCAAGCAATTCAAACGTGCTGCTAAAACAGCAAAGAAAAAAGCTAAAAAATCATAAGAAATGCCTCAAAAACCTATAGCACGTAACAAAAAGAACTACCGTCCTACGAAAAAGGGTGCAGGAATGACTCGCGCTGGCGTAAAAGCACACCGTAGAGCAAATCCGGGCAGTAAATTAAAGACAGCAGTAACGGGAAAGGTAAAACCGGGAAGTAAGGCCGCAAAAAGGCGTAAATCATACTGTGCAAGAAGCGCAGGACAGATGAAAAAGTTTCCAAAAGCTGCAAAAGACCCTAATTCACGGATACGGCAAGCTCGAAAAAGGTGGAAATGCTAAAAATCTGCTACAATGAGCATAATTTCCTATGACAGCTACAGCAAATACAAAAAAACAAAGGGGAAGACCACCTTTAAAGCCCGGAGAAAAGGGACGTTACCAGTATTCAAAGGTTCAAAAAAAGAAAGTAGACGAGCGCCGAAAGATCGCCTCTCAGAAGAAGATATTAGAGCAATCAGAGAAGAAATTAGCGAATCTGAACAATCAAGCGGAAGCATTGAAGAAATCGGATCAGATCGCTGGAAAAGGTGGAGTCGTAGATGATAGGACTATTGCTTCCCTACCTGCCCAAGTCAGAAATCAACTACAGGAAGACACAGAACTTATCTTCAGACCCAACGAAGGTCCGCAAACGGACTTTTTGGCATCTCCTGAAAAAGAAGTTTTGTATGGTGGCGCAGCAGGTGGTGGAAAATCTTACGCGATGTTGGTTGATCTGTTGCGATATGCGGATAATCCAAACCATAAGGCGCTTCTTTTAAGACGAACACTTGCAGAATTGACTGAACTTATCGAACAGTCACGCAAACTTTATCCTCGCGCTTTTAACGGCGCAGTATTTCGAGAATCAAAATCAACGTGGATATTTCCAAGCGGAGCTACAGCACTTTTTAGCTACGTAGATAAAGACCACGATGTTACAAGGTATCAAGGACAAGCATTTACATGGATTGGCGTCGATGAATTGGGACATTACCCCACCCCCTATGTTTGGACTTACCTTCGTAGCCGACTCAGAACCACCGACCCCTCGTTGGAAACGTATATGCGAGCTTCTGCGAATCCGGGTGGTTCAGGTGGTTGGTGGATTAAAAAAATGTTTATTGATCCGTGTCCACCAAATACGCCGTTTTGGGCAGTCGATCCAGACACGGGACGAACATTAAAAAATCCAAAGACACAACAACCACTCTTTCAGCGTAGATTTATACCAGCAAGACTTACGGACAATCCCTACTTAGCGGAGTCTGGTGAATATGAGGCAATGCTTCTTAGTCTACCAGAAGTAGAACGTAGACGGCTTCTAGAGGGCGATTGGGACGTAGCAGAGGGAGCGGCATTTAGTGAATTTGATAGGTCTGTACACGTTGTTGAACCTTTTGAGATTCCATATAATTGGCCCCGTATACGCGCAATGGATTATGGATATAGCAGTCCTTCTTGTGTTCTTTGGGGCGCTGTAGATTGGGATAACAACATCTGGATATATCGAGAGCTTTACGAAAAGGGTCACACCGGAGAAAGTATTGCAGACCTTATTATGTCTTTAGAATATGACGATCCTCAAATGACACAATCAGTTTTAGACGGTTCTTGTTGGTCAAGACATGGCACGGGACCAAGCATAGCAGAGTCAATGATCCGTAGAGGCGCACGTTTTGTGCCAGCGGATAGAAATCGCATAGCTGGGAAAATCGAACTCCACCGTAGACTTGCGTTAAAAAATGGAGAAGAACCCGGTTTACGAATCTTTGGTACTTGTACTAATCTTGTACGTACACTGCCTACACTTCCACTTTCCAAAACACAATCGGAAGATGTGGATACAAAGGCAGAGGATCATGCGTACGATGCGTTACGGTACATGTGCATGACTCGTCAGACTGGCTATGCTACCAGTTCTATGTTTCATTCGATTAAACAGCAAGAAAGCTATCAACCAGTTAACTCAACATTTGGATATTAAAAAAACCTCTACACATGGCGAAAGAATCTCAAACACCTCATATAGCTAAAATTATAGATTTTCTTGGTTTATATCAAGAAGGTGACGACATTCTTATTAAAGATGGTGGCACTATTTTTGATCTTTCTAGCTACAAAGAAGAATTAAAACAAAAAACGTTAAAGGAAACTTTAACGATCAAAGATGCTTTGTTTATTACTTTGAATGAAAAAGGTTTAAAGATATTAGAAAAATCTTTTGTAGAAGACCCTGATGCAAAAATGTTATCTGAAATTTTTCCACTTAATAAAAAAATAGATATACCGGGAAATCAGACTCTAGCTGTATCTCCTGAACCTAGCTCCGCTATAGCAAGTTGGTCTAATCTTGTAAGTAAGATTAATACAAAAACCGGACAAGATGAAAAAGAAATTTTAAATACCCCTATTCAAAATTATATAAGAGAAGGAGTATCTAAAGAATTTAATCTGAAAGGCGCAAAGGGAGGCGTTGCTGCTTTACGTCAAGGTATTTTTTACGCAAGAAAACAACTTGGATTTTCAAAAGAAGAGAAAAAGATAATTCGGAATGCATATCTTGACGATCCCACTCTGAGGCAAGAATTAGGTGGTTCAAAAATTTATGGACAAAAAAGATTACAAGGTAAGGCGCTTTCTACACGAAATATACGCCCTTCTGATGCACCTTTAATAACACAAGCTGTAAAAGAGGGAATGAGTGTTATAACAGACCCTGATGCAAAAGCAGCTATTATGTACAATACTCTTATTCCACACAGAACGGTGCAAGTTTCTCGTTTAAGGATTAATCCTGAAACAGATGCTAAAGGAAATATTTTAAAAGACGCTACTGATCCGTATTTAGATGGAGATAAAATTGTTGTTCCAGAAGAAGGTACGAAAAAAGGTCAGAAAAGATATACGACTATTCAGTTAACTCCGTTCATGCAAGATTTTCTTGGACAGATCGCAGCAAACAACCCAGATAGAACATATCTGTTTCGAGATAATAATGTAGGTGAAGAAGCGTTTGCTACTAAAATAAATAACGCACTCCAACTTCCGGGTGGTGTAGCAGAAAAAACTCAAGCATTCGTAGACAAAGGTATATTTAGAGGGGCTGTAAATACTTTTGGAATGCTAAGAAAACTTTCAGCTACGTCAATTGCTCTTTATGTTCCGGGTTCTTATGGTAACTTACGATATATCATGGGACATACAAATCTAAAACAAGTTGCTTCAGAAACAGGTATAGATGAACAGCAAATAGTACATTACATAGGAGATATTCAAGAAGGACGCACTGATTTTGAAGCTATGCAACTATACGAAGATGAGCTTCAAAAAAATTCAGGAGCATCAAGTAAAAGAGACTTTTTAAGAAACACATTTAACATTACTGAAGTAGAGTTACCTGAAACTTTTGTTGAAACACCCGTACAAGCTGCAGAACAAGCAGTAAAAGCAAGTTCTGATTTTGCAGATAGAGAGTCTTTTAAAGCAACAATTGAAAACGATGAAAGTTTAAGTAGAGAGGCAAAAAATTCTATTATTCAACAATTTGGATCACAACCCAATCCGATGGAGCTATATAGAGCAGACAGAGAAGCTGTAGAAAATAGCTATAACAACTACGAAAAAAGTATTACAGATGCTGGTGGAACACCAATAGATGAGGATGATTATTATAATTCTGTAAAGTCAGAACGAATAGAAGTAGAAAAACCAGTATCGCCAGTTCTTTCTGAAACACCTCAACCAACACAGCCTTCTGTTACCCCAACACCAGAAGTTAAACCAATAGTTGAGACACCTCCAATATCAACTGAATTTAAAGGATTTACAGATACTTCTTCTCCTGAATCTGGGCTTGTTCCTAAAGATCAACAACAAAGAGTTTTTGATGCCTTAAAAAGATTTGGGGCAACTGATGAACAGATAGACGCATTAGAAAAACTAGACTTTAATGATCTTGTAAAAAAAATGGGCCCAAACATAAAAGGCGGTGTTCCTGAAGTTATTGCTTTTCTTTTAGGAGGAGCAGGTTCTTTAGCAATAATTGCGGATGCAGCAGCAGACGTAGCTTTAAGCCCAACTGAATTAGGTTACGGTGGGCGTGATCCAGCAGAACAAATAACAGGTTATGATCGTTCTGAAACAGACAGTGACAAACTTGTTTCTACATTACAAGAAGCAGCATCTCAAAGACGTTCTCCTGACATAGTAGATCGCACAACCGCTCTTGCAGAGATAGAGGGAGGTAGAGAAGCACTTGGTCAAAGAGCTTTTAGTCCTATTGCAAGACAACAAGCAGAACAATCTCGTAAAGAGCAAATGCAAAGCGGATTAGGAGATTTTGGAGAAACAACGCAAGCAGAAGAAATGAGGCGTTTATTTGGTGATATAAAAGATGTAGATACAAGTGAAGTATTTACCTCAGAAGCCGAGCTTGCAAGAATACAAGAACGTGAAAGAATACAATTACAAGCTGCAGAAAAGTTTAACAGAGGTGGTGAAGAGGAAGGAACACCTTTAACCATAGAGATAAATAGATTTGCAGGATATCAATAATAAATTATTAATTGACAACTTACAAAAGGAAACTACATTATGCCTACAGGAAATACACAAATGTACGGTGCAGGATACATCGAAAAACAAATGGCAAAACAGGGTGAAACCTCTGATGTAAACGAGTCGGCACTGTACCGTGAAAAGCTAGAGTTTGATACTAAAATTAAAAATAATTATCCTTTGACTGAAGACTTTCCTTCAGAAGCAGGAAACAAACACATGGACGCTAACGTTCTTGGTAAAATGGCAGCAAGTTCGCCACACAGTTAATTTTGAAATATTTAACGAAAGTTGCATTTAAATGAAGCAGGAAGACAAGTATGAACTTGTTGGAACCATTCAGTCTCGTTTTGAAGATGCTGAAACTGGAAGGCTTCCTGACGAAGAGAGATGGCTACAAGCTTATAAGAATTATCGTGGTATCTACGATTCTTCAACACAGTATCGTGAAAATGAGCGAAGTCAAGTTTTTATTAAGATTACAAAAACAAAAGTTCTTGCCGCTTACGGTCAGATCGTAGACATTCTTTTTTCGCAAAATAAGTTTCCCATTTCAGTTGAGTCTACTCCAGTACCGGAAGGTATTGTAGAATTTGCTCACCTGTCTAAAAATCCTCAACAACCGGAAGAAGAACCGGACCCGATAGGTTTTCCGGGTGACGGTAGAGAACTTCCTCCCGGTGCTACAGAAGCTACACTACCTTTGGGTGGAATGGCTGATCGTTATGAGGGTGCAAATCTAGAAGAAGGTCCATCAAGAGTAGGAGAACCGCAAGTTGCTCCAGCTAGAGAAGCTGCACGTTTTCTTGAAAAGTGTATGCAAGATCAGCTTTTAGATACAAACGCTGTAACTGTTATGCGTCACGCTTTGTTTGAATGTGCTTTGTTAGGCACAGGAATTATTAAGGGACCGTTTAATTACAACAAAACTGTACATAACTGGTCTATAAGTGAAGAAACAGAAGAAAAGGTTTACGCACCGTACGAAAAGTCTGTGCCTCGTATTGAGTCTGTAAGTTGTTGGGATTTTTATCCTGATCCTTCTGCTACATCTACACACGATTGCGAATACGCTATTCAGCGTCACAGGTTTAATCGTGAGCAACTGTTTGATTTATTAAACCGACCTTTGTTTGACAAAGATGCTATTGAAGCAGTTTTGGAAGAAGGACCAAACTATGAAGAACGTTATTTTGAAAGCACTCTCTATAATAACGAAAAAGATACTCAAAATGAAAAGTATCGTTATGAAGTGTTGGAGTACTGGGGTATCATGGATACAGACAGTGCTGAAGACGCTGGTCTTGAAATACCAGCAGATGCGGGACCGTCTATTCAGGTAAACGCTTGGATTTGTGGAAACCATATTCTTCGTATCGTATCAAATCCATTCTTACCTACACGACTTCCATTTTATTCGTTTCCTTTTGAACTTAACCCGTATCAAATCTTTGGTGTAGGTGTAGCTGAAAATATGGAAGATAGCCAGCTTCTAATGAACGGACATGTTCGTATGGCTATTGATAACCTAGCTCTTGCGGGTAATCTTGTATTTGACATAGATGAAACGCAACTGGTTCCCGGCCAATCGTACGATGTATATCCCGGCAAGGTCTTTCGTAGGCAGTCTGGCGTAACGGGAACAGCAGTAAACGGTATTAAGTTTCCAAATACTGCTGGAGAAAACATACAAATGTACGACAAGGCCCGACAGCTTGCGGACGAGCAGACGGGTATTCCAAGTATTACGCACGGTCAAACAGGCGTAACTGGCACTGGACGAACAGCAGCAGGTCTAAGTATGCTTATGTCCAGTGCAGGTCTAAGCATTAAAACAGTAATTAAAAATATTGATGACTTTCTTCTCAAGCCAATGGGTGAGGCGTTTTTTCAGTGGAACATGCAGTTTAACGACACAATGACTGAAATACACGGTGATCTTGAGATTAAGCCTCGCGGAACAAGCGCAGTTATACAAAAAGAAGTAAGAAGTCAACGCTTAACTGCACTGTTACAAACAGTAGCAAATCCGATGCTTGCTCCGTTTATTAAGATTCCAAATCTAGTACGAGAACTTGCAATCAGTCAAGATATTGACCCTGATCTTCTTGTAAATGATGTAAATGATGCTGCTATTTTTGCAGAGGTATTGAGAGGACTAAATGAACGCACAACAGGCGAAGAAGCTGCTCCCGCTGGTCAACAACCCGGAAACATGGGAGCCGCTGGAGGAGTACCTACAACAGTTGGGCCAAATGACGCAACGGCAGTTGGTGGTGGTGGAATCGGAATTGGAGATGCGCCGTCTGCAGGGCAAGATGGCTTTACTGGAAACACTTCAGAACCTGAATATATCGGTTAAATCAGATGCAAAACAACAAGAATAGTTAGAAAATTTTATTATGTCAGAAGCATTTAGCGCAGAAGAAATAAGAGTTAACCAAGCGTACCGAGACTGGTTAAACAGTCACGGTGGCTATGGAGCATTAAGCAGACGAGGTGTGCTAGAAGGTCGATTTGACGAGGTTATAACAGAATCTGGCCCAGAATATTTTAGCGATCCTTTTGCACAAGGTGATTATGAAGGAACAGGTATTTATGATGATAATACTGATTATCTTAAATACAAGTTTGGGTATCCAGAATTAGGTCAAGAGTTTGTTCGCGCCCATACGTCAACATTACCTTCTTTAGCAACAACTACACCTGAACCTACTACAGCCCCTACTCCTGAACCCGAACCTGAACCCGAACCCGAACCTGTTGTTTCCCCTGCTTTACAAAACCTATCACAATCGGCAAACACTGCACTATCTCAAGTACAAGCAGACCCTTCTATACCTTTTGTACAAGCTCAACGACAGGCTCTTTTTAACCCGGTAACTTCTAGCCCTGCAACTCCTACAACAGGTTTTAGTGCAGGATCACCAACTACAGCTAGTCAACCGTTTGTAAGTTTTGTTAATAGAATACGATCTGAACCAGAAAGTCTTACACCTTTTATAAAAGCTGTACAAGATGAAGAGTTTAAATTTCCAAGTTTATCAAACATTGCTTCACAAACTCCTAGTGCTACTGTTCCTGTTAGACAACCAAGCGCAGAAAAATTTAGGAATATTATTGAAAATATTTTACAAAATAAAGAAGTTGACGAAGATGATTTTGTAGAAGTTGTATCTAATCTTTCAGATAATCCTGTTATAAGACAATTACAAGAAGACGTACAAGGCTTTGTAAATGTTTCAGACCCTGTTTTATCTGATCCTTTTTTACTTGATGAATTTAGTGGAGAAGAAGATTCTGGACCTAGCTTTAGTTTTGGAGGTAGAAGTCCAGAAGAAGTTACACAAGGTAAAGAATTTGAGTCAGGGTTGACTGAATCTCTGTTTGGAGGAACACCTTTTTCTTCCTCTGCAAATCCTGAAGTTGGCCCACCTACTGCTCCAATAAATGCAATGATTACGCCTTCTGATATTGCAAGAGCAGAAGCAGAAGGTAGACCTACACTTGGTATGCAGTTTTCTCGTTTTGTGGATGAATACGGAACTAAAGCTGCTTTAGCGTTTGATAAAACTGAAGGAAAAAAAGATATCGGGCAACGAATAATAGAAGGTATTCCCAGTCAGTTTGCAGGAGAGTTTATTAGTTCGACAGGCATAGGAGCAGGAATACCTTTTGGTGGCGCTCTTATAGGATCAGGAGTGATGGCAGTCGGAAAAACTGCATTTGACATGGCTCAATCTGAATACAGTGGGTTTGGCGTTGGTGATTTTTTTTCAGCAAGCATAAATAATCTTTTTGGAGGATTACTTGGAGACAGCGTTGAAGACATGGAAGACAAACAAGACGAAGATGAAGCTATGATGGAAGGCATATTCTCTATGCCGGGAACAAGTACAGAATTAGAAGGACAACTAGCTCAATTAACAGGCAGAAACTTAACATCTCCTACTAAAACTGACAAACAAATTGCAGATGCGATTTCTGGTGCGCGTTCTGATCCATCATCTATAGCAAAAGCAACACATAGTGTTGGTGATCCTAAAAATACAGGTTATGACGATACTGCTGATAAAGGTCCAGAACCTTCTATGCCGGGATTTAACGACCCAACTGAATTTTCTGAATTTGCTAGGGGTCTAGGCTTTGATCCTTTTGCAACAGGTGGAGATGATGACGGGTTTAGTGATATAGATTTTAGCGGAATTAACTTTGATAGTATAAACGATGAAGGTGAATGGTAATTTTAAAAATGAAAGAGAATTATAATGGCACTTATTCAACCTAACATTCCCGAAATGGAAGCACCGCCGATACCAGCAGGTGTAGTTAACGAGCCTATGGGTGATATGCCTGTAGAGGGTGGCGTAGAGTCCGTAGAGGATGATATTCCTACAACAGCAAAAGAGGGTGATTTTATACTGCCCTATGAGTCTGTTCTGTACGTAGGGTTAAATAATATCAACATAGAAGTTAAAAAGGCTATGAAGCAAGCACAACAAGAAGGCGTGCAGATTGAAGGTGCTGACCCTGACTCTGATATTCCTATTAAGATTTCTAACTTTGAGTATCGTATTCCAAAAGAGCTTGTAGAGTACATAGGAATGCAGCGTCTTGAAACCTATCGTGAAAAAGGTTTAGAGCTTCGCGCACAACTTGAGAAATCAAGAGGAGACAAACAAAAAGCTTTTGTACCTCAACCGCAACAACAAGAACAAGCACAACAAGCAGAAATGCCACCGATGCAAGTACCACAAGAACAAAACGTACCTCCAATGCCTATGCAGTATGGAGGTATGGTAGAAAAAGAAAGTGGTGAGAAACTTCATGCGGCAGTACAAGGCAGTCCTTTAAAAAGTCCCAAACCTGTTCAAACAAAACAAGACGAAGAACAAGCTATTCTTGATATGAGTGGTGGCGGTCTTGTAAAAAAAAAGAGTTGAATGAAGGTGGAGAAGTAAGCGATAGAGAAAAAGAAATAAAAACTTTAGTGGAAGGTGGGTCTGATGTTGAATTTATGATGGGCATTGAACCTTACATAAAAAAGGATTTTCTTGCTCAATATGGTTCAGAAATAAAAGAACCAATGATGGACCCTAAAGCTAAACCTAAAGATATGTTTAGCACAGTAAATGTAAGACTTGGTAATCGGCGTGGTATTGCAGGAACGTACCTACTATCTGACTCTGGCCTTATTAAAGAAGGAGATAAGGCAATTAAAGATTTACAAGAAGTTGGTCTGGAAAACTTAAACGAAGAACAAAAAAGAGATTTACAACTTTTTATACAAAAACATAACAAACGAAAAAAACAAACACCTTCTGAAAAAGCAGAAGAAGCTTTTGGATTAAATCAAGGAGAACTACAAGATAAACCAAAATCTTTTATTCCAACTAAAGATGCTTCTTTTGTAAGTTTAAGACAAGGCGATCATACAGCAGACCTCGAAGAGTTAAAAGCTCTTGGCATTACAGATGAACTCGGTTTAGATTCTAAAGGAAATCCACGCTTAACAAAACCAGAAGACTTAGCTATTACATTTATTCACGAAGCTAGGCATAAAGCAGTAAGAAGACTTAATTTCGAGTCAGAAATTAATGACACTCTTTACCATATTCCTGACATAAGAGGCGGTGCAGAAGAAATTCTTATGAGATGGATGGATTATGAAAACTCTAGGACAACTGAACAAGCAGTAAATCAAATTAGATGGATAAAGAATTTTTACGACCAATTAAATTTTATTGCAAAACGTGCCTATGAACAAGGAAGTATCACTCGGCCTGTCACATATACAGACCCATTTAAAAACACACCAGAAGGTAAAAAAGAGGCTGAAAAATTAAAGAAACTTTCTAACAAACTAAACAAAGAAGCTAAAAAAGAACTTGCAAAGCTTCGCGGAGTACCTGTTTATGAAGATAAAGATTATCGTGAAACTTTTCTAGAAAAAGTAGATAGGCAAGGTTTTATAAAAGCAATGTTAGCGGATAGACATTAAAGAACGAGAGTAAATAATGGAACAAAACTGGGAATATTTTACACACAACGAATTAAAGTGCAAATGTGGTTGCGAAGATGCGCCCATGAAAGACAACTTTATGAAGATGCTCATTGCTATTCGAGAAGAATTTGATCGTCCTATGGTAATAACCTCTGCGTTTAGATGCAAGGAACACAACGATAGCATAGGTGGAGCTAAAGACTCACCACACCGTCACGGACAAGCTGTCGATGTTTCTGTAAATTTAAAAGACGCATACGAGCTTATCTGCCTTTCAATACGAAAAGGTATGACAGGCATAGGCGTAAAACAAAATGGATTAATGGCTGGACGTTTTATACACCTTGATAATATGAAAGAAGCAAAAGGTCGTCCACGCCCTACAGTTTGGAGCTATTAAAACGCTTCATTTACCGGAGCGGCTACCCGAAATTTTCGGCCCCGCTATTTAACTACACATTACTCCTCCGCACGGCTACCCAGATTCTTTCTGGCCCCGCGAGAGAAAGGAGATAAAGCATGACTGATACTGAGAATGAAACAGAAGAAGTACTTGAGCCTACCCCATACGAAAATGCGTATAGGCGAACCTTGAATGAACCAGACGAAGAAACTTTGGACCCCGTTGTAGAAGAAGCGGCTACTCCTCAACTTACAGAAGGTATCGTTCAAAAAGAAGATCACGATTACAAAAAAAGGTATGATGATCTAAAGAAGCACTACGACACTAAGCTAAACGAGTGGAAACAAAACCGAGAAGTTCTTGAAGCAAAACTCAAGATGGGTGATGGTCCCTCTCTAAAAGCTGAACAGCTTCCTAAGACAGCAGAAGAACTTGAAAACTTCCGCAATCAATACCCTGATGTATACGATGTGGTCGAAACTATTTCTTCGCTAAAAGCTAACGACAGAGTTTCAGAAGTCGAAGAACATTTGGAAGTACTGCGACAAAAGGAAGAAGAAGCAGAACGAATAACTGCTGAAAAACAACTTTCCGCATTACATCCTGACTTTAAAGAACTCAAAGAAAGTGACGATTTTCTACGTTGGTTAGAAGAACAACCATCAAGCATTTCTGATGGAGTCTATCGCAATAATACAGATGTTCGTTGGGCCGCAAGAGTTATTGATCTGTACAAAGCAGATGTCGGTCAGACCACTACTAAGTCAAGACGATCTGGTTCAAAAAAGAATCAGCGGGCAGAAGCAGCGCAAGCTGTAACTCGCACCGCAGCAAATCGAGGCTTAGAATCTTTAGGACCAGATAAAAAAGTCTGGACAGTAGAGGAAATCTCCCGGCTTAAACCGTGGGAATTTGAGAAATACGAAAAAGAGATTGATTCCGCTTCCCGTGAGGGACGAGTTGTTGATTCTCTTTAATACTTTTAATTTTAACATCCCCTAGTAAGGAGAAACCAAAATGGCTTTTACTCGCGCTGGTGGTTACAACAACTTACCGTCAGGTAATTTTGTACCCACTATTTTCAGCCAAAAAGTTCTCAAGTTTTTCCGTCGTGCGTCGGTAGCTGAAGCAGTTACAAACACCGACTACGCTGGAGAAATTGAAAACTTTGGCGATACCGTGAATATTATCCAAGAGCCGTCAATTACGGTTCGAGATTATGCTCGCGGTACAACCGTGAACACGGAAGACCTATCTGATGATCAGATTCAGTTGACCGTTGATCAGGGTAACTACTTTGCTTTTAAAGTTGACGATATCGAAGAACGCCACAGTCATCTTAATTTTGAAGCTTTGGCAACTTCATCCGGTGCGTACAGCTTGAAGAAAGCTTTTGACTTTAATGTTCTAAAGGCTATTTCTGATAACGCTGCTGCGCCTACGGGTACTATCGGAACTCAAGGTACGTCTGCAAACACTGGCGATAAGGTTGCTGACCTTGTTGCACAAGCAGCACGTAACCTTGACGAAAATGACGTTCCAGAAGAAAATCGTTGGCTTGTGGCCCCGCCGCAATTCTACGAAGTTCTACGTGGCGCTTCATCCAAAATTATGGATTCGTCGGTCACGGGTGGCGGTTCTCCGCTTCTGAACGGTAAAGTTACAGAAAGGCCACTTCACGGCTTTGATCTGTACGCATCTAATGCGATTGTTGTTGGTTCTACGGGATCAGACGCAGCGCACACTTTTGGCTCATCTGCATCAAGTGGTCAAACTCTTATTCTGTTCGGGCATAAAAGCGCAGTCGTTACGGCTTCGCACATTGCCAAAACGGAAGTGATACGCGACCCCGATAGCTTTGCTGATGTTGTTCGTGGACTACACGTTTTTGGACGTAAAGTTCTGAAGGGCAGCGGCACAGGCTTTAAGGGCGTGTTTAAGGGTTTGATGGACTTGGATAGCGCATAAGGGAGGATTAGAACATGGCTACTTTTACCATTACAGGTGGTGGTTCTACTGGTATCTCCGCAAGCGCAGGAGACGTTAAAGTACTAACGCAAGTTATTGACTTTACCGCTTTTACTAACGCTTCTGGTGATGTCATCCAGTGTATCGAACTTCCTGCTAATACGTATGTTGTTACTGCCGGAATCGAGGTAATGACTGCTGATACTGCAGGAAACAGTGGTACTGTGTCGTTAGGTGACGGTGACGATGTTGACCGTTATGTTACGGCTCAAACCATTGCTAATACTAACCTTGTGCCTATTCGCGCTCAAGCGGGTGCGGGTTCGCAAGGTACGACTTCTGTAGGCTACGGTAACTATACCGCTGCCGACACGATTGACGTAGTGATTGCAACGGGAGCGATTAACGCTATTATTCGCGTATTCGCAATTGTTGCTGACTATGACGGTCTTGGTGGAAGTGAACCTCAGAAAGTCACTTTCGCGTAACTTTGTATGTTACAATGGAGAGGGGGTCTTTACCCCTTCTCCTACATACTTTTATATTTAATTATAGGATAGACAATGGCTACTTTTCTTGTATTAACAAATAGAATACTAAACGAGCTTAACGAAGCAGAGTTAACTTCTAGTAGTTTTGCTAGTTCTAGAGGTATTCAGACTGTTGCTAAAAATATGGTAAATAAAAGTATTCACGATGTTTACAACTCTGAAGTTCAGTGGCCTTTTATTCACAGTGATCAAACAGATTCTTTAACAGCAGGTACACAAGAGTACAGTTTACCAACAGATTCAAGACAACCAAACATGAATACTTTTGTATTACTGCCAAGCGATTTAATCACTAACGGAAATTTTACATCAAACATTACTAATTGGAGTACTACTAGTGGAAGTCCTGCTAACGCTTCTGCTCGACTTAGGTTAAATAACGCAGGAGCTGAACAGTCTATTAGCACTGTTGTAAATACAGAATATGTTCTTCGTGTTCGTACGTTTACCGGAGATATCACATTAAACATAGGGACAGGCTCTGGTGGTACACAAATTTCAACTCAAACGCTTTCTATTGATGACGCAGGTGACGGTCAGTTTCATACTGTTATTTTTACAGCGACAACAACAACAACTTTCATAGGATTTGTAAACTCTGCTTCTGCAAACCACGATGTAGACAACGTATCAGTTTCAGAAAATTTAAGTCCTAGAAGACTTACATTTCTTTCCTACAATGAATGGTTAGATAAGTTTTCTGATCGTGATTTAAACGCTACATCTATAGATCATTTTGGTACACCACAGTATGTCTACAAAACATATGATGATAAGTATGGTCTTACACCAATACCTGACTCTAGCTTTTTAAGTGTTCGATATGAATATTATAAAATACACACAGACTTATCGGCAGCAACGGATAGTCCCGATTTACCCGCTCGTTATGACGATGTAGTTGTAAATCGTGGAAAGTACTACTGTCATATTCTTCGCGCTAACATACCTGCTGCACAACTTTCCGAAAAAGATTACAAAGAAGGTTTAGCTCGTATGCGAATAGAGCTAATAAACACAAAAGATTACATGTATCCAGCAGGAATGAGGTTATATAATACAGCGCCATGACACAAGAAATAACATCTAGTATTATTACGACTACAGGTGGTCTTATATTAGATCAAGATGTCTACTCAATGCCACCGGGAGCAGCGACAAAGTTAACAAATTTTGAACCTTCTGTATTAGGAGGGTATCGACGTTTAAACGGTACAACTAAAGTATCTACCGCTAAAGTAAACGGAGATAATGTTGTACAAGGCGTAGTCATTTACAAAGATAAAGTATATGCTGTTTCCAATGGAATTTTAGTTTTTGATGCTGGCAGCAATGTGTGGACAACAATAGAAACAGGTTTAACAGCAAGTGCTAGGCCATACTTTGAACGATTTAACTACGAAAATACAGAAAAACTTTGTATGGCTAACGGTTCTGATGCTCCTAGAGTAATTAACAATACAACAGTTACAACAATATCTGAAAGCAGTGTAGCAGGAGCGCAGTTTGTAGCTTCATTTAGAGAACACATGTTCTACGCTGGAATGTCTTCTACACCTCAAGAAATTGTATTTTCAGCACCGTTTAACGAAGATGATTTTAACTCAGGCAATGGTGCAGGTTCAATTAAAGTTGACGATGCTGTTACAGGGTTGAAAATTTTCCGTGATAACCTATTTATATTTTGCAGAGATAGAATTTTTAAAGTTACAGGAAATACTCTTGCAACATTTACTGTCTCTTCTGTTTCCCGTACATTGGGTTGTCTTGACGGGTTTAGTATTCAAGAAATAGGTGGTGATCTAGTTTTCTTAGGTCCAGACGGTGTACGTACTGTTCAAGGAACAGCGCGTATTGGCGATACAGAGCTTGGTGTTGTTTCAAAAGCAATTCAACGAAGATTTACAACCATATCGTTAGACCGTATTAGCTCTGTTGTGATTAGAGATAAAAGTCAATACAGGCTTTTTATACCTGAAACTGCAGAAACAGAAACTACCGCTTATGCTGTTATTGGTGTTATTAAAGCAAATCCTCAAGGACAAATTGGATGGGAGTGGTCAGAAATAAAAGGGTTAAAGCCAGCTTGTGCAGACTCTCAATTTGTTAGCAACGCTGAGTTAGTAGTTCATGGAGGATTTGATGGTTTTGTATATAAGCAAGAATCGGGTAATACGTTTGATGGTACAAATATAATCGCTGAGTATCGTTCTCCTGATTTAACTTTAGGAGATGCAGGTATTCGTAAAAACATGCAGCGTATTAATATAAACTACGATGCAGAAGGAACAGTAAATTTAGCACTAGGCGTTAAGTTTGATTTTGAAGACCCTCTTACGCCTCAACCAGCGGATTATACTTTAACTACTCAAAGCACACAGGCTATTTACGGTTCATCTGCTTACGGAACTGGAGTTTACGGTTCTGACGGTTTTCCAATTGTAAGACAATCTATAGAAGGCAGCGGATTTACTACTGTTGTAAAAATTAATGATACTTCAGGTAATCCTCCGATTACATTAAAGGGTTTTCAACTAGAGTTCACACCGGGAACAAGGATGTAATAAAAATGGGTACGGCTTATTCAGCAAGACAAAGTTCTTATAGCGACGGGGATACAATTGATGCAGCAGATTCTAATGATGAATTTGATGCTATTTTAGCCGCTTTTGGAACAAGTGGACACTCGCACGATGGAACTGCAGGAGAAGGCGGTGACATAACTGCGCTTCGTGGACATGCCTTAACATTTGGTCAAGGAACAGCGGGTACAGATATCGTAGTTACTTTTGACGGTGAAACAAGTGACGGTGTTCTTTCGTGGATGGAGGATGAAGATCAGTTTAAATTTGACGATGACGTACAACTTATAGACAATAAGAGTATTATTCTAGGCACAAACGAAGATATTACAATATTATATGATGAATCAACTAACGATTCTTTAGAGATTGCAGCAAACGTAGAAGGTGCTGCTCTTGGTATTGTATTAAAAGCTGATCAGGGTGACGATGCTGGTGATGAATGGAAGTTAAACATAGCTGATGGTGGTACGCTTACACTTGGTAATGATATTAATAGTGCAGGTACGTATGTTACACATTTAACGATTACGCCCAACGCAACTGTTGCAAGCTCTGTAGCTCTTTTTGCTGGCGAAGTGTCTATGACTACGTTAGACATTGGTGGTACAAATGTAACCACAACTGCAGCGGAGCTTAACATTCTAGACGGTGACACTGCTGCAACTTCAACAACTGTTGCAGATGCTGACCGAGTAGTATTTAACGATAACGGTACAATGAAACAAGTTGCTGTAACCGATCTTGCAGCTTATTTCGATGATGAAATTACAGCAATGCCTAATCTTACTTCTGTAGGAACTTTAACTACTCTTACTGTCGATAATGTTATTATTAACGGAACGACTATTGGACATACAGATGACACAGACTTAATAACTCTTGCAGATGGTGTTGTTACTGTTGCTGGCGAAGTCTCAATGACTACTCTAGATATTGGTGGTACAAATGTAACAGCTACTGCTGCAGAGTTAAATTTACTTGACGGGGATACTTCTGTAGGAGGTTCAATTACTCTTGCAGATAGTGATGGTGTAGTTGTAAATGATGGTGGAACAATGAAGACAATTCCAGCATCTGATTTTAAAACATTTAACCCCGGAGGTGGTCCCGGCTTAGATGGAAACGGGACTGGTGAGCAATCTGTAATTAGAACAAACAAAAATCAGATTAGTGGCAATGCTAGTTTAACAGTAGCTGCAAATGACAACGGAATGAGTATTGGCCCTTTAACAGTTACTAACGGAAGTTCTGTGACAGTTTCTAACAACGCTACTTGGACAATTTTATAAACAATAAGGATACTTAAAAATGCCTATTACTATTACCGGAAATGATGCCGGGGCAACAAGAACATCATTAGGGCTAGGAGATGCTTCGACAAAAACAGTTGGCGTTTCAAATGGCAATGTTATTGCTGCTGATGCCACTGGCATTCCGGCCATTAATGGTAGTCAAGTTACGGCACTGAACGCTACAAATTTAGGTAGCGGAACCGTACCCGATGCAAGGTTTCCCGCGACCCTTCCTGCTGCAAGTGGCGTAAATCTCACTGCTTTAAACGCTACGAACTTAGGATCAGGAACTGTAGCAACTGCCAGACTAGGCAGCGGTACGGCTAGTTCCTCTACGTTTTTGCGCGGGGATGGAAGTTGGGCTGCAGCAGGTGGTGCTACTTGGGAATTAATAAGCAGTGTAACTGCCAGCAGTTCAGCAACACTTACCGTAACTGGTATGTCAACAGATCACGACGTTTATGCAATTTCTGTTACTGGTATAACTGCACCATCTGATGGCAATTTATTCCACGGAAACATAGGAACATCGTCGGGTATCGACACAACCAGTAATTATGTTGCCGATATCAACTTTACCGACTCATCAACTTACGAACACCAATTTGAAACATCCACCCGATGGGCAATCTCCACTGTTAATAATGGGGGAACTACACAGACAACTGGTGCTAGTTGGTCAGGAATGTATTACATAACACCTCGAACCAATATGCCCATAATACATGGCACTTACGCTGCTGTGGGCATCCAGAGTGGCACTACTCCTAACTTTCAAGGTGGTCAGTTTTTCGGGGTTCACAAAACTCCAGCAGCATACGATAGATTTCAGATTAAATACGGAAGCGGCTCCATACCTTCGGGACGCATGACTCTGTGGGGGATTAAACATGCCTAGATTTCATAATATAGACGGCAAAAAAATTCAATTTACGCAAGATGAAGAAGATGCTTGGGACGCTGAAGAAAAAGAATGGAATGATGCAGCTCCAGCACGGGCATGGGCATCTCTTCGTAAACAACGGAACAAAAGACTTGCAGAAACAGATTGGATGGCTACTTCAGATTACACTATGTCGGATGCTTGGAAAACATATAGAAAAAAATTAAGGGACTTGCCTTCAGAAGTGTCCGATCCAACTAGTTTTTCATGGCCTACTAAACCCTCATAAGGAACCTTTAAAATGACTGTAGTAATAAATAGTGACGGCACTATAACCTCTGATACAGGCTCAATTTCATTTGGAGATGAAAATATCAGTACAACCGGAACTGTTGGAGGTGTAGGGTCTGGACTTACAAGCTTAAATGCAACAAATTTAGGCAGCGGAACCGTACCCGATGCAAGGTTTCCTGCGACCCTTCCTGCTGCAAGTGGCGTAAATCTCACTGCTTTAAACGCTACGAACTTAGGCAGCGGTACGGTTGCAGACGCAAGGTTTCCTGCTACGCTTCCTGCTGCAAGCGGTGTAAATCTCACTGCTTTAAACGCTACGAACTTAGGATCAGGAACTGTTCCTACTGCTAGACTGGGCAGCGGTACAGCAAGTTCCTCTACGTTTTTACGTGGTGATGGAAGTTGGCAAACAGCGGGAGGCGCGTGGTCTGTTAAATCAAGCGGCAGTCTTTCGGGAGTTACCAACCTAGACATTACAGGGCTTACCAAAACTATTGCTCTTTATTTTTCAAACGTAAAAAACTCGTCCGATGGGGTTGGTCCAGACGTATTTTTCTCAACCGATAACGGATCAAGTTTTATTACGACCAGCACCTATGATTATTCAACGATGCACGCTGACCAGAATAATCAACCGGGCATTTCACTCTATGCCGCTGGCCCCGGCAACGACACGAATGAGACGCACAGTGGGCATTTTATTTTATACGGTCCAAACGTTGGGACAGGCATCGCACAAGCGATAACATTTTCGGTCATTTATCCGAAAACAGATGGCAATGCTCAATTTTTTGTAGGCGGTGGTTACCTTCCAACCGCAAGTGCCGTAAATGCCGTGAGATTTAGATGTCTAAACGGGGCAACGGCTGGGACTTTCGTTGTTTTGGAGTTGAACTGATGGGTAAAAAAATTCTAGTTTCTCTTGCAGACGAAGAGACAAAAACCCTCGAAATGACAGACGAGGAAAATAAAGAAGCAGATGACTTTTTGAAGCAATGGAACGATGCCGCACCCGAAAGGGCAATGGCTGCGCTACGCCAAGAGCGCAATGCCAAACTAGCTGAAACAGACTGGTGGGCTTTTCCTGACTCGCCAGAGATGACCGATAGCCAAACAAAATATAGGCAAGATTTACGAGATATAACAAAGCAAGATGATCTAAATAATATTACATGGCCTACTAAACCCTCATAAGGAAATTTGAAATGGAAAATACTTCTCAAACAAGTAACGTTATTACGATCAATGGTACAGACTATTCTGAAGATTCTTTTTCAAAAGAACAAAAGTACATGATATCTCAAATTAAAGACCTTCAAGGTAAAGTAAATATAGCTAAATTTCAACTTGATCAGCTACGCGCCTCTTCAGAGGTATTTATTAACAGGTTAATTGAAAGTGTCGAAAAGGAAGAAACGGTAGAAGAAGAAAAAGTAGCAAGCTGAAATGACAGAAGAACTAAAAACAGTGGGTGATGTAGTTGGCGTAAGTTCTACTGTAGCTCTGTTAGCTGGATGGCTTCCACCTCTTGTATCCTTTGTGACACTTGTATGGTTTTTAATTCGTATATATGAAACAAAAACAGTTCAAAATTTAATTAAGAAAGATAGGTAAACAATGGCTACTCCTGATCCAAATGATCCCAATGCAGTAAGCGTAGACCCGTTAGTTTCGTTGCCCGATCCTAATGTGGCAAACGCTCCTCTTTTGGCTATTCGTGGTCAACAAGCTATCGGAGTTCCCAATATTGTTTCTCAAACAGGACTTACTGATCCTGACAAAGTTGAGATGTTGTATGATCCTGTAGCTCAACAAGTTCAACAAGATGAGCTAATAACAGATACTGGAAAACTTCTTGATACAAGTGATCAACGGCAGCTTATGTCTGAACCGACAGCAATTGGTGGAATTGACGATATTACCGTACAGGCTCAAGATGCAGCACAAGTACAAAATGTAGAACGTACGTTTAGTAATATTCCTACCTCTACAGCCGCTACGGGAACGATTACAGACAATGACGTAATTGATCCTAATCAGATTGTAGATGAACGTACTAAACAACAGATGCTTGAACGGGGTAGTTTAGCAGAAGCTCAAACACAAACATTAGCTAACGAAGCTTCTGTAGCTTTTCAAATTGAGAAACTTACAGAAGGTTTTAAGACCGGAGAGTTTCCTCCGTGGGCTTCGCCTACTGTTCGTAAAGTTAACGAGATTATGCAAGCAAGAGGTCTGGGTTCTTCAAGTATGGCAGCAGCGGCTTTAGCTCAAGGTCTTACAGAAGCAGCTATTCCCATAGCTCAACAAGACGCACAAGCTAACGCAACCTTACAGTTACAGAATTTAAATAACCAACAGCAAACAGCGTTAGCCAATGCTGCTACGATAGCTACAATGGATCGTCAAAACCTTGATAATCGTATGAAAGCTGCACAACAGAACGCGCAGTCTTTTCTTAACATGAATTTAAAAAATACAACAAACGAACAACAGTCTGCCGTCTTGACGTATCAATCAAAAGTACAATCTTTATTTACAGACCAAGCTGCAGAAAACGCTTCAAAACAATTTAACGCTACTTCTCAAAATCAAGTTAATCAGTTTTACGATCAACTAGGTGCTACAGTAGAGCAAGCCAATGCGGCAAGAGATTTATCCATACAGAAGTTTAATGCAGAAGAGCAAACGGCTGTAGAAGAGTTTAATGTAAGTATGGACAATTTAAGAGAACAATTTAATGTAAATATGAGAACTCAAATAGATCAATCTAACATTGCTTGGCGTAGGCAACTTAACACTGCAAACACGGCAAATCAAAATAGGGCTAATCAAATTAATGCAGGAATACTTTTAGGACTTACACAACAAGCTCAAAATCAGCTTTGGCAAAAATATCGTGATGAAGCGCATCAGTTATTTACAGCTTTAGAAAATGAAACGCACCGTAATCACCAAATTGTTACAACTGCTATGCAAAATCAATTTAATGTTGATGCGTTTAATAGAACAGTAGACTTTAAAAATCAAGTTGCAGCAGGGGCTGTAGCTCAAAATAGAATTGGTAGTATTATTGATTTTGGAGTTAGTCTTCTTAACACACCGCCATCTGGAGGTGGTCAGTCTATTGCTGGTGCTGCAAGTCAGGGTCTTCTTAATCTTCTTGGATTAGGTGGTGGTAGTAGTAGTAGTGTAAGTACAACTCCAACCAACCCTACTCCCGGTCAAGGAGCAGGACAATTTCCGAGTCAAACCGCCATTGCCATTGGTCAGGGTGGCGCTAGTCCATTTTAAATAATTACAGGAGAAAGATAAAATGGTTTTTACAGCTTTGGTTAAACAAGCAGTATCCACAGCAGCTTCACAGGCAGTTTCTACTGTCACGTCTCTAGCAGCACAAAAAGTTGGCTCGGCTATTTTTGGATCACAAAGTACGCCCGGAAGGTCTGTTGGAGCCGCAGGAGTTGCAACGGGACAGCAGGATCAGACTAAAAACATCTTAACTGACGATAGCGATTTAGATGCTTTTCAAAGAGGCATAAGTGCTTCTGGTTTTGTAAGAGGTATTGCAGATTACCGCTCAGTTGGAGCGCAAAATGTTGCTTCACAGACAAGAGGGTTAGCCGATAGTGGGTTGCAACAAATTATTCAAAGCATGATGTCTAGCCCTCCTATTACTCCAGACGTAGCCAGTACTCTTACTGGATTAAGTGGTTCATCTTCTATTAAACGTCCTCAAGTATCCCTAAGAGGAAAAAAACAAAAGAAAAGATTTGATCGTTATATAAAAGGACTTACTTAATATGTCAACTTTTTCTAGTGTTCTTCAAAATGATCCTAACGTGGGTAGACCTATTCCGGGCCAGTCTTTAACTGCTGAACCGGGAACTATGCCCTATGAAAACCCTCCTCAAACAGTAGACCCCGCGCAAGCCTTTGAGGTTTTAAAGGCAGGGTTGTATCAGCAAGACTCTCAAGACGAACTAGCTCAACTTACTCGGTCAGGTATGTCGTGCGAAACGTTAGCTTCAGCTATGGTAATGACTGCTTTTGCAAAAGGAATGTTTAATCCTGATATAGCAGAGATCATAAAACCATTCTTAGCAATAGAAATATTTAAAATCTCTAAAGAAAAAGGAGTAGAGCAGGTTCTGCTTGAAAACAAACCTATTAAAAAACCTTTAGACATAGATTCTTTAGAAGGTTTAAAAAATCAAGCACTGCCTGAAAATAAAATTAACGTTTCTTTTACACCAGAAGAACAACAAGAAATTGATAAAATGTTTCGTATAGATGACGATGATGATGGTGATATTGAAAATAACAACCAAAATTTAAATAGTGAAGGCTTTATATCTAAACCGGAAGAGGTACAATAGAATGGCGGGATTCATAGAACAGTTAGGTGGCATTGCGTCAAAAGTATTAACTGATACTTTAGAAGACCCTGAAAAACGAGAAAAGTTATTGAGAATGGGCTTAGAGTCTTTAACTATGCCTGATCGAACAGACACCTCTAATGCAGCTTATAATTTAGGTCGCTTTCGTGCGATTAGTGCAAAACAACAACAAGAAGCACAAGCAAGGGCTAAGGCTCTTGAAAAAGAAGAAGAATATCAGAAAGAAATGAGAGGGTATAAGTTTGAACTTAGAAAGGGTATGATAGATAAAAAGTTTCAGGCAAATATGAAAATAGCAGAATTAGCAGCAGAAGAAAAAAACCAAACTGCTGACCAAAGAAAAGCAGCAAGAGAGGCGTATAGTACCTATATGGGAGGACAGGATCACGATCTTAGTTTTTTTGTTGATACAGACGCTTTTCATGGGCCAAGAAAAGAAAATGGAGAACGTAACATACTTTTTACTCCCTTTTTTGCCGAGCTACTATCAAGAGGTAAAATAGAAATCCCTTCAGCTAGGGCTATGGAAAAAGTACTTATTGCTCTTGATGAACGGTATAAAGCTAATATAAGGAAACTAAATGCTAGTTCTGCGGTAGATATGAAAGATAAAATTAGTTATGGAGGAGATTTATTAAATAAGGTTAATGGAGAATTAGGGTTTCCTGTATTAAGCAAGCACAAGGATAACTTTCCTAAGCTTAATGTATCAGACCTTAAAGACGTTAATGCTGTTCAAATAAAAATGGAAGTAGCGGGAAATTCTTGGTTAAACAATTTTAACAAAGCTATTCCTCAGTTTATGAATACAGCAAGCCTAGAAGCTGGTAGAAAAATATTTGGAACTACAGAAGAGTTTCGTAAAGCTAGAGTCGCTTACCGAAACGCAATGGCTATAATAGCAGAACAAGGACTAGATGCGCCTAACGCACCTTTTGTAAGATTTATTAAAAACTATCTTGATCCTTTAATGGTAAGGACGGGAGCCGATAAGTTTTTTGAATATGCTTTTAACGCAAAAAAGAGAGGGCAAACAATAGAAGGAGGAGAAGAGTCTCTTGGAATGGCAAAAGGTAAAAGTGTAACAACACGTTTAACTTTTTTAAGAGATGAGCCTCTTATGGCTAAACTTGCTATTCATAAAAATTTGATAACTAACGCAGAATATATACATGCCCTACGTACTATGCCTAATTTACCGGGTAAAATAAGTCAGACAACCCGTGAAGAACAAACTCCTGATGGTCAGACTCACAAAGTTCAGGTATTACACAATAGCAATTTCTATCCGCTTGAAGTAGTACAAGAGCTACATCGTAATTCTATTAATATTTCTAAAATTAAAAATAAGGAAGATAGAAACGAACTAACACAGTTGCTGTCAGTAGGTAAACAAAACTACTCAAATATGTCTGATAAAGAAAGACAAGCATATCACGATAAGATTCACGAACTAATGAGAAAAAATGAAACAGATTATAGTGTAGATAATAAAAGTATAAATACGTATTATCAGTATGCTTTAGATAGTATATCAGCTCAGGGTACTCAAAGCATTATATTTAATAAAAATGGAAGTGTAACTAGAGTAAACTTACAGGACACTAGCGTAGGTCCATACAAGGTGAATAGTGACGGTTCCAGAAGCAATGAGAAAACTAAAACTCAGCAACAGGTAGAAAGAGTTGCTAGACAAAGACAAAATATAGACTTTAAACTTTTAGGCATGGTAGAACTTCTTGGAATGTCTTACGAAGATAGTCAATTTTTTGGAGGAATTAACACCATAGCGCAATTAGATGCTAAGGTGCGTACAGGTTCTGCTGCTGAATTTATGCTTAATCTAGACAATATACTTGGAAGTACTAAAGAACTTTTTAGTGCTTTTGGACAACGATTTAATTTTGGAGGACCGCAAAATTATGCACAGTTACAAAAAGCATACCTTGACAGTCAAACTCCAGCCGCATTAAAAGACTTTCAAGATAGACATGGTTTTAGGCCTCAGTTAAGAGGATATAATAATGCAGAAAGGATTCAAAATCTTGCACGACTAGCAGGAGAACAACAAAACATGCTTGAAAAAAGGTTCCAACAACAATACAACGATGCACGAACTTTTGATGCTAAAAAACGAGCCTATATAGAGCATTTGCGACGAGCCGCTCTTTTGTGGGAAAAAACTTCATTGACCTATCAAATGGCAGGTTATGTACAAGGTGATCAAACAGGTGGCAGAACTATTTCTAACCAAGACTTTGATAATGTATATAGAGCTTTATGGGGCGGTTCTTTTTACACAAGCGGAAATGCCCAAAATGCTGTAAGATATTTACTATTTCAAAACAACGAAGCTATGAACAGAGGTAAAGCAGACGCTTTACTTATGCAAGCAACAGGACAATCTTTTTTAAATGCAAGACATTCTGATATGGCCGCTCACCTATACAAAAGAAATTTAAAAAGATTCTACTCAAAAGCTGGAAATGAAGGTATTCAAGATTATGTTGAAGGAGTAGGTATAGGAAGACACTCGCCTAGTGTAGACGAGGCTAAAGTAACAGTTAACCAATTACTTAGCTTACGGGCAACTTTAGCAAATCAAGGCATGACAATTATTGAGGGTATTCCAACTTTAGTTAATTTTCCTACACAACGTATGCCTGAAGAAATGAAACAATATCGAGAACACCTGACCACCTCTTTTGATTTGGTATCCCGACTTAACTCTTTTAGAGCAGGACTTGAGAACAAAGGTACAAGTTATGAACCGACTGAAGGTGAAATATCTACTTATACACAATTACGAGAACATATCTATAAAGAGACACCTTTAGGTAAATTTTTAGGGGATATTATGGAAACTTCTGCAAATATGGACAAAGTTACTGAAGAATTAAACTTTCCAGTAGGTTTCCCCTCTTCTTTAAGACATATAGCTAACATAGTTACACTTATAGTAGAGACAGGAGATCAGTTTGATAAAGCTGAAACGCAAGAAGTAGAAGGCTATAAGATACCTTCTGCTATGTTTGGATTTACTATGCTTGAGACTATTCGTCGGCAACGAGAAAAACGAGAAGGAAGTTTGTAATGTCAGAGTTGCCAACAAGATTTCAAAAAATTTTAGAGTCTCAAAGAGCTACTCGTTATGAGGACGACAAGATAGAAGACCCTTTTGATCCTGAAAATGGAGATAAATCACGATTACGTCTTTCATTAGAGAGCCTTGATAAGAGTATTCCTGCTGAACTACAAAATATTCCTGAAAAGTTTGTAAAGCAAAATTTGCAGAAAAGTCGAGTTGGAATGCCTTTCGTTAATAAATTTAGGCCTCGTAGAGACCCTCGTAAACCGCTATCAGATGATGAGAGAACACGGATAGCAATGTCTAAAGACTACGGAACGTTTCCCGACTATTACGACCCTACAGGAATGATAGAAACAGGTAACGCTGCAGAAACTTTGATGTTAAAAGAAGTTCAAGAATCTATAAGAAAATTAGAAGCTTTAAAGCCAGAACCTGATGTTATGTTAGGAATTGAAACTCTTGAAGAAGACCCAGAAAAAACTGAGTTTATTACGCAACAACCTAGTGTATTAGAGAGAGCTAGAAAAATACAAAAAGATAAAGATGAAAAAGAATCAAAAACATTCTTTGATATTGCAATGACAGGAGTTCAAAGTACTGTTTTTGGAACTCAAAAAAAACCTGCATTTGGAGTTAATGTTCCCATAGAAGAAGTAAGATTAGACCAACACGCTGGTATAGTCGGAGCAGCAGAAGGACTTGCTGACTTAGCTTTAATAGCTATAAAAGAACTTCCTAAACTATCAGGAGGTGCGTTTAGAACACTTGTTCAACTTGACGAGAATGATGAGCCAGTTGTAAGGGATATTTTTACAGATTTAAGCAATTTAAGTTCTTACTTTTTTATGTCGAAAAAGGATGCAAAAGCACCTACTGTTTATAGTAAATTTCACTTTATGGCAGGTCGTGAAGGGGTTCAAGACGCTTATAATATAATAGGTGAGTATTTAGAACAAGGAGCAAGAGGAGTATTAGGCAATTATATTAGAGATGAGGAAAGTTTAAAACAATTTTATAATTCGGTTAGAAATCCTCTTGCCGTTGATTTAGAAGATCGAAATTCTTTAAATATTGGACTAGCAGTATTTGGACTATTTGCTCCGTGGGCTGGAACTGTTTCTGGTGTTAATGCTGGACGTGTTTTAAAAAAGTATATAGATAACACTGTGTTAGTTAGCCATTTTGCAAAAAGACTGGGCTTTATGAAAACATTCGTAAACATGGATGCACTTAAAGGCTATAAACAACTTTTTGATACTAATGTGGCTCAAAGAACGTTTCCAGACTTAGGAGATACGTTACAAGCAGCATTAAAAAATGACTTAGTTTTAGCAGAACACATTGAAAAACTGACAAAAAGAGGAATATCTCCTGAGAAAGCAAAGAGACAAGCACGAAACAGACGAAGAGATTTTTACGCAGGAGCAGGTGGGGGTGCGATGTATGCTATCTTTGAAAGACTAACGGATAGTGAGGGTTTGTCTTTAGGAGCTTCTATATTTGGAGCTTTGTTTGGAAATGGCATATTGACTTCAGGCAGACGACAGTTATCTAAACGCAAGATGAATTTAAATGGATTATTAGCGAGATTTAACTCAGCTAAAAAAGAAGATAGAGATAAAGCTATTGAGGCTTTTAAAAATTCAGATTCTCAAAATATGAATCAATATAAAGAAACTTTTTTAAGAATGCAAGGCTTAACAGGCTTAGAGATTAAAGAAGCTGCACGCGAATCTTTAGATATGGGAAATGCAGCTATGAAAAGTATTAGAAAAGCTGAAAAAGAAGGTAGTGTTCAACTAGGCACAGTACAGTATTCAGCAGCAGATTTAAGAGCTAAATATATTTCAGAAGGTGTTTTAAACGACAAAGGAAGACCTCACCAATTTCATTTAATGAACGTTATTTTAGACTCAAAATTTAATAAACAGACTTTAGATTTTGGTGCTGAATTTTATAAACGAGTTCTTACAGGTCAAGACGGAGAACGATTTAGAGTACAAATGCAGCAAATGCACCTTTTAGTTGATGAGCTACACAGTATTGCACCAAAAGCTATGGAAAAGTTTCCGCTTTTACTTGAACAAGTTACAAACTTTGCAGCTTTACAGGCTATGAGAAATAGTCTTATGAATCAAGTAGAATTTTCTGCAAGGGGTGGGCGTGTAATTAACGGAAGGTATCTTTCAGAAGCAGAAAGGTATCACGATTTACTAACTCAACAGTCAGACCAATTGACTGATGTTTTGAAAGAACTTAGAAATAGTGATGCAAAAAATAGCGAACTTTTTAAGGATTTTCTTAATATTATTTCAGATGGAATAGGAGCTAGAGATTTAGGATATAAAAGTGACCAAATTGTAGAATTGAAAAAACTAGCAAAAACTAACAGGAATGAAGAACTACAGCAGATAGAAGACAATAGACAAGAACTGGTAAAGTTGTCTCAAGTTGACCATGTTGGAGATGTTGCTAAAGCAAAACAGCACGGTCAGGCTCAACTATCGTTAATTCAACAAGGTTTTAATCGTGTTCACAGAGAAGCTTCTAAACCATTTGAAGACATAAAAAATAATAAAAAATTTCAAGATTTAAAATTAAACATTGCTCCATTTTTAGAGACAGCAGGGCCAGAGTTTTTAAAAGGAGAAGCAAAATCAATTGAAAGACTTTTAAATTTTACAGGATTAAACGCAGATGATGCTCTTGCAATAAAAAGAGATATTGCTCGAAACTACCTAAAAAATACTTTAGAAATTTCAAAAACCCCAAGTCTAAATTTTTATGAAAACGAGTTTGCTTCGGCTGTAGGAAATATAATTGAACAAAGTTTTCAAGGAACCGATGTTCAAAAACAACAAATTTTTGAGAGTCTTTTTCTAAATGCAAATAATATCGCAAAACAAGGCGACATACCACAAGCAATAGATTTAGTGCTAGGAAATATGTTGAATATTATTGATTTTCCTGCTCCTGTAGGAATAGAAACATTTATGAAAATACGTCAAGCTATGGGGCAAAATCAAAGAACAGCCTATAATCAAAAAGATTTTGCAACTTACCGAGAACTAACAAAACGACTTGATCAGCTAGACGAGGCTATTGGATCACAAAGTATATTAGGTCAAGACTTTATAATAGCCTACAGAAACGCTAGATCAATTAATAAAAATGAAATGGCTCCGTATAGAGATCCAAAAAGTCCGTTTTCTAAATATGATAATGTAAATATAGAAGGTCGTCAACCTCTGTCTTCACATCGTCTTTTTGAACTTCTTCATAAAGGAGAGGGAAGTGCAGAACAGAATGCGAGAGAGTTTGATAAAATTTACTTTGATTCAAAAACTGGAAAGTATAGAACATTTGAACTTTTAGATGAAAATGGAGATAAGGTTTTAGATTCTGCAGGAAATGCTATAATTATAAACCCAATAGAGGAACTTATCTACTCTTTCGCAACCAGAATAACAAAAAATGATGGGTCAATAGACCCTGCTGCAGTTGAGGATATTTTATCTGATTCATTGCTTGTTTATGCAGATGTATTTAACAAAGCTGGTCCTAAGTATGCAAACTTTTTAAAAACGGTAAAAAACTATGTTAAACATAATACTGTATCGGAAAAAGCAAGTGTTGATGATAGAAAATTTGTTTCAGAGTCTATTTTTGCTGTTTTAAACTCACTTAAAGGATCGTATGCAGACGCTTTTAATCAATCTGCTGTTGCACAATTAGGAGGAAGTTCTGCAAAACTTGATGAACTAGGTATGATAGTGCAAGAATCTCTAAAAGACACAGGAAAATTTCAAGAGCAATCTCTTTTAATAGGAGGAAGAAGCCTAGACTTTAACACTGCAGATTATTTTAATAGACAACTAAGACAATCTGATGCGTACCTAACGGCAAGTGATGAACAACGTAGCCTAATAGAATTAACTATTTCTAATCCTAATTTTATAGATATTGTAGAAAATCTTACTGGTGATCCATCAATGAGTGCTGGTAAGAGAGCAATCGCAACTGTAATTTCTGATGGTCAAAAACAAGTAGATGCAGGTCGAATGTCTGTAGGAGAATTAGATAAGTTAAAAGATACTGTTTTGATTATGATTGGCGACAATTTTACCAAAAAAGCTTTTCCTTTTGTAGAGAAACAGACTCTATTAAATTCAGACAAGATGAAACCAATTCTAGAAGACATTTCAAATACAAAAGGCACTCAATATTCTGGATTACCAATAAGAACAATCAAGCAAAGGTTAGTATCAGGAGATGCAAATTTACGAAATCTGTTAAGACAAAAAGGGTTTTCAGGTGTAACTGGTAAAACGTTTAAAATTAATCTTCAAAATGAATTTGATCCAATAGCGGCAAATGAATGGTGGAAAGAAAATAAAGAACTTTATGAAATTCTTTATAGAAATAGTAATGGAGCGATTACAGAAAAAGGCCAAAAGCACATTCAAGCTTTAGACGTTCTTCTTGAAATTGGTACGCGCTTAAGTACTATGGGTTTTACTCAATCTGTTAAAGGTACTCCTACTCCGTACAGTACTCAAATGCTGTTAGGCCGTGTGTACAATGCTGTTGGTAAAAGGGTTGTATCACCTACTTATATTGGTATGGAAAATATGATAGTAAACTATAGGCTTATACAAGGAGATATCATTCAAAGTATACTTACTAGTCCTGAAACTGCTAACGTTTTTGCAGATATTTATGCAAGAGGTCTTTTTAAACCACGCGAAGCACAGGATGTAATACGAGATTTTGCTGTAAGGGTAGGACAATTTGGAGTTAAAATGAGTCTTAGCCAAGAAAACGCCCTAATGGATTTCTATAAAGAAGAAGCTGAAACAACAGAAAAAATAATTGAAAAAGATAAAAAATAATATGTAACACAAGGAGGAACATAGAATGCTGGATATGTTATCTGCACATTGGCATCAAATAATGTTTATAGGTTTTCTAATTGTGTGGGCGACAAGAAGCAGAGAACAAATTTCAGAGTTACAAAAAGATGTGTGTATTTTGCAAAAAGACTTAGCAAAAAATATTGAATGGACACAACAACAGCAAGAAAAACTTGTACAGCTAAGAGCAGAACAAGATGTTGCAAATAAACAGATTACCTCAATCTGGGATGTGTACAACAAATTAAGGGAGAAAATCTAATACATGTACGATTCCTTTGACGTAGACGGTGACGGTGACGTTACTGTTGAAGAAGTTAAAACTATTTCTGAAATCGAAAAGACAAACTCTCAAAAGAGAATGGCGTGGACTGCTATTGCAGCCATGATTATTTTCACCGCTTTGTTATTCTTGCCCATATTTCCAGACGGACGCATTAAAGCGTTGTCCGATCTGTTTGGCCTATTCTACATAGGCATGGCAGGAGTGGTAGGAGCGTACATGGGTGTGTCTGCATGGATGAGTAAAAGATAATGATATCACTTATTGGAACACTTATAGGATTTGGTTCATCTATTGTACCAGAAGTGCTTGGCTACTTTAAGCAAAAGCAAGCAAACGAACAAGAGTTAAACATGCTTGAGGCAAAGGCTAAGTACGCTGACAAGCTATCTGAATTAAAACTAAAAGAGTTAGACGCAAAAGCGGATATCTCGGAAACGGAGAATATTTACAAACATGATCAGTCTCTCGACTCTGGCCCTTTTATCAACGGTCTTCGGGGTTCTGTGCGCCCTGTCATTACTTATATGTTCTTTATGATGTTTGTTGCAGTAAAGGCTACACTACTTTATGCTATGATTTACACAGAAGAGGTCGATTGGACCTTTGCTGTTCAAGTTGCTTGGGACAATGAAACAGCAGCTATCTTTAGTGCAATCATAGCTTTTTGGTTTGGCAACCGTGCAATGGGCAAAGCAAGAGCGCATATAGAATCTAAAGGTATAATGAAAGACTAATCTGACACTTGAAGTTTATCTATTGCATTTAGATAGTCGTGTGTAATAACATCTAAGTCTTGCATATAATTTTTAAGCGAAGATAGGTAGGGATAATCAGGATAATCTTTTTGAAATAAACTATCTATTCCACTTACGGGAACACTGCTGTACGTTATGGCAATGTTCCCGTCTTCGCGTAAGGTTACTTTAACGTGGGATAACGGGGATTCTTTCATGCTCCGATGTCCACAATTTCACAGACACCGCCCGTACAGGCAAGCTCCTGTGACCCGCTTGTTGTATCTCCTCGTTCAAATAGCTGCAGCTCTGTCCAATCTATATCAGGCGGCATAGCCTTTAATGCAGTCTCGTATGTAGCCTTATCTATATCTTGGTACGGAGCTTGTTTGTATGAATGATCAGAGAACGGCAAGAACGAGATACCCGACAAGTCATCAAAGTGATCCCAACACCACGAACCTACCTCTAACCACTCATGCTCTTTTACAGAGATCGTAACAGATGGTTTGTGTTCGCAGTAGTTGTTTGCAATTTTCAGCCACAGTTCTAACTGCTCAATAGCAGTCAGGCTGTACCGAGTGATAGCGTGGTCTGGACTCTTCATAGGAAACGAAAAGACTGTCACACTCTCAGGGGCTGTAAAGTCTGGCTCGTTTGGTATTTGTTTTTCTTTCATAAACATTGTTAGTGGGTCTTTGTTATCTCCACGCACTGTACGAGTGTAGTACGGATTGTGCCGTGCGTGAATACCAGATGCAGCGTCCACAAGTTGTGACACCGTTCCAGACGGTTTAACACACGTAACCGCTGCGCTTTGGTTGATGCCGATCTCCTCACAAAGCTTCTTGTTGGTCTTTACAGCTACGTTGCGAAGCTCTTGAAGCGTACCCTCACTAGCCTCGTAGATAGCAGGGCAGTCCATAATACCTGTTAGCGACACACCGAGCAGACGCTCTGCTTCTGTTGTATCCTTCCAACGTTTACGAAGATAATTAAAATTAGTTAAGGTTGCTTGAAACGTACCAAGAATAGTAGCAAGTCGAACTTTCTCTCGTAGTGTATCAAGCGTGTCATCTGCTCGACAGATAACCTCTGAAAGATTACAGAATTGATACGGTCTTAAAATAATCTCACAACAAGGATTAGTTCCAAAGTCTATGTTGCCGTCACGCCGCCCATTCGAGGCGGCTTTTTCTTGTGCAGAAACACGGTTAAAGATACCACGCTCACCGCTTTTGCTGTCGTACAGAGACAACCATTCTTTCATAAAGATACCGATATCCGGTTTCTCTGTGTAGCATACAGAGTTGTTAGCAAGAGCGCGTTGTTGATTATCTACCCACCAATCGCCACTCTTTGCCATACGCATACGATCATCGTTAAGGTTAGAAAGAGATATAAGAGCAGACCTACGCACGCCGCCTACCACAACAACCTGACCTACTTTACACATGATATCGTGGCACTCAATGGATGTAAGCTTGCGTCCCTGTGCTTTACGGAATGTTTGTATAACAAAATCAAACAACTCCTCTAAAGGTTCTGGCCCAGAAGCACGCCCACCAAATGTCTTTAGACGCTCACCAGCAGGGCGTATCTTTGACAGGTCCATATTGGGAATACGGTTTGTGTACAAAAAAGAAACAAGGTCGCGCAAACCTCGCGCCCATCCTTCCTTTGAGTCTCCGACAGATATTGTATCTTCTGTTTCCTCAAACAGTTCATCAGGAATAGTAGGAAGCTTTTCTATGTATTGTTCTTCTACACTAAACCCTACGCCTGTGCCATTCATAAGAACATACAAAGCTTCATCAAACGATCTTGGAGAGTCGATAGGCAAATAGGAGCAGTTGTATCCTGCTATGTTCTCACGTTTAAGAGCAGGCCCAGCAGTCATCAAAGCTCTCATAGAACCAAGAACTTTTAAATTTAACATAGAAGAAAGAAGTTCGCTATATGTCTTACTAGGAATATCGTATGAATAGTTTTCAGAAAGATGTTCTTTCATAAAAACCATAAACCTGTTTACAGTCTCTTCCCAAGTTTCTCTTCTTTGTTCTTCTTCTAGCCAACGAGAGTATCTAGACATGTGTATAAATGCCTGATAGTTTGTTGGTAGTGTTATTTCATTCTGCAACATTTTCTACCTCTTCTATTAGTTTGTTCAGATACCAGTTTGCTTTTTTTAAATCAGCTTCTGGGCTACCCTTATGTTTGTATCGAATAATATATTTTAAAATATTTCCTTTTAAATATCCTGCAAACTCATCCTTAGTCATAGAAGCTGAGATGATATCTATAGCCTCTAAAGAGTTCATATTGTAGTGTTGAGGGTGATTAATGAGGTCTTCCATTTGGTTTCTTTTTAAACTCCGTAAAATTTACAACGTTATCAGTCGATGAGTTTTGAGCTAAATCATCATAGTAGTTTTGTAAAATCATTTCAACCCCCTCATCAAATACGTGCATGGGTGAGTTAGCCAAAATGGAAAACAATCCGTTTGCTACAACAAAGGATGTAGACTTGCTTGCTATATCTGCATCAGCGGAGTCTTGACTTTCTGTTGTATCAAAAATCATAACTTTAAAAAAACCATGTTCTTCAAAATCTTCCTTTGTCTCTGAGTCTTGAAGTACAATATACACTCTTCCATTTTTTAAGTCTTTCGTTTCTTCATCGAACTCGCTTTGATCCATTCTTTCGGTATCCTTTCTTCTGCAAATCTAAAATCATGTTCCTGACACCAAGAAGCATAAGTCGTAGAGGACTTGCGATTAATCTTATTAAAAGGGTTCATAAATACAAGACGCAGATCAATGTCAGGGTGTTGCTGTTTAATTAAAAGATGCTTTACCCTATCAGCAGCGTTAAAAAATCCTTTTGTCTCAATAAATAAATTAAAATCAGGCAGGTAAAAATCAGGAGTATAAGTCTTAACTTTAGGTTGATAGGGAAATTTGTGCGCTTCATAATCGAACTCCAATCCACGTTCCTTTAAGTCTTTAGCAAATCTTCTCTCAAAGCGAGAGCGAAACTTATACTCTGGTAGATCACTCATGGACTGTATATCCTTATACACTTTGCTAAACTGTTTCTAAGATACTTGTAAGAGCGTGGACATACCTCTAGAAACCGTTCTTCAATTAACTCATCCAACTCTGATTTAATTATAACAACAACTTTATTCTCTTGCAATAGTTTTTCTATCTTTCCTATGTCATTTTTTACTTTTTCACGATTAATATTAAATTCATCATCACTCCAGTAAGAACCAACTTCTTCACCCGGAGATTTTTTGACACGTATACCTAAGCCTCTGTCGTGATTAGAAAGGTAGACGGCTCCCTTACTAACCGTCTGACCTTTGTCGTTAGATATGTATACATAATATACACTCTTATTATTATCTACGTCTTGTGTAGACAGTAACTGCTGCAGTAAAACAGGCATCAAACTAATTCATTGTTGTGCGACATAACTTCACGTAGTCGGTTTGTCTTGCCATCAAAGAACAGCGTGCTGCACAATCCAGTCATTCCGCTAAACCTATTTTTGATCACTCGTACCTTTGTAGTGTTACGCTCTACAGGGCAGTCTGCTTGTCCGTTTCTTTCCAGACCTATTACAAGATCACTTAGTTGCCCTATTGAGTGCGATCCGCGCAAATGGTTTAACGAAAGCTCTTTGCCCTCTTCATGCGAACCGTCTGACACTCTACGAAGGTGTGAGGCTATGATCATACAGATACCTAACTCTTGTACCAGTGTACGCAACTTAGTCATACACTCATCAATGGTGCGTCTTTCATCAAAACCGTGTTCTTGCGAACTTACCAAGATGCTTATGTGATCGAGTACAATGTACTTACACTTCAGAACCTTTGCCATGTAGCGCATACGACCAATTATATTTTGTATTGAATTACTTCCAAAGTGATCAAAGAAAAAGATACGACCACTACCCACAGTGTCCTCAAAGGCTGTACGATACTCTTCCTCTGTGTACTCTGTGTCTGGAAGGTGGTAAGGCTTGCTGCCGTGTATTCCCATAACAGCTTTTGCAGTAGTCTTTACGGACTCTTCCAAAAACATAAGCCCTACGTTTTCTTTTGTAGTGCTAAACACATGATACACAAGCTCTCTCATAAAGCCGCTTTTTCCTATGCCTGTTCCAGCGCATACCGTAATCAACTCTCCGGGGCGCATTCCGTAAGTGTATTTATTTAAACCAGCATAGGGATACGTTGCAATGGACTTTTCTGGACCTTTGTTTAGCTCTTCCCACAAGTCCGTACCAGACACAATACCTTCTGGAGTGTGCGTTGTAGCGTTCCACCAGTCCTGTTTAAACTCTGCCGTTGCATTCTTTTCAAGATAGTCGTTAGGGTCTTTGTATCGCATGTTGATAACTGACGCTTTTGGTGCAAGTAGCTCTGCTGCTTTTCGAGCCGCTGCCTGTCCTACTTCATCATTATCAAAACAAATACGAATATGATCGAACTGGTTTAGAAAGTCATAGTTGTCGTTTATGTCTTTCTCTATAGACTGTGCGCCTGATCGTACTGACACTACAGGCCACTGACTGTCGAACATTTGATAGACCGACATTGCATCCAGTTCGCCCTCGACTAAGGTAATATACTTACCACCGTTGCCAAAAATCTGCTGACCAAAAAGACCACACTCACTCATGTTGCCTTCTGTAAAGAACTGTTTCTTACTATTTCTTATTTTGTTTGCGATATGTGAATTGTTTTTATCAAAGTAAGGATAGATATGTTTACCATCATTTGATAAAGTCACACCGTATCGAAAACATACATCTTTCCGTATCTTTCTGTCTTTTATTGAGTCTGAGTAGCCTTGAGATAGTTCAACATTATTGTCAAACGGCACGATATTTTCTCCTTTGTGAGTAGTATTGCAAGAAAAGCAATGAGTACCCCCATCCACATAAATAGAAAGGGCATCGCTAGAACCGCAGTCATCGCAGGGTTGGTGTGTCTTGACATATTTTGCATTTGCCAACTTTAAAATAACTCCTCTACTTTTGGTTGCACTGCGATCTTTGTAAAGTATTTAAGACCGGAAGAATACTTAAACAGGCGTAACCCTTTACCGTCATTCGCATCCTTCCAACATTCCGTTCTGAAGTCACAGTATCGGCAGGGAAAGTCCAAAACGTAGTTTCCACTTGTACCCATTGGAACGGGATCATAGCACTTTTCAGGTGGTTTGTCAAGTTTCATAACTTTCTTTAAATGTTCAATGCGTGCAGACGCATTCATCTTTGTAAGCTCATCTACCATCAACAAAGCAATCTCTCCGGTGCTTTTATCGTAAGCTAGAAAGCCACCTTCAGCGCAATCTTCTGCTTCCATGTATCCAGAGATTTGACCAACATATCCAAACGCATCCTGTTCAAACAGTGTACCTTGTTTAAACTTTTTAAATCCAGCCGCCGATGCAGATTTAACATCTATGATGCAACCGTCAATCTTAGCGTCTATGTGTCCTTTTACGCCGTTTAGTTTTACTTCTTTTTGTTCGTCCTCTACCTTGTGTCCTGCTTCTGCTGCAAGGAATAAAAGTAAAGACTCTACAATGTTTCCATAAAAGAATTTTAAAAGAAGCTCTGGTGGATGCTTTACAGGCTCTGTGTTCATTTCGTACCAAAGCTTACGATCTTCTCGTCCTATGTTGGACATTCTAAGATAAGATTTTCTTGTACGTTCTGAGGGATCAAGAAAGCTTACAGCTTCTTTTGTTAGGGATGCCGTAAACTTTTTTAAATTTTCAGAGTTTATAGATTGTTTACCATTATTAATTATATATCTTATGTCTGCTATAAGAGAGTAAATATTTTTCTTATCAGTATCCATTATAAAATCCTTTTAAAAAGTGTTGCACCTAGACCCCACGCCCTCACCCTAGATGCCACAGAGACGGTTACTCTGCGCCCAATTGACTATTTCTAGTCTAGCTCATCACCGACAAGCTCGCCACCGACAAGCTTTTCAATGAACTCTGGCTCTGGCTCAAGCTCGTCCGTGCCAGCATACTCGACCCACTCTAAAACCATTACAGAGTTAAGTCCAGCACCTACACCTGACTTACCTCTATAGTTCCAATCGTAGGGGTTTACAGAAGCTTTAATCAAACTTCCATTACCTATAGCGCGAGACTCATCCCACGGGTTTCCTGCTGCGTCTACAACGCGAATAGGGCGTCCAGACTTAGCAGTAATAAACTCACCGTGATCTTCTTTGTTACCTTCGCCTGTCTTAATATCAAGACCTGCGCCTTTAAGATCACGAATAGCATCTTTGTCCAACTGACCAATGTTCATTTCAAACTTGTTGGACATTTGGTTTGGTTGAAAAAGATTTGGGTAAAAAGCAGTTCCGTAGACAATCATGGATTTTTCTTCCTTCTTGATAGTGGTTGAAGTTCAGTTATAAACGATCTCATTTCTTGTGTCAACCCTTTTAATGCGTGTCGGCCCAAGAAAATCCGATCTTCGACTCGGCATCCATTTGAACACGTAGTTTTAATAGATGCCCTGCTTCTCGAATTGAGGACTGTGCTAGTTCTGCAACTCGTTCCGCATCCTGTTTATGAGCCTCAAATTGAAGCTCATCGTGTATTGTATTTACTAGCTTGGCGCGTATGCCTTCTTTCTGTATTGCTTCATCCATACAAATAGACCACTGCTTACACAGAATAGCTCCTGCGCCTTGCAGCAGCGTGTTTAAAGCCGCATGAGAGTGCCGCACGTACAGCCTACGGCCATCTATGCCTCGTATGTAGCCTCGCCCTGACACCTGATCTACACGACTGATTAAGTTTTGTAGGCTTGGCATGTTGTTAAGAAACCTTTGTTTGATAACGTCACCTTGAGAGGCATTTAGATTAAGTATAGAGCCTAGCTTGTGTGGACTAGCGCCATACAAAAACGCATAAATAAATGTTTTCGCCAGCGATCTATCATCAATATCTAAAGCTTGCATGGTGACTGTATGAGGATCACCGTTTACAACTTCCTCCGCATAATCTTTGTCCTGCATATAATGAGCAAGCATACGAAGCTCTAAGCCTTGTGCGTCCATACCACATATACGGTAGTCATCATTAGGTACGGTCCAACATTCTCTGCTTTCCTTACCGTACGGTTTGTATACAGCGACAATGTTTGCCATGTTGGGATCAGCATGTGTCATTCTACCTGTAACTGCGCCAAGACTAAAAACCTTACCGTGTACTCTACCATCATTGCCTAAAGCGTTTAGCCAAGACTCAACAGTTTTCCAACGTGTCTCAAGCATCTTCCATTCAGAAAGCTTTTTAGCAGGTTTGGGCGCGGTATCTGGAAGAGTTGCTAGATTAGCTTCACATACTTTAGGTGCGCCTTTTGGTGTAAACTCAACAGGCTTCCAGCCAGCCTCGTGCATACGTTCTACAACTTGTTTATGTGATGCTGGATTAAACTCTTCAAAGTCAATTGTCCAGAAGGGGCCGCCTACCTCGTCATACTTAAACTGTTTTAAACCCACTTTAGATATAGTGCCAGTCTTTGTGTACTTTGGTAGGTCAGTACGAACAACTTTAACTTTTGGTGCAAAGTATTCTTTTATGTTGGCTTTAATCGCATCAGCTTTTGATTGTGTTTCAACCAACAGATCGACTGCCTTCTTTTGATCTAAATAAAAACCGTAGCGTGATTGTTTAGAAATAACCTTTGCAATAGAATGCTCAAGGTCTATACTTTGTTGAGAAAAATCTATACCTTCTTCAAGCAAGTATTCATAAAGTTTTACTGTAATATATACATCTTGTTCACAGTAATTAACCATGTCCTCAGAATAAGCATCAAACTTATCAAAGCTTATCTTAGCGTAGCCAAGCCGTTCACCCCAAGCGCCAAGAGAATGACCACCAACACGATCAGGATGAAATAGTCTGGATAGTACCAGAGTGTCGATTGTGTTTTTGATATCCACTCCCCAAATCTTTTGCATGACTGGAAAATCAAAGTCGATACCGTTGTGAGCAATAAATGTATCATTTTCTATATCCACTTCTTTTAAAAAGGAAGATGCGTCTGTAAATGAAAGAACCTTGCGGTTAGGCGCGTCCATATCACATATACATACAACCCATATGCGTGTGGCGTCCAAGCTGTCTGCTTCTAAATCTAGTATATATCTGGACATTTGTTAGCCTATTCAGTTACTTATATAAAAACGTACTAGTAATGAGGAGGAGGATGGGTCTACTCCTTATAGTGGTGGTGCTACTTCTAGTATTGCCTCTACGTATTCTCTAAAGCCTTTTGAAGTCTCAAAGCTATCTGGATTATCTTTTTTAAAATAAGGCACTTCTTCTCCGTTTGGGCCTTTAAGAATATGCACACACTTATATACATATAAACCCGTGTCCTTGTCAAACACTAAACTCTTTGTACCTTTATATGAAAATCCCTTGTATTTAACACCCACCTTGAGTGCAGATGGTCTAGTCATAAAGGGAAACTCTAACTGTTCTCCATACATGTTTCTACTAAGTCCTTTATGGATTGAAGTTGATCAATTTTAATGTTGTAACAATTTGCTTTTACTCTGTAACCATTAGACGGGTCTATGACACCCTTTTTCCAAAACTCCGCTTTGTCAAAGAAAGCTTCTTTTGTCAACCCGCCAAGTATGAACCCTGTATCAAAACTGTGCATAACTCTGCAAAATACATAAGCGTCACACTTTTGTTTTGTATTATATGCTGCTACACTACAGTCATACTGACCTTTTGGAATGACACTTGTAGACTTTGTTTTTACGTCTATCTTTATACTATCATTTAAAATAAAATCATAATCGTATGTATTGTGTGTTTCTACTTTATAAAAAGGAGATGCGTATCCTTGAAACATGTTCTCTCCTAAAAACCCATACATGTTTCCTTTACCTTTTGCTATGGAGTGTTTAAGAACTCCCATTTCTTTAGATTTTTTAGAAGCGTAATCACGCATCTTTGATGTTATGTTTATTGTAGTTATATTGTCAGTCATTTGTCAGGGTACTCCACAGTTTCACCTAGTTGTTGAATTGTTCCTATGAAATTTGCATGATCCATAAGAACGTTTAGTAACGCCTGTCGAGGTACTTTTATTTCTTTTGCATTCTTTCTAGCTTTGTCAACTGCACGATGCAGAATATCAAAGTGTTCATCATTTGTATATATTTTCATGTAAGATAGTTCCGGGCGTAAAAGGTTGATCTGCATCTGTGTAGAAAATATGAGTTTGTATTTGTTGTAATCTTACCATTGTCATAGACCACGATGGTTGCACATAACTTGCATGATAATGTGTAGCGCCTAACGTGGATAGAACAACTACTCCTTTCATTGCCAAAGAAGCAGCATCGTAAGCTGAATTAAATGCTTTTTTGTTCACTGTGGCCCACTCTCTTTTACCATCACAGTAATAACTAAAAGCGCATTTGTGCCTAATGATTTTACCTTTCCACTTTTTTGCAGAATGTACGACTTTACATATTGTGTCAGGAAAGTGTTCAAGATTAACACGTTCTATGATAACATTAGCCACTGCTAATTGCCCTATAAACGGTTCAGAACGAGCTTCGTGATAAATGGCTTCTACAAGACACTTTAACTCGTCAGTCTCCTCTGAGTGGGCTGTAAAGGGGATACAGAGCATAACTAGAAGCAGGGCTAGTATTTTGTTCATTACAAGATTACCTCGTTGGGGTTTTCCCACCACCACGGAGTATCTGAATACGCCCATTTAGCGAAAGAAGCTTTGTCACCTTTGTAGTACTTACGATACGCGATAAGAGAGTTTCCTTTTACCTTGTACTCGTCAGGCATACATTGTGGCGGTTCTTTAAATGGGCCTGTGTCTATTGCTATAGGAGACAGTTCTAAAGCTTCACGCAATCGCCCAGAAGCGTGAGACTTTTTGTAACGTTTTGTATACTCTGTAAGCAACGCTTCGTAAAGATTATACAACCAACGATACTGCACATGGTTTTCTCTTGCCCACACTGTGCTTGGATGGTTTTGATATGCGAGTTTATACAAACCACGATTATCACAGAACTCTTCACTGCTAAGTATTCGGTGGGCAGTGCAAAGCATTTGTGAACTTTCTAAGATCATTTTTACCACATGCTTATCGCAGTGATACTCGGCAGCGTTTGCTGGGTTTTTGTCAAGGTAGAAAATGTTCATGTCTTTGATTCCTGTTCAGTGTCGTTGTAGATTTTGTCAATCTGATCTTTTGTCAATCGCCTTCGCTTATGTTTAATCTTTTTAGACTCGACAACACGCTTGCGAAACATAGGATCAGACAGACTTGCGGCTACGACATTACGCCTTTTCTTTTGACGTTGCAAGTCTTTTTGAACTCTTCGATAACCCATTGATTTTCCAACTGATTTTTTTTAGTTGACAAGGCTTCCATTGAGTATTATAGTTCTATGGGGCTGAGTTGTCAACGGTAAAGGATATAAAATGAAAAATAAATGTTACTATTTACTTTACAGATTGTTTCTGATAGGCTTTCGGATAGTCGGAAAACTGGACGCTTGGCTATGGAGAAAACATAAGCTTTACTTAAACCTGTACAAAGGAGTAGTCTAAGATGTCTTCAGTACCACCCATAGAGGCTATAGTTTCTGGTGTACATCCTATATCTGCACCCTCTCCTGTTGCTGTACAGAACATACACAATGTCATAGCGACAAAAAACAACGAGGCTCTTGAACACATAACCACAAGCATCTGGACTGACTCAAACGGCCACGTTGTACAAATTAATTCAGATACCTTGACAGTCTATGATAGATTTGCAAATTTAAAACACATACCACCACAAAGTCGTGGCGAACTATTCTAAAAAGGGAAACTAACGTATGCTAAATAATATAGAGATTAAAGAACGCTCGGATGGCAAGTTTAACGTTTGGCGGCGTGACTATCTTTCTCACTACGATGCTGACTTTGCAGATTGGTTGTGGGAAGCTGACAATGGACACAATCCGGTTGTGTGGGTTGTTGTGGACGTTCTGGACAAAGAACAAAAAGAACTTGTAGACTTTGTACAGAGTGCTGATGGCCCTGTTAGTTTTGAATTTACTGTGGAGAACTAGTAATGGTTAAAGGACACATTGAAGGAAAGCGCAGATTGCGTAGAATAGTTTGTGGGTTTGAGCAAGATACGTTTGATCATCTTATTCGTAAATCTGAGTCTGAAGGCATAAGTGTATCAGAGGCTATTCGCACTTATGTTGAATGGGGTATAGAGGATGAACACAAAGAGATAAAACAGTTTGGTGAAGAATGAATAAAATTCTTTGTGTATTTATTTTGTCAACCGTTCTACTTTTGTCAGGATGTTTATCACCCTTACTTCTTCCAGCCATTTTATTAGAGGCTAAAAGTGTACACGATACAATGACAATGCAGGATCAACTTTGTCAACTGAAAAAGGAATTTTGTCAACCATGACCAGTCCAGAAGAGGCGTTTTTTGTTTATTGTAAATTTTGTCAATCCTACGAAAAAGCATCGATAGTTCGTGATTTAGTTTTTGTCGATGACTTCGTAAAGTTTACGTGTAAAACCTGTAACTACCGATCAGAGTCTATAATGTACACAAAAGAACAAATCTCTGGTTTTGTTAATGTTGACGACTTTGGTACGGCTATGGAGTGATCATTGTGTACAAAGAAAGTTCTTGACACTATCGGATCAGTAGTTTAAAAGAGATTATCGAAGCAAAACAGGAATGCAAGATATGCAGAAAATACACATAAGTAAACTAAACGGTAAGCTTGAAGATTTCCAAGCGATTAGCGTTAATACTTTAGATAATGATTTCTGTCGTAAGATGCACAAGGCAAAGAACGACAAGATAATTTGCACAAAGTGTTATAGTTTTAATACGCTAGAAACAAAGCGTTTCGGAACTAATCTGGAAAAGGCGCTTCAAAGAAATACAGACATATTGTCTAAACCTTTAGACGTTGCCGATGTGCCTTTTATAAATGCAAGCTATTTTCGTTTTGATGCTCATGGTGAGTTATTAAACGATACACATTTTAAAAACTATATACTGATTGCAAAAAGAAATCGCCATTGTAACTTTGCATTGTGGACAAAGCGTACAGACATTGTAAACAGAGTGGCAAAAGAGTTAGACGTAGAAATGCCCTTTAATCTTATTCTTGTGTGGTCTAATCCGTTTATAGACAATGTGCAATGGAAACCACCAAAGTATTTTCATTATGTTTTTAATAATGTATCTGACGATGAGAACATTATATATACCGATACACTCTCTAAAGACTTTACTTTAGAAGAGTTTTCTAAAGGCTTCTCTATGTCTACCAACGCTATTCCTGATGATCACTATAAACCTTGCACTGGTCAAAAGTGTAAGGATTGTTTAAACTGTTATCAATTCAGTAATAACCCTTGTGTTATAGAGAAGGTTAAAAACAAATAATGACCAAAAAGCGCATTCACATTAATATGCACAAAATTAGAGCCAATAAAAAGAATGGAACAAGTGATCCTGTGATCACTGTAAAAACATCAAAAGAAAATATTTATGGCTCTGATGTAACAATCTTAGGAGAAAGTCGGGTTGTGTATAGCCCCAATAAACCTTTATCGTGTGGTGCTAGAGTGTGGATAGAAACTGACTCTGAAGTAATCATATCAAATGAACAGAATGCAGAAAGGCATTTAATATGAAAATGACTACAATCGAAGAAGACGCGAAACGTTATGTTGATTGTTTACATGGCCCGTTAAATGGTTGGGGTCAAGCGATGGTTGATGATGTGCAATCACACATTTTCCGATGGCATATGTATAACCACTACGGGCAAGATGCTGTTGATGCTAAGATTAAAGATATATTTGAGACAATAGAAAATGTATAAAATAGTAATTCTAATGTTTCTTCCCTTTGCACAGTTAAACGAAAATGACGCTTTGACTGTTACGCATTTAGACGGAAAGATACTTGAGTTTAAAACTATTGAGAAATGTTATGAGCATGTACATAACAATTTAGATAATCTACGTAAGTTTGCGGATGAATGGTATCCTGATACAGCAATAGCTCGAATAGATTGTTTTGAAAAACATGGTGAGAGTGCAAAAGTATGAATAATTGGAGACAAGATAGAGATAGCGTTGGGTTTTACTCATACAATGATCTAGATGCAGAAGTGTGTGAGTTTGTACGCACTCAACTTACATCTATTCTAGATCATAAGTACGGTCTAGGTGAAGTGTGGGCAAAACACTATGCTCAAACAATTGTTGACGAAGCAGCAGAAGTCATGCTAGACCTTTCCCGTGAAGTAGCAGAACAGATGGAGAAAGATGATGAGTAGCGAAAGAGATCAAAAGGGCGAGTTGTTTAATACAGACATTGTTGAATGGCTCAATGATTGCCCAACTCATAAGTTGGAAATAGACCATATTGATGAATATGGTATTTCTTTAAGAGTAAGATTTAACAATAAAGAAGGTTAGGATATGATAAATCGAAGCGATATGACTTTCGCAGAATATGTTGCCTCGCGTGTGGGTAGTAAGTTTTTTACTGTAACTTTTGTCAAAGCAAATGGTGAAGAACGCACCTTGACGGGGAGGCTTGGCGTAACTAAACATACAGTCAGCGGTAAGACTAAAGACGCACACAACAATTATTTGTGTGTGTACGATGTCAATAAAAAAGGTTATCGCAATGTCAATCTTGACACTATTCGTGAGATTGTATGCGGTGACTTTAAAATATCCTGCCCGTTTGGTTATAGGCAAAGACCTATGACGCATGAAGAGTTTAGCGTTTTGTCAGATATGAAGGCTTTATAATTTTGTCAATCGTACTTTTGTCAACGCTAAAATATCCATTTAAAAGGTTATGTTTGTTTTTAATCTTTTTCATGGGGGCGCTCGGCTCGGCTCGGCTCGGCTCGGCTCGGCTCGGCTCGGCTCGGCTCGGCTCGGCTCGGCGTCAAGTTTTTTGTGTTCATTGCGAACAAAAAAAGCAGTTGCAACCAAGTTGCTTTGCTTTAAGATGCAATCCGTACCGTTATCAGATTAACCAGAAATGAAAGGATATTTAGATGGTACATGCAGTTGAAAATATGGCCTTTGTGGGCGACGTTCCGTGGCACGGTTTAGGCACGCAAATTAGTGCCGATATGCCGCTTGATGAAATCCAAGCCGCAGCCGGGCTAGATTGGACTGTAAAGCTAGAAGCCAATCACAAGGCCGATGGTTCACCCATTGACGCCAGCTATTACATTGAGCGTGAAAGCGACGGACAGATTTTAGGCAAGTGCGTAACCGAAGCCTATTTGCCTGTCCAGAACTCCACTATGTTTGAGTTCTTCCAGCCATTCGTGGATGCCGGTAGCCTTTACGTTCACACTGCCGGATCTTTATTTGACGGCGCAAAGGTTTGGGCAATGGCGACACCAAACGAGGGTTTCACTCTTGATGGCGACGATACCGTTGTTTCCAATCTTGTGTTCACACTGGATCATAGCGGAATGCGTGCGAATAGCTGTCTGTTCAGTCCTATTCGTGTGGTGTGCAACAATACGTGGACACTTGCCAAGAATACAGCCAGTCAGATCGTAAAGCATAACCATAAAGTGCCGTTTGACGCTGATGTTATGGTTACGGCGCTGGGTATGTTTCAGTCTGAGTTTTCACAGTTTGAAGAACTTGCCAAAAAGATGGCGGCAAAGGTGCTTACAGGTGAGGAAGAGATTGATTTCTTTCGCACTGTGTTCGGTGGCAAGGAGACTGTCGATAATTCTGGCAAGGTGACGCACTCTATTGCGGTTCGTAAGGCGTTGTTGTTGGCAAGAGGTCAAGAATACAACCCAAGCAATCGAACAAATGATGCCAAGCTGAAGAAGCAACAATTAGCCGCCCTTGAGCAGCTAATGCAAGAAGCTGTTTCGGCAGGTACAACCACCATTGATCTTTCCGGTCTGCCAGATACGATTGGGAACTTTGATCATAAAAACGAGGAAGCCCCCATCATTAATGCAGGGCATGACCTTAAGTCCGCACGGGCTGATAATGATCGGATTACGCTCTGGGGTGCGTTTCAGACTGTAACGAACATCATTGACCACAATCCGATAAAGGATACTGGGCCGGATAAACGTCTTGATGCTGCGCTGTATGGTGGTACACGTAACAACAAAAGTATCGCGCTTGATAAGGCGCGAGAATTGGTAGCGGCTTAGGTGTTAAATTTTGTATTGATTGCCTATAAAATAGTAATGATCAGCATCGTTGCGCTGTTCTTGCTTGTGGTGTTTAACATCTAACTTAGAGGGCGATAGGGTTTCTTGGCTTGGTTAACTCTATCGCCCTTTTTCTTTGCAAAAGAGGTATTACAAATATGAAAATACAACGTTTGGAAAGACCGGATATTTGCGAAACAATAAACGAAAGGATTGCAGCACAGTTTAACCGTTTAGCGTTCTTTATCGAGAACATGCCAAAGCAAGGCAGTATTGAATTTAACGACCTTATGGCAATTGGCTATAGCTTAGTTGATATCTCGAAAGAGGGTAGAAAACGAAAGGAATAAATCATGTGTGCTTTCATTATCGTACAAACAGCCCTGTTTGGTTTAGGGCTTGCGTACTATCTTATAATAGAATAATCTTTGCGTACTGAAACAGACAGCACGGTGTTGTTTGACAGTAAACCACAAGTGAAAGTGTTCCGTACTATGGTAACTATGTTTTTAGACGGTAAAGAGTATTTTTATCGCGAACAAATCAGTGATTGCGGTACTACGGTTAAAGTTTTGGATTACGACCTTAATCTAATCGCAACGTTCTTTACCGATGAAGAAGCAAACATTTTCATTTACTCTGAAGAAGGAAATACAAACAATGGCTAATTTCAAGCAAATCGAAGAGCTAGAGAAACGCCCTGTAGCCGACACATTCTACAGCACTGGTTGTGAAATCAATCAGCCTAAAGTTGCTATTAATGACGTTGCGGGCTTTCATCTTAGCGATGCGAAGAGTTGGGATGGCAACCGAGAAGTGCGGGTCGTGAACTCAAACGGCCACGTTATCTTTACCTTAACCATGCGTGCAGCGTGGAAAGATGATGACTATGCGTAAGCTGACTTATCCATCGACTACGTGGACTGATACGCTTCGCCGCGTTCCGTCCGTAGATACCTATGAGCACATAGAGGCTGATTGTCTTGCGGGCAAAGCGGATACAAAAGAAGCCGCAAAGCGTCTTACTGCTATTGGCATCGATCCGATAGATGTAGCCCTTGAGATTGAGGAGGCGGTGTTCTTAGCACGTAAACACGCCTTAATATCAAGGTGGCTTAAACAATAACCACTACACTCTTTCCCCCTGAGTGAACTTAGCCCTGCACGGACGTAACGTCTTTGCGGGGCTCTTTTTTGTGTGCGATATGGATAATGTGGCTAATTAATGCGTAGTGCTTTGATCGGACAGGGGCTTATGTCTTTTTTGACTTCTAGACTTTGTGCGCCCACCCGCCCCAGACAGTGCAACTTTTTGTCAGCAAGGATAAAACTCCTTTGCGTAATGGCGAGGAACTCTTGCACGTTCTATACGACTACGGGGGCGCGTTCTGTAGCTAGACTGTGTAGCAAAACCTTCGCCGAGCTTTTTGTCGGAAAAAGATAAAAAAACCCTTTCGCGGGGCGGGATGGGCCACTGCCACCCCCCGTATATGTATATACCCAGAGGCGAATTTTATTTTATTTTTAGTATGTGAATCTTTTCGCTACTCAGATCGTAAAGAAACTATAAGCGTGAATCTTTTCGCTATACGATCTATTAGATACTCTATAAGTATCCCTTTGCCCAACGGAGTATCTCCTATTATACAGGCTGAAAGCTATTCTGTCAAGAAGAAAATGTACAAAAAGTAAAAAAAGTGTTGACAACATGTCTCCTACACGCTATAATAGTATATAGTACTTAGGCTATTTGTGTTTTACATGTTCACACTTTGCCAACCTCTTGTAGAATATTTTTATATTGTAACAAAGTATGTGACGGGACTTAAAACACAAAGCTAAGTACGCACACTCATTCTATTTGCGCCTATAAACAAAGGGCAAGGGAGTATACGATTATGCCTCATGTATATTTAGATACACTATTGGGAGCGCGTTTCTTTAATCAGTTTATCGGGTCCGATCCGTTTTTTAAAAGTATGGAATCCGTTGTAGAAAACTCATCAAACGCAAACTACCCTCCGCACGACATAATCAATCAGCGAGATGGCGTTTACGCAATCATGTTAGCCGTTGCTGGTTTTGACAAAGAAGACCTAGAAGTTGTTCTAAAAGGTCAAACCCTTTCTATTTCTGGTAATGTTGAAAATAAAACAGAACACAGCAACTACGCGCATCGTGGTATTGCAAAAAGAAACTTTCGTAAAATCTTTGCGCTAGGACGAAACGTAGAAGTAGAAAATGTAATTTTTAAAAACGGACTGTTGACTGTACACATTAAGGAAGTTGTTCCTGAGTCTCAACAAGCCAAACAACTAACAATTAATTAAGGTGAAAAAGTTTCTAGCAGCAGTACTACTATCGTGTGTTGTATTAACCTCATGCGCTACACCTGCAGAAACACAACAAGAAAAAGAAAAAGTTCCTATCTCTTTTTTGTGTAAGCACGAAGAATTGATAATGAAGCTGGCTTTTTACGACAGTACGTCTATTCAACTTGCCGCACAGTATTTTAGTGTTCTTATGGCGGCAAAAGAATGTGTAAAGTTTTCCAATCCACAAATTTTTGTAATTGAAGAAGTATTAGCAGAATACAAAGATACTTCAAAAGAAGATATAATGATTGTAAAAGCAAGAAGCGACAACCACAAAAACTTTGAAGGGTACGTGCTTCTTATTAAAAATATTGTAAATCCAAAAGGTATTTAATATGATAATGACAACAAAAGATGAAGATAAAAAAGCCTACGCAAACGGCCCTCGAAAAGCTGCTAACACTTCTGCTGAAAAGCCTACGATGGACAGTTCTCCATATAAGCCTTTGTCTGCGTACACAACGAAAGAAGATAAAGAAAAAAAGCAGCAAGAAATGATGATG
>VTLG01014491.1_pt1 | contig 52043 bp, 31 predicted proteins | sample 4694571 | NCBI WGS metagenome assembly VTLG01 (sample SAMN12604809, study PRJNA352737) | marine metagenome | biome: ENVO:00000447; feature: ENVO:00000209|ENVO:00000569|ENVO:01000036; material: ENVO:00002151; isolation source: viral sequences binned using virsorter ... | reverse complement strand
GCAAATGGATCAATTCTACCTATATCAACTGCTCCACTCCCAGAATTGTTTTCAGCTGGAGATTCCTCCTGTGGGGTGGCAATCCATATTGTTGATGTTTGGTTATTTGTTGTGTTGGTTTGTATTTCTGCAGTAGACGTTTGACCTGCTAGTGCGCCAGTTCCAATCATTCCTGGTACACCTGCCAAACCAAGGTTGTTTATTTGTTGGGGAGAAAAAGAGTATTCATTTTGTGATCCTAATACGGTGCCCTCTGGTGATGCATGAGCTCGTATTTGTTGTGCTCTTATTATATTGTATTCTCCACCTTGTCCTTGATTTGTAGTAGCTACGGTGTAATTAAATTTGTCTATATCAGCATCAGTTAGATTGGCTCCTGGATTATTTTTATTAACATAATCTCTCAAGTTATTCCGGCGTACATTCAGTCCACCTTCTAAATCATAGTCATTATTTGGTCCTACTTGAGCAAACCACTGCGACTTATTCTGAGGATTGGACCATACCCCTCCTCCGTCAGAATATAACCGGAAGGTCATATTCACATTGTGACCATTAACATTTATTATGTGATTTGTTGTACTAACTACTTCAGCCATTAGGGGATATTTTTAAGTATTTATCTTGAAGTTTTGATATGGGATGGAACGTAAGTCAGTTATTTCTAAAGGATAAGCCATATAGAGATTTCCAATAGATTGTTGCCAGTCATAATTCCTAAAACCTGGCCAATGATAGTTAATTCCTCTAAATCCCCACCTAAACAACCCTACACAGGCTATTAGTGGAAATTGGTCATAACGAATTCTAGGAGTTTTGGGGTCGTATATAAAGGTATAATATCTTCCAATATCTGGAGTAGTTACTACACTATCATTAAGAGTTTCCATTACAGCTAGAAATCTGTCATCAACTTCAGGCATTCCAATAATGTCGTTGACTACATGTTCTAGTCTATTTGTTTGATTTTCTAGATACTCTTCCTGTTCTGGATCCATTAGGTCTTCCTAGTTCATCTTCAGTTATTATTTTAAATTCTAAAAGATTATCTTTGCAGAAGTTACGTGCTGATTTCCATTTAGCTTGATTCACTGCATAGTTTGTAACTTCATTAATATAAGATTTTGTTACTCTAGCTCCTTGTTTGGGAGGTTGAGTTTGTCTTTTAGGTTTAATTTCAATCACATATTTTTTGATAGACCCATTGTCTTCTTTAACTTTGATTAAAAAATCAGGGTAATATCTATGAACTCTATTATCTTTTGGTGAAAGATAAGGAATACTGAATTCTTCTGATGCATATTCTAAGACATTTGCAGTCTTATCACACCATCTTAAAAATTCTAATTCCCAACTACTTCTGTAGATAATATTGTTTGGATCACCTAAGTATTTTTTAGGATTTTTTGGATGATACCTTCCCTGATGATACTTAGAATCACGGGGCATTGTCGCTACATAGTAATAGTAGTTAAGTATATTTATAGATGGCTTATAACGGCCCCCAACCTAATGTACAGGGTACTTCTGCTTTAAAGAGTAAAATATTACATTTAGCTCAGACATCAGTTTTTCAGGTTAATGTAACTCCTCCTCCTGCTGTTATGAGTTTTATTCGATCTGATGGAAGAGGGAAGGATATAAACCCTGATACACTGCAGAATATAAATTTATTGTGTCATGATGCAAAACTTCCAGCAACTAGTTTGGCAACCCATGATGTAACAGATGATTATCAAGGTGTAACGGAGAAGATTGCTTATAGAAGAATTTATGATGAAAGTATAGATTTAACTTTTTATGTTGATTATAATTATAAGGTAATTGAGTTGTTTGATGGTTGGATTGATTATGCTAGTGGATTGGGATCACTTGCCTCGCGTGAAGATTATAAATCAGTAGCAACTCCTTTTAGATTTGCATATCCAGATTCATATAGACAAGATATATATTTAACTAAATTTGAAAGAGATAGTCGGGATTATAAAGGTAATAACTTGGGATATACTTTTGTGTCTGCTTATCCTTCCAGTATGATTTCCATACCAGTTACTTATGGTCAAAGTGATGTTTTGAGATGTACGGTTTCATTCACTTATGTTAGATATGTGAGGGAGAGAAATTCTGCCCCTTCACTTTCAGATGATTTTTGGAATAATTCTCTAAATTTTCTTAATAGAAGTCCTTAAGAACAACAACAATTGGAGAATTTACAGTTTTTTAGATGACCGATCCTTTGTTAGCTGATAAATAATACACTGAAATCTTTATAAGATCATTATGCCTTTACCAAAGATTGTTACTCCAACATATGAGTTGGAACTTCCATCAACAAAACAGACTCTTGAATATAGACCTTTTTTAGTCAAAGAAGAGAAACTTTTAGTTCTTGCATTGGAAAGTGAGAGTACTAAACAAATCACTACAGCTATTAAGAGTGTATTGAAGAGCTGTATCAAGACAAAAGGTATCAAAGTAGAACAACTACCTACATTTGATATTGAGTTTTTGTTTCTTAATATTAGAGGTAAGTCTGTTGGGGAGGAGACAGAATTGAATATTACTGCTCCTGATGATGGTGAGACTTCTATTCCAGTTACTATTGCAATTGATGATATTAAAGTTCAGGAGAATGAGGAACATACAAAACAGATCAAACTTGATGATAGTTTGATGATGGAGATGAAATATCCTTCTTTAGAGCAATTTATTAAGAGTAATTTTGATTTTGCTCAAGAAAATAGTATGGATCAATCTTTTGATTTGATTTCTACTTGTGTAGATAAAATTTACACTGAAGAAGAGGTATGGAGTGCTGCTGATTGTACTAAGAAAGAAGTAGTTGATTTCTTGGAACAAATGAATTCTCAACAATTTAAACAGATTGAGAAGTTCTTTGAAACAATGCCTAAACTATCTCATACCTTTAAGGTAAGAAATCCTGTTACTCAAGTTGAAAGTGATGTTACGTTGGAAGGATTATCCAGTTTTTTCGCATAGCTCTGATCCATATGGATCTGGAGAGCTATTATAAACTTAATTTTGCTTTGATGCAGTATCATAAATATTCATTAACTGAAATAGAAAATATGATGCCTTGGGAGCGGGATGTATACGTCGCACTTCTTCAGCAACATTTAGAAGAAGAAGAGAAGAAGCATCAAAGCAATGCCAGCTAATGCCACTAAAATAGAAGAGATTGACGCAAGGATTTTAGAAATTCTTGGTCTTTCTGATGCTGTTGACTTAGAATTTGATGAGTATAAGACTCTTCTGAAAGAGTCTATGATGAAGGGTCGTATGGGTGGCTCAACTGGAATGAGTACTGAAGATGTTGAGAAGGTAACTGATGAATGGAAAAGAGTTAAAAATGATACTGGTACTTTTAAAGTTAAATCTAAGGCTGCGGATTTTGTAAGTGGGAAGAAACCATCTCCATCTAAACCTAAACCACAGATTGATTCATCAAAGTTACTTCCTGGAAAGGGAGGAGCTTTAAGTGCTGATATTCAACCAGAAGAGGAAGATGAAACTGGAGATTTTCTCCGTACTGTTGTAGCACCAAGTCTTGATAAGATTGAAAAGAGTCTTGAGAATATTTTGAATTTCTTCAAGAAGCAAGAAGAATTGGAAGAGAGGAGAGATGAGAAGGAAAGAGTAGGAGAAGAAAAGACAGGTAAGAAGTCAAGAGAGGCAGAGTTAGAGGAAACTAAGGAAGGACCTATAAAGAAAACATTAGATGTAGTATCAAAACCTGTGAAAGGTTTCTTTGATATGATATGGGATTTCTTAAAGAATATCCTTTTAGGTGGAGCTTTATTGGCATTGTATGATATATTAAAGGATCCTACAAAATTTGTTAATAATCTTATTGGTATGGTAAATGGTGTCATTGGGTTTTTGAATAATATTATCAATACAATATCTGGACCCTTATTATCACCATTTAATTTGATTATAGATGCATTTAATACAGGTATGTCTTGGTGGAATAATAGTGTCAATAGTGTTCTTGGATGGTTTGGTCAGGATCCTTCAAATCCTCCTAATCCTATTCCCCATTTGACACTTCCAAATATACCTACTATTAAGCCACTGGATCCTGGCACTATTCCAGGATTGGAAGGTGGTGGTGAGATAGTAGATATTGGGTTTACCGAAGGAGGAGGTATTGATTCCTCAAGTGGTATTACTATAAGTGGAATGGGTAAGGATACCCAATTGATTGCTGCTCAACCTGGTGAAATTATGTTCAGCGACCGAGCAGTGAATTATTGGGGTGCTGATACTCTTTTGGGAATGAATGAATTAGGTGGAGGAACTAATATACCAAAAATGGGCACACCTGTTCTTGGTGCAACTGGTGGAGGAATTATACAAGCGATGCAAACAGGTGGTTTGGTAGGAGGAATAGCAGGTAAACCTTCAAACGCTAAGAATAGACCGATATTTTTACATTGGAATGTTGGTGGCTACGGTGGCACAGCTGGATCTTATCATCAGTTGTTTATGGGTAGTGGCCAACCTCGGGCTACAGGCATTGATTATAGTAAGGATAAAACAGGACATACTGGTGGGCATAATGATGATTCTACAGCATTGGCTGTTGCTGCAATGAAGGCGATTCCAGGAACTTACCCTGAAAAATATGAACAATGGCCTAAGCCTATTCAACTTACTGCAATGACAAATGAAGCAGCTGCTCTTGCTAATGCATGGGGATGGACACGGGGTGATGTGGATAAGAATGTAATGACCCATGGTGAGTGGGAAAGAAAATATGTTAAATCTGGAAAGAGTCCTGACGGTAAAGTTCATAAATGGGATTTGGATATGTTAGAGGATGGTCCAGTTACTCATCCTGGTGGTCATTTTAGTACTAAACAAATTAAATCAAAGGGTGGTAATATTCTAAGAGGTATGATTAAATCTGCTATGGGTGGTGGTGGTCAGACAAATCTTCCTGAGGCTCAAACACCAGAAGGTGGATCTGGACCTGCTCCTTCTATTCCTTCTATCACACCTGGTAGTTCTCCAACTATACCTGGAGCTCCGGGAGCTGGACAACAAAATCAATGGGGTAATACTACCTTTATTGGTGGCGGCCATCAGCAGCAACAATCACAATCTAGTGCAACTTCTGCAGATCAAGCTCCAGCTCAATCTGTTTCCTCTCAAGATTTTAATAATGCTGAACTTATTGTTATTAAATCCATCTATAATCTTGTAGGCTAATGGCATTTTTTATTCCGGCATTGGTGGGAGGAGCAAAGGCTCTTGCAGCTACAGGAATTAAAAAGGCTGCAATTGGTGCTGTAAAGAAGAAAGCAGTTGGTGCTGCTAAGGATTTTGTAACAAGAAGGGGTAAGAAGAAAGGTAAGGAGGGTGTTGCATCTAAGGGTGGAGCTTTAGTTCGTTCTGTTGGTGGTGGTTTATCTAAAAGTGGAGCTGTTGGTAGTAGTTTTATACCAAAAGGTGGTGCTCTTGTGAAATCACCTTCTGGTAGTATTTCTACTACTAGTGGAGATGGTGGAACCAGCTTTGAATCTATGAGTACTACTCTTGATAATATAGTTGGTCTTACCTCACAGATTGAAACTATAGCTCAATCACAATATAAGAATAGAAAGGCTGCTAATCAAGAAGCACGTAAGGAGAAAGATAAGGAGAAGAAAGAAAGGAGGGAAGAACAATTAGAAAAGAATAAAAATATACCAGGAAGTGCTTTATTAGGAAAAGTTGCTAAGAAGGCTAATCAATTTGGTCTTGGCAAATTCCTTATGAATATTTTGATGGGTGGAGTTGCATTAGCACTCTTTGATAATTTTGATAAGATTATGAATATGTTTGATACCATTAGTACTGCATTGACTGGTGGTGGGAATGGTAAGAGTAATAAGGGTCTTTTAAATCTTTTAAGAATTGGTATTCTTACTTTAAGCAATATGTTTAAAGGAACTGCTAAAAAGGTTGATAATTTAGCTGGAAAGGTATTAAAGAGGCTTGGGAAAAAACTTAATAAGATAGGGAAAGGACTTAGTTCTACTATTAAAACTGGATTTAAGAAATTATCGAATGGTCTTAAGAATTATGGTAGAAATGCTTTAAAGGGTCTTAGAAATTTAGCTTCTGGACTTCCACTACCACCAGGATTAAGGGGTTTTAGGCCTAATCCTTCAGGATCAGCACTTAGATCAGGAGGTAGAGGATTCCAACAGGGTTTAAGGGGTATAGGATCAGCACTTAGAGGAGGAGGTAGAGGATTACAACCGAGTACTAGATCCACTGGTGTAGCAAAAAGAGCATTTCGTAGAGGTGATGCAGCTAATAATATTGTTTCTTTTAAGAGGCCTTCATCTAGCGTCAGAACACCAATAAAAGCCAAGAATCTTACAAACCTGAAAAATACTCCATTTTCTCAGTCTGGATTAAGTCGTCTTGGAAAGGTTAGGGGTTTATTTAAAAAAATTCCTCTTGTTGGATCTATTCTTGGTATTGGTATTGATTTGGCACTAGGAGAGAGGCTTGATAATGCTGTTGCTGGTGCAGCAGGTGCAGCTGTTGGTGTTCCTCTTGGTGTAGCTCTTGGTAAGTCACTGGGTTTAATTATTGGAGCTCTACTTGGTGGTGGAGTACTTTCTTGGGCTACTGGTCCAATTATGGCAGCACTTGGAGGTGGTCTTGGTGGTTTTCTAGGAGGTTGGATTGGTGATTGGTTAGGTAAAAAGATTTATAAGGATATAACCAACCAAAATGAGTCTTTGATGGCTGGTGTTGTATCTAATACTACTAATAATACTTCTAATAATACTTCTAATAATACTTCTAATAATACTTCTACTACTTCTAATCTTCCTCCAGCTCCAGCGCCACAAGGATCTCTTAATATTACAAATGCAAAGACCTCATGGTATGACCCATCACTCGGTGGAATGAATGCAAGTGGAAACAAGACGGCTGATGGTCTCCCAGAGACATCAACTGGTGAGGGATATAAACCAGAGCTATTCAGTGCTGCTGCCTTCCCACCATTAATTAGACTACTTCCTAGTAACATGACTATGCCAACACAGAATCCAAATTGGGGTGGTGGTTTAGGAAAAACTATTAAGAGACCATTTAATGTTATTGTTACAAACAAAAGTGGTAAACAAGCGATTCTTAGAGTTAATGACGTTGGTCCAGGCGTTAAAGGTCATTCACCAAATCACATGCTTGATTTGAGTATCGCGGCCAGAGATTATTTTGGAACGGGTGAAGGATTTAGTATTCAAATGGCTCCATCTTCATCAAATGCTGGTCCTGTTTCACCAGGAGATGTAAGTATTCCATCTCAGGCTCAAGTAACATCTCATGGACCTACTACACAATTGACATCAGGTGTTACTAGGTTGGGACGTCGAGTTGGATCGTCTGGGCCTTCTGGTCATAAAGTTAGTGGGTTTGAAGTTTGGGATGGTTTTCTTCGTAAAGATGAGGGAGGTTGGAGAAATCACGCTGGATTGGATATTGCCTGTCCAGAAAACACTTATATTGCTTTTACTGTTCCTTGTGTAGTTAAGCATTCGCATAACCTTGAAGATTCAAACTATGGATTGCTTATGGATGTCTATTTACCTTCTGCTTCTCCACCAGTATATATGAGACTATCTCATTTGAATAAATGCCTTAAGAATGCGGGCGATCAAGTTCCAGCAGGAGTTCCTGTTGCACTAAGTGGTGGTAGGCCTGGTAACCAACCAAACGCAGGTAATAGCAGTGCACCCCATTTGCACTGGGAGGCTAATACAAAAGATGATGGACGCGCTAGCACATTAGATCCATCACCTTGGGCTAAGTATTTGATATTATCATCTAAACCTCCAGAAGCTTCTGGACAGATTACCAGGAGTGGTAGTACTACATCTGTAACACCCCAAACCCCTGAAACTGGACAAGGACCAGGATCTCAACAATCAGCTCAACAATCATCTCAAATTCAACCAGGGTCTAGTGCGGCTACTCCAGGTCAAACTGCTTCTTCGGTTTCTTCTCAAGCATCTTATGAAAGAGGTGGGCCAGGTGGAAATGTGGTTGTAGCTCTTCCAGGTGGTGGCCAAGTTCAAGGAAAAGTTGTTAGTGGTGGTAGTCAAGGTGCTCCAACAATAATGGTCGATCCTGGAAGTATATTAAATAGTTATTACAAAGCACAATTGTTGGGCTTCTTATATAAACAGGGATAATGGCAGAACAAGATTTTAGTGCTCAAGCTGGTAATATTGAAGAGTTTGTAATCTCTGCTAACACCTCTAATAGAGCGGTGGACATGTCCAACGGTGTTGTAGATTTTAAGTATTATGAGAGTGTGCTTTCTAATGGAATAACTGCTACTGCTACTATTGTAGAAACTGGATATACAGATGAAGGAGCAGATGTAAAAGGTGGTATTCTGGATGGTCTTCCTATTCGTGGGGGAGAGAGAACTGATATCAGGGTAATGGATGCTCAACCTGTTCATAATGAATTGAATTTTACTGATGAAGGGTTGTATATTAATAGAGTAAGAGGAGCTGACCCTGGCACACAGAAGGATCTATATTTTATAGATTTTGTATCAAAGGATTTTCTTAGTAATGATAAAACAAGAGTAGTTTCTAGATATGATGGTAAAATATCAGCTAATGTTGGTAGTATTTTAAAAAATGTTTTAAAAACATCTAAAGAAGTGGAGGCTGATGAGACTGCATTTGAGTATAATTTTATTGGTAATGATAGAAAACCATTTTATGTTTGTACTTGGTTAGCTTCTAAGTCAGCTCCAGATAAGGCAGTGGGAGCGACCGCAGGGTATTTTTTCTATCAAACATATGATGGATTTAAGTTTAAGTCTATTGATAAGCTTTTAGGACAAAATCCAGTTAAAAAGTATATCTACAATAATACTGGTCAAACACCACCAGGATATGATGGTAATATTGATACTTATAGTATTGAAAGGGATATTGATTTGCATCAGAATTTGACTTTGGGTTCTTATAATAATAGATCTATTTTCTTTGATTTATTAGTGCATCAATATATTGGTAGGTCATTCAGTATTGCGCAACAGCAGGGAAAGGTGGAAAATGCTGGTAATCCTAATGATTTTATAGTTGTAGCAGATCAGTTTATTGATAGTCCTTCTAGGGTAATGAGTCATATTATGGATTATGGAACTTTGCCTACTGGCAAAAACGCTGATCAACAATTGAAGCAGTGGAGAGAGAGAAAGACAGAATCTAACTATAATGCTCCAGAAGTAATGGTTCAGTCCATTATGAGATACAATCAGTTATTTACTATTCAGGTAAATATAACTATACCTGGTGATTTTAGTATAAGAGCTGGGGATATGATTGAATGTGATTTCAAATATTTGGAAGAGGGAGAACCTGATGCTACTAATTCTCAAAGTGGTGGGCTATATATGGTAGCGCATGTATGTCACAACCTTACTCCCAAGAAGACATTTACTAGTCTTACTTTAGTGAGAGATTCATTTGGTAAAAAGGGAGGATTTGATAATTCTCCTACAGCTACTGCAGCTCAATCTGTGACGCCAGGAGGACCATTAGTACCAGACGTAGATGGTCAAAATCGGAATCCCTCCGCCAGTATACTACGACTACGAGGAGTTTAGTGAAAAGATATGATAGAACAAGGTTTATTTAAAAGACATTTTGTAGGCAGAGACGGTTTCCATTGGTGGATAGGGCAAATCGTTGGGGATAAGCCGTGGATTGAAAATATGGGGGGAAGTAGTACTAAAACCCCAGATAGAAAGGGATTCGGTTATAGATACCAAGTTCGCATTATGGGGTATCATACTGCGGATGATAAAGCATTGCCTAATAGCCAATTGCCTTGGGCGCATGTAATGTATCCAGTTACTGCTGGAGGAGCAGATGGAGCTGCATTAGAAACACCTCAACTTTCTAGTGGTAATTTTGTATATGGATTCTTTGTAGATGGTGAGGATGCACAACAACCAGTTATTATAGGTATCATTGGCTATAATAATATAGCGAATAATGATATTAAGACCATTTATTCTGATGATGATTATTTTGCACCCTTTACTCCTGTTCATAATTTTAGTAGAAATACTGTTACAGGTAGTATTGCCAATGCTCATTCTGGTACAGTAGCAACATTTAATGTTCAGGCTCAGCCACCGAAGCCGCAGTCAGAAGAACCTAATGAAAATAATGATGGTATAGATCCAGAATCACCGGCTGTAGAATCTTTACCTCCACCACCACCTCTTCCTCCAGTTAATGGGGGTGATAATGACCCTTTGAATTTTAACGTGGCTATTAATCTTGGTGAAATAGGTATTGGTACTCATTATAAACCCTTTGAAGTTGAGTGGGTTACTGGCCAGCCTAATGTTTGGAATAATAATGTAGCTAAGGAACTTACATTCAATTTCAATATGGAATGGATGCCCATTGCTAAGCCTCAAAGATGTACTGGTAAAAAATCTCCCGGAAAGATTCAAAGGGAGATTCAGAAGACTATTCAGGATTTGCAAGAGGCTAAAAAGGGACTTGCTAGTGCTGCTGCATGGGTCAAATCTCCAATAGTTTTAGATGGTCAGAGAGTTAGTGTTGAGCAGTATGTTGATATTCAGCTTAATAAATTGACCAAAATGGTTACTGATTGGATGGCTCTTCAGATTGAATGGATATGGGAAAATGTGGAGAGAAATATTAATGAAGCAGCTTATAATCTTTACAATTTGTTTAATCCTGCTTTGAGGCAGAGTAAGAAAGAATTAGTGGATACTGCTATGGATTTATTGTCATGTCATTTCAGGAAGATATTGAAGAATTTGTTTAATATTGTTCGTAAGGCACTTTTACAAGTAGTGGATCGTTATATAAATGTTCCTTTATGTGCTGCTGAAAATATTATTGCTTCTATATTGGGTAAGTTGACTGGACTTCTTAATGGTATAGTAGGGGCAGTTATGGGTCCAATTAATGCTGCTTTAGGAGCTTTTGATATTGCTGGTGATATTATAGATTATGTTATAAAGATTTTAAGTTTCTTACAGTGTGAAGAGGATTTGCCTTGTGATACAGTAGATGCTTATAGTTTCTGGCAAGGTAATTCGCCTCCAGTTTCATTTGATATCAATTCATTAATAGAAAAGATAAAAGGATTTGCATCAGGAGTAAGTCAGTCAGTAGATCCAGATAACTTTGATTTTGACTTAGATTTCAGTGATATTATGGATAATGTTTGTAATGTGGACGCTATTCTTTGTGGACCTCCTGAAGTTAACATATGGGGAGGTGGTGGTTCAGGAGCTACTGGAAATGCTGTAGTTAGTGCAGCAGGAGATATTTTAGGTATTGATATTACTAATGCTGGATCTGGATATACTAAAGAACCCTTCCTTACTTTGGAGGATGCTTGTGGTAAAGGGCATGGAGGAACTGGTAGACCAGTTATAGGTCCAGTTTCTCCCATCACAGAGGATAATATTTACATAGCTACTATTTCTAATTCTGGTCAAGATCCAAGGACTACTACTGATTATTGGGTCATAATAGAGGATACATCTTCTGATGATATTGTTGAAACTTCAGTAAGATGGCATCCTGAAACCATTTATGATGAAGGAGATGTAGTTCAAGTTATTTCTACAACAACCACATATGTTCCAGATGATGATGGAGAATATACGGGTGTGACAGGAATTGTGATAACAGATCCTGGATTCGGGTATATAGGTTCACCTGATGGGGATCTTGGTGGGGATGGGAGGATTTGGGCAACTGCTGATCAAACTACTATTAAACGTTCTGATGGTACTTGGGATATTCCATATTGGCCTGGTGATTTAATATCTGTCGGTATTGGAGATGAAATAACTACACCTAATGGAACTCTTACTGAGATTGTTTGTTATAGTGGTGATACTAAAGTAGTATATGGTGGAACTACTCATACGGTAGGATGTAATGGAGTTATTAGTGCTCCTTCAACTAGATCTACTGCAGCAAGAAGTGCAACCTACCCCTTGTCAAATTCTAAATATCCTGTTATACTTTATATTTGTGGAGTGTTTATTGGTAATGGAGGTTTTGGATATAAGGAAGGCGATGAGATTGTACTTGAACCTTCTATGGGAGCAGTGTTAGAACCTGTCTTCTCTCCCATGGGAGTTTTGATTGATGTTAAGATTATAAATGGTGGAGAAGGATTTAAAGAGCAGCCAAGGATTTATATTAAGAGTGATACTGGAATAAATGCTACACTTGCTCCAAGATTCTGTATAGATAGGATTGGCGATGATGATATGAAACAACCTGATTATCAGGATAAACTTGTTTCTGTCATTGATTGTGTGGGGACTGTTCCTCCAGTAAAAAATGTATTATCTGTAAGTTAGTAATATGTCAGAGCCAATAGTTTTTGATAGTAAATGCATTGCCAGTCCTTGGGGTCAAATTCTTACTGGACTTGTTAATAAGGATGGTGTAGTATCTGGAATAGTGTTAAGTCCAAAGATGAATTTGGGCGAACCCACTCCTCATTTTATGGAGATGGATTCTACTGGAGATGATCCTACAAATAGGAGAAAAGGTGCAACTATTTTTGGAGGTGGTGGTCCTTTTAATGTAAAGCATGGTAAAGAAGTACAAGATGGTATGCAGGCCATCTATATACAAGCTAGTAATGGCGATATGACAATAGAATGTCCTAATGGAACTTTGAATATTATTGCAAGAAATATTAATTTGACTGCTACTGGATCTGGTAATGATGGAGCTGTACAGGTTAGTAGTAGAGTTACTACAATTGATGGTGAGACGGTAGATGTATCTTCTATAGCTTCAACTAAAATACATTCTGAAGGTAATACTGAGATTAATGGAATGAGTGCTTTAAACCTCTTTGGTGGTGGAGTAGAGATATCTGATGGGGCTGTTAAAACTAAGGGAAGTAAGAATTGTTTGATTCCTCTAGCTCCCGGAACTATACAGGAGATTCGAATGGCTTGGATTAAAAAATTTCTTGCAGCTGGTTGGACTGCATTTAATAAGTAAAATAATAGGAGAAATATGAAATTATCTGACGCATTTATAGGAAAAAGATTATTTGTAGGTTGTCCTAATAAAGCTGGAGTATATGTAGAACCTACAGCACTTGGAGTAGGACCTCTTGAAATAAGGGGATCTTCTTATATTGAAGGACCTGTACAGATTGGAGATCCTACATCATATACTATACCGGAAGCCGGTCTAATGGTTGGTAGGTGTCAAAATGTTGAGGCTGGAGGACCACTTATACCGCCATCAATTTTTAAGGTTTCTTCTAGGGCTAATGTTCCTACTCCCATTGATGTGATGTTGGGTGATCCAACAGGACCTGTGGGAATACATTGTATCTGTGGTCCTATGCCATTCGTTGTGCAATCTACTACATTTGATGTGGGCACAGTACATTATGGTTTGATAGCTGCTGATAGAATAAATTTCAGTGCATTTAAGTTGGATGAGACTGTTAAGTTTGATATTGGCTGGGAGACACAAATTGGTGGATATACTGATTTTGACTGGGGTGTGAATTTCATTGGTACTAGTGAACTTATTGGTACGAATTTGGATCAATTCTCCGCGGCGAGTAGTATTAATTGGAATTTTGCAGAAGTAAAAACTAAAAAAGGATTTGATATTCCTCATCCCACTAAAGAGAATCACAGACTTAGATATATCTGTCCAGAAGGTCCTGGAGCAGATGTTTATGTGAGAGGAAAGCTTAAGAATGGTAATGTAATAGAATTGCCTGATTATTGGAAGGGATTGGTTGATCCAGAAACAATTGATGTGTCTTTAACTCCTTTCGGAAGTTATCAAGAACTTTATGTTGAAAGTATTCAATGGGGGCAGAGGATTGTAGTTAAGAATAGTTCTGGTGGTCCTATTAATTGTAGTTATATTGTATATGCTGAGAGAACTGATGGTGAGAAGAATATTCCAGAGTACCAGGGCTTGACATCAGAGGATTATCCAGGTGATAATAGTGAATATAATATAAACACTTGAGATGAAAGTCCATGAAGTTTTTCCTACTGTGGTAGCACAGGATAGGATTGATATCCATGAGGAATTTAAGGAACAATACTTTGAGGAGTTAAAATCTTTATGGTTTGATGGATATAATAATGAAACACCAGAAAATTCAGGAAGATGTTCTTTACATTTAAATCCCAATTATCTTATGTTCTTTCAATCTCTTAAGAGGAGTGTTTGTAAATATTTGGATATTTTGGAAATAGATCATAACAAATTTGATATTAATATTATTAAATCCTGGGTGGGATATCATAATAAAGATATCCCTGGACTTAACCCCCACACTCACAATGGTGCTGATATATCATTTACATATTATCTTTCATCAGATGAGACATCAGATAAATTTTGTGTTCATCAATTAACTAACACAAATGAAGTAGCAGGTGCACTCTTTGAACCTAGTGATAGATTTAATGTGATGAAAAAGTATAATAGATATAATTGTAACAAATATACAATCACTCCTCATGAAGGAACAGTTGTTATTTTTCCAAGTAGTTTATTACATTCTACTTTGAAAAAACAAAATATTGGTGAGAGATATACTATTCCTGGTGATATTAAGTTATGTCTTAAATCTAAATATAATCTTCATCATCAATCCCTACCATCTCCAGATTTGTGGCTTAAAGTTTAAAGTAAATAGTAGTATAGTAAAGAATTGATATGGCTAAAAAAAGTAGTGTTAAGATGGGTGACATCTTAAGAGCAAAAATAAAGCATGGTAATCAAGCCATTGTTTCCTCTAAAGAAAAGGTTGTATTCTATGCTGATGAGAAGTCGCCTTATACAGAATCCATTGATAGGATGGATAATCATGTATATGGTGTTTTGCAGGAGACCAATCAATCTCTTGTAGATGTTGAGACTGCTTATGATAATAGGGTAGTTGTTGGATGTAGAACAGATGTTTTTTGGAGAGTGATTGGATATACTACTGCAGCTACTGCTCCAACTCAGACTTGGTTACTCCAGGCTACTCAGATGTCTAAGAATGGATATTCTTCTGCTGGAGCGTTAGGACCTGGTACTTCTTTAACATTGGTTGATAGTGTAGGCACTATGACCAGTTTATCTCTCAATAGTACATATGGGTGGGAATTAGATAACTTACATGGGATTAAGATTTATGATGAACCCTGTATGGGTGGCATTTTAACTACTTTTGTAGGAAGTTCAATTGGTACTGTGTCTTATGGGGGTGATAAGTTATATCTTATGACTCCTATTATTACTGGAGGTATTGTTGGATTGTCCACTGGTCAAATAATAACCACTAAGAATATGACCATATTTTCTGGTGGAAGTAATACAAACACTATTGTAGGTGTTGGTATTGCTACTGTTGATTTGTCTGGTGTTAATGTTGGGATGGGTACTGATTTATCTGAGATTAATGTAGTAACTTTAGACAATCCTACTATTGGATTTGCATCAGCTCCTCAAGCTGATGGGACTTATGTTACATTTAATGTCCTCCAAAATCCTGATGAACTTCCTGCTGATTATGGGTTACCCGATAATCCTAATCCTTATGTTCCTCAGACTGTTATGATGATGAATGATGCTCCTGGTACTGGGGGAAATGATGATCCTGCTGAGCATATAGGAGCAGGAGTTGAGATTGAATATAATAATAATGGTGATCCTAATGTAAGTAAGCAATGGAATCAGTTCTTGGAAGGACGTATAGATCCTGATGTTATGGATACAGATGTTAAAGTAGAGAGACCAAAAGTAGGAGCAGATAAGATATGGTATAGGGTAGGATTTACTTCTGCTCCTGTTTATCTTGGAAATCCTGCTGCTATAGGACAAACTGTGGCAGTTACTAGTTGGGCATTATCGACCCTATGGGAAACTTTGCCAACTTGTTCTACTGAGGAAGCGGCATTGACTAATGCCATCAGTGTTATGAATACTAAGGAAACTCAGTTATCAAATAATACTGGATATGCTGCTGATTTTGATACATTTATTAGTATTGATAATGTGGTTAGGAAAGAGTTGAAGGATATTCAAATGAGAATTTGGGGATTTAGGAGTATAATTGGAAATGCTCAGACATCTATTGTTGGTTGGAATGAACAGTTGGCTGTTATAGAAAACCCAGATTATGATTCTATTATTAACGGATAATTATGAAAACTATGGAACTTAAACTTATGGAAAATGTAATAGATATGTCTAATCTTGTTATTTCAGTGGGATTAGTCAATAGCAGTAACTTTATTAAAGTACCTGATGAGTGGAAAGATGTTGTTGATCCACAAAGTATCAGTGTTTCTTTAACTCCTATTGGTGCTCACCAAGATGTTATTGTAAAGAGAGTAGATATTAATGAAGTTTTGCTTCAATCTAGACCTGGTATACCTATTAGGTGTTACTACCAGATTTTTGGACAGGTAAAGGAGGGGTATTCGGCTAAGGAAGTGGAATAGTCCTCTTGACACCCTTTTAGAAATACACTATAATTAAGGAGTAATCAAGAGCTTTTATGGAAGAGAACACTTTCGATGTAGATGATTATTCTAAGCAAGATTTTGATACGGAGGATGATGAAGCTTGGATTACTAGATGTGTGGTAGATCCAGTGAGAAGAACTGTAAGCCTTTATTCAAATGAGGGTGGGGAGAAGCATGTTGAATGTGAAGAGGTAGAGGAGTTTATGAATGTTTTGAGTTTGGTTCGTAAGATTATGCCTGATGACATAGTAACTTATGTGAGTCCTCTGCTATGAGATCTGAGACCAGACAATCTATGATAATGTTATTCACAGCTAAATGGAATGTTCCAAAGGCAGCTAAGAATTGTGGATTGTCTAATAAAGAAATGAAGATAACTTTTAATGAATATTGTAATTTCCATCCAGCTGGTTATATAGTGGAGGATTCTACTATACAAAGGAACCTATTTGAAGGATATGTAGAAGAATAAATACATTATGGATATAAAACTCTGGTATAGTGAAGAGTTAGGGCTGTGGCGATGGAGCCTTATGGACATAAACGGAAAACAACAGAGTGGTCAACAAAAGGATTTAAGGGTGGCTATGGGTGATGTAGCTAATACTGTAGAGTATACACTGGAAAATAATAAATAAAATTGTGTGAAGGTAAGTGCGTAGGATACTCAGTATTGAGTATCCTTTTTCTTTGCGATAAATAACTCATAATAGAAAATAGTGTGCAAGAGAGATGCCTTTAAGCAGACTTGACAACTTTTTAAAGAATGTTCGTGGTAACATCATATATGTAAGTCCTAATGATTTGGATGCCACTGATAGTATTGATAATCAGGGTAACTCAATGGGTCGACCCTTTATTACGATCCAAAGAGCTCTAATTGAAGCCTCCAGATTTTCATATCAGGCGGGATTAGACAATGATAGGTTTGGTAAAACTACTATTCTCCTTTCTCCTGGAGATCATTATGTAGATAATAGACCTGGATGGATCCCTGATGGTACTGACAGCTTTAGATTGAGAGATGGTAGTAGTTCATCAGATTTCAGTCCTTTCAGTAGTACTTCAAACTTTGATTTAACCACTGCAACAAACGCTCTTTATAAGCTAAACAGTATATACGGTGGTGTAATTGTTCCTCGTGGTGTATCTCTGGTAGCTCAAGACCTTAGAAAGACAAAGATTCGTCCATATTACGTTCCAAATCCTGAGAATACTTCTATTGAAAGATCTGCTATACTCAGAGTAACTGGTGGATGTTACTTCTGGCAGTTTACTATGTTGGATGGAGATCCAAATGGGACAGTTTATAAGGATTATACAACTGCTAAATTTGCTCCTAGCTTCTCACACAACAAACTAACTTGTTTTGAGTATGCTGATGGTGTGAATCCTGTTGATATTAAGGATGATTTCAATACTTATTATACAGATCGTACTGATCTGGATATGTATTATGAGAAGGTTGGATTAGCTTATGGGGCTGCTTCTGGACGTGCTATTGAACCAGATTATCCATCTGCTGCTATTGATATTCAACCTAAAGTTGATGAGTATAGAATTGTTGGACCGACTGGTGGTGAAGTAGGTATTAGTAGTATTAAAGCTGGTGATGGTTCTACTGCTACTGTTACAGTTACTGCTACTCTTTCAAATGCTATTTCTGGATTAGGTGTAGATACAAGAATTCAAGTTAATGATGTTACAGATAGTGATTATAATGGTTCATTCCCTGTTGAATCTGTCTTAACTACAGATTCTGTTGGAACTCTATCCTTTACATATAGTGTTCCTACTGTTCCTACTAACGCTCTTCCAAGTGTTGCTGGTGCTACAGTAAGTTTGGATACTGATACTGTTAAGTCAGCTTCTCCATATATCTTTAATGTTTCTATGAGATCCACATATGGTATGTGTGGACTTCATGCTGATGGTGCTAAAGCCACTGGATTTAGATCCATGTTGGTCGGTCAGTTTACAGGTATAGGACTTCAGATTGATAACAATGCTTTCTTAAAGTATAACTCTACAACAGGAACATATGATGATTCCTCTACAATTACTAATATTCATAGTGATTCTAGAGCAATCTTTAAACCATCTTATGCTAACTATCATTTAAAAGTTTCTAATGATGCAGTACTTCAAGCAGCTTCAGCTTTTGCCGTTGGTTTTGCTGAGCATTATGTGACTCAAAGTGGTGGTGATATCTCCATTACTAACTCTAATTCCAACTTTGGACAGTCTGCATTGGCTGCCAGTGGATTTAAGAAGAATGCATTTACTAGAGATGATGTAGGTTATATCAGTTATATTCTTCCTCCAAAGGCTAATACAGCAGATGATATTACTTTGGAGTATGGATCTATTGATGTTGGAACTACTATTAGTGTAGGTTCTACTACTAAATTGTATCTCTATGGAGAAACTAATGTTGCAACTCCTCCTCCCAGTGTTGTTCAGGGGTATAGAGTTGGTGCAGCAGATAATGAGCTATTGAAGTTGCAAGTTCCTCAAGGTGGAAAGACAACTCTACAGTATGCTAAGATTGTAATGCCCAACACTGAATCAGTTGGGGTAGGAATTGATGGAATTAAGAAATCTATTGTAGGTAGAAATGTTTCCACTGGTAATAGTATCAGTGCTAATACACTTACATTTGTAGGAGATCATAGTTTCTTAAGTGGAGAAACTATTAGAGTATTCAGTGACAATACTCGTCTTCCTGATGGAGTTAAGAATAATAGAATTTACTATGCTATTACTGATGGATTGAATGCAGATCAAATTCAGATTGCACAATCTTCTAAGGATGTTGATAATAGTAATCCTTTATCTATTAACAATCTGGGTGGTACTATTTCAATTGAAAGTAGAGTATCAGATAAGAAATCTGGAGAGACTGGGCATCCTGTACAATTTGATACATCTAATTCTCAGTGGTACGTTAATGTTTCTACAGCTGCTACTTGTAACACCATTTATCCAACTATTGTATCTCTAGGAACTACTTCTCTTGGAAATGCAACTGCTAGAACTTATATTACTAGAAAGCCAGATACCAGAAGTTTGGCTGATAAGACTTATAGATTCTTATATGTTCTTCCTTCAGGAACTGGTATTGGTTCTGCTAGACCTCCACAAGAGAACTTTATCATTCAGGAATCAAATGATGTGATTGGTGCATCAGATGCAGAGGTAGCACTTCAGTATAGTCCTACTTCTGTTAGTATGAATAATGTTTCTGAGATGAGAAACTTTAGTTTCATTGCTAATGCTTGGCATGGATCAGGAGTTAACTATTATGATACAGAAACTCCTCACCATTTGACTGTAGGTTCTGAAGTTGAAATCACTAATGTTATTAGTGTCAATAATCCAATTGGTGTAGCTCAATCCGGATATAATAATACATTTACAGTTACTGGTATTACTAGCACAAGACAATTTACTGCAACTAGTGATGTAGATCCTGGATTATTCCAAAATAATATTTCTCAAAGAACAACTAGTCTTCCTACCTATAAGAGAAAGAAACTATCAAATACATACTATGTTTATGATGTTGATCAGGTTCGTGAATATATTGCTGGAGAACAGGATGGTGTTTACTTCCTTACAGCACTGGAAGCAAGTAATAGCCCAGTAATTTCACCATATAATGTTAATACTTATGCCTTTAGTCAATCTCCAACCAATCTTTATCCTCAGTTAGATAGAGATAATGGAAATGATAATCCTAAGGCAGCTATTTCATATGCTCTTCCCAATCCTATTGGTGAAGTTGTAGTTAATGATCCCAAAGATAGTATTACTAGAGAGCTTGTAGAGCAATCTTACTATGATTTCCAGTTGGGTACTGGTATTTCTGATATTGTATCTAATCCAACAGGAACATCTCACACTATTACTACTCCAATCAATCATGGATTGAATAGAATCACTAAAGTTAGTATTGCAAGTAGTGGTGCTGGATATGGTAATGGTACTGGAGCTGTTGAAAATCTATATGGTGCCGCATTAATCAATGGAAGTGGTGTTGATGCTACAGCAAGAGTCACAGTAGATTCCTTAGGTGGTGTTACTGATGTTGAGATTATGAATGGTGGTGTTGGATTTGTGGCAGGTGATACTGTTGATGTTGTTAGTATTGCTACTACAACTGGATTTTCTCAAGCTACTCTTACTGTTGATAACATCTATGATAATACAGGTGATACTGTTAAGATAACTGGTATTACATCTGATACTTATCAAGGTTATAATCAACTTTATAGGATTACTGGTATTTCAACTTATAATAAGATTGAAGTTACTTCTAATATGGAAGTAAGTGGAAGATCCATAGAAGGGATTGGAGCTACAGTAACTTCTGGAGCTTCTCAGTTCTTGACAGGTGCTACTATTAGTATAAATGATGTAGCATATAGTAGTGAGACTGGATTGGCTACAGTTAGAACTTATCAAAATCATGGATTTGAAGTCAATAATGCAGTATCATTGTCTGGTAATAGTTCACAACTCTATAATGGTGAGTTTATTGTTACTGAGAATGTAGGATTAACTACTTTTATCTGTAAGATCGGTATTACTACAAATGTTCCTACATCAAGTGGAACCCTTTATGCTCATCCTCCAGGAGCAACAGCACAAGGAGGAGATTTAACAGTTTATAGTGATAGATTTGGTGGTAGATCTCATGCCAGATATGCTGGTATTACTACAGCTCTTAACAACCCGGTATCTACTACTGGTATTGATCAGATTGAAGTTGAAAATGCTTCAAGATATGACTTTAAGATTGGTGATTTCTTGAAGGTTGATAATGAGATGATGAGGATTAAAACCACTGTATCCAAAGCATCTAATGTTATTAAAGTATTCAGAGGTGTATTAGGATCTCAAGCAGCTACTCATATTACTGGTAGTTTAGTTGAAAGAGTTGAAACAACTCCTATTGAACTTAGAAGACCATCATTTGTTAGAGCATCTGGTCATACATTTGAGTATCTTGGATATGGTCCTGGTAATTACTCAACTGCTCTTCCTGCACTTCAGGATAGACAACTTTCATTGAGAGAGCAACTTACTGCTCAATCAGTACCAACAGATGGTGGTATTAATGTTTACAATGGTATTAATGATACAGGAGATTATTATATTGGACATAAGATTATCTCTGCTAACACTGGTAAGGAAGAAGTATATGATGCTCCTATTCCTACAGTAACAGGTGAGGATGTATTCTCTCTTGGTGTACAAGCAGTTGATGATATCTCACCAGTTCAAGTTACTGTTGAAAGAACACTAACTGTAGAAGGTGGGCCTGACAAGAACTTGGTTTCAGAGTTTGAAGGACCTGTAGTATTTGATAAGAAAGTTACATCTACATCTTCAGAAGGTATAGAGGCAGTTTCAGTTTCTATTCAAGGTGATGCTACTATTTCTAGAAAGTATACAGTAGGTATTGCTACTCCAACTACTGCTGGAAATGTTGGTGATGTTACCTATAACTCTGATCCAGCTTCTGGAGGAGAACTTGGATGGGTTTATACTACAAATAATGGATGGTATCCATTTGGAAATGTTAGTATTGATACTGGTAGAGATATTGTTCTCTTTGATGGTGTTGGTATTGGTACTACATCTCTTGCAGGTATTTCAACAGATTTGAATGTTAAGATAGGTTCTGGCACTTCAGAAGTTCATGTAGATGTAAGTGGTGGTGTTGGTATTGGTACTACTAATACTAAGGGATACAAACTCTATGTTGAAGGTGGAGTTTATGGATCCTTTACTGGAGATGGTTCACAATTAAGTAATTTGGATAGTTTGTGGAAAGAAGATCCTAGTGAGACTTGGATTTATACTAGTGAACCTGCTGATGGTGGAAGTAGACCATTTAAAGATTTGAAGGTTGGTATTGGTACTAGTATTGGAGTATACGCTCAAACCCATATTACAGGTTTAGCGCAAACTAGTTTGTATGTTGGCAATGAATCTAGATTTATTGGAACAGCTAATTTTGAGGGTCCTGTTAGTGTTGCTGGTACTCTAACTGCAGCTGGTCTTAATATGGAAAGTGGTAATCTTAATGTTGGATTACTAACAGCTACTCAGTTCCATGTTGGTGCTGGTGGAACTATTATTTCTACTCCTGCTGATGCTGGATCTTTAGGTGTTGGTATTGGAACCACTGTAGCTAGAGCTAACTTGGATGTAGAAGGAGAGGCTAGGTTTAAGACATATTATGAAGTACCTGTTGCTGTGGCACCAACTGTTAGTGGAATATCAACAGTTGATCTTTCTAAAGGTCAAACATTTGAAGTCACTACTACTTCAGATATTACCCAGTTTAATATTCTTAATCCACCAAGTAACTCCACATCATTTACTCTTAAGATATTACAAGGATCGACTGCTTATGGAGTTGGCATAGATACATTTAAGAGTTTGGCTGGTATTGCATTAACGGTCTATTGGCCTGGAGGGGTGGTTCCAATTGTTACACAAGTAGCAGATAAGACAGACATCTATTCCTTCATGACTTTTGATGGTGGAAATACATTCTTTGGTGTAGTAGGAGGACAGAACTTCTCATGAGTCCATTAGCACTTAACTTCTTTAGGTCCATTCCAACTAACCTAGAGTTAAATGGACCTAAAATAGAATTTACTCAACAACCAGAGAATGTATCGGAAACATTAGCAGGTTTCGCTACATTTACTGGAATTTGTACAGCCTATTTCCCTGCCGGAATGGGGCAAACTACTGATGGTACGTTTAGCTTTAAATGGTATCTTAATGGTGTAGAGATGACTACTGTTGAGGATGATCCTACCAGTATTGCTCAAATAAAAAGTACTATTATTGGTATAGCTACCGAACCTGGTGATCCAGCTAGCACTGGAACTATTGGTATTACTACCATGACTCTTTTTGATATAGATTATGATAATAATAATCAAATAGTTTATGTTACTGCTGATTATAATCCAGTAGGATTTGCTCACTCACTTTACTTAGATAATACAGAACCAAATGCTACTAATGAGCCTTTTAAATCTGATGAGGTACTCTTAACTTCTTATCCGGAAATTATTATATCAAAACAACCAGAAGATGTATCTTCTGGAGCAGGAGCTGCCGCTCTATTTACTGTAGAAGCTGATATTGTACCTGATAACAATACTGATTTAAAATATCAATGGCAATTAAATGATTTGGCATTGGTTGATGGAACTTTTGATCACGGTATTGATACTGGATGGAAGTATTGGGATGAGGGAATGTCTCAGCCGTGGCTGGAGAGTGGAACTACAACCAGTAATGCGGTTGATCGTATTCCAGTTGCGCTTCCTAGTAGTGGTAAGTGGTATTTTGAGACTAGGGTAAATGATCCTACTCTTCTTAGAACTCTTGGTTTTGGATGGGGTACGCGGATAAGAGAGGCTTATGATGATAATTTGATTGGTTATTATTATAAAGTTGGTATTGATGGCATAACTCAACCATTATTCTTAACAAAAATTGGTCAAAGTAATTCTGATCAAGCAGGTGGCACCAGTTATGGTAAAGGTAGTGGATATGGAGGATCAGTTCCTCATGGTGGTGCTATTGGTGAGGATTGGGAGGATGGTGATATATTGATGTGGGCATATGATGCTGATGAGGGTAATATTTGGTTAGGAATGAATGGAAAATGGTTTGGTGAAGGTGGGCAATATAGTAATGCTGTTGGATCTCCTATTACTGGAACTTGGCCTTGTGCTAAAGGTGCTCCTACTTCTCATAATGCTAATCCTGCAGAGGTTCCTAATATTGAGACTCCTCCTAATATATGGTTTAAGATAGAAACAATATCTACGACCACAGGCAATACATTAACACTTACAACTCTTAATCAAAAACAATCACTATATTATGATATGGTGGGTCTTGCTGATTATGTTACTGTTCCATTAGAAGATTCTAAAATTACTATATCTAATGATGTAAGCTATCCTTCTTACAGACTTAATGCTGCGGGACCTATATTGTCTGCTACAGTACCTGCAGAAACTGTTGAAATTGATTTTAAATCATTATCTACTTATAGTAACTTTAAAAAAGGAGTTCTCTACACATTAAAACCTAATTCTGATATAGCAACTAAAATTAGTGCATATGGTGGACAAGGTGGATGGTCAGAGAAAGCTACTGCTGGTTATAATCAACCACAGGGTGTTATGACTAGAGGTGGAGAAGGTGGAAATATGAGTGGATTATTCACTTTCAAGAAAGACCAAGAATATTACTTATATTGTGGATTGGATGGTTGGAGCAGGAGAAGTATTGATGCGGTAACTGCTAGTGCTACCCCTGGTGGTGGAAAACCTGGTTTGGGGTTTGGATATGGTGGTGGTGGAGGTGGATATACTGGATTGTTTAAGAAAGTAACTGATCAACCAAGACAAGAAGATGCTATTATGATCGCTGCTGGTGGCGGTGGCGCGTCAGTTTTTGGTGTTGGTGGATCTGGTATTTGGGATGGTGATGCAGATGGTCTGAATGGTGGCCCTGGCGTTGGTGGAGAATGTGGCGATGGTGGTGGAACTGATTCTACTACAGGAGAGCACATTTATGGCTCTGGTCAAGGTGGAACTCAAACCCGTGGTGGTGTCCCGGGATGTAGACGGGAAGCCACAGCAACTGATAGGCAATGTGGATCTAGAGGTGGTGCATTGTATGGAGGCGATGGCACCGGTGGCGGTGGCGCTGGCTACTGGGGTGGAGGTGGTGGAGGTTATTATGAAGATTCTTTAGGCCTGGATCCTTCTAGAAACAGTATGTGTGGTGGAGCTGGTGGAGCTGGATCTAACTATTATGATTCCACTTTAATAAGTGAGAGATCATTTGTTACAGAAGATCGTCGTTCGTTGGCTGGTACTTTTGAGATAGAGCGTGTTTCAAGTTATACTACATTAGTATCAACTGTTTCTGGAGCAAATACTCCTAGTCTTCGTATTATTGGTTCTTCATATCCCTTTGGTGGTATGATTCGGTGTAGGTTAGATAATGGTGGAGTTCAAATCAGTCCAGTTTATAGTAAAACAGTTAATTGGAACAATGTAGAACCTAGGGATTTACTCAGGATTCAGGCATTTGATATTGCAGATGCGCCGGATGAGGACACTCCTTATGGTTCAGATGTAGAAGATATGATGAGTGTTGATGTTCTTCTTTCTTCTGATAATTCTTATACTTTGAATAGTAGTAATTTTGTTGGTAGGGCTACTACTTATGATAGTGCAGGTAATATTACTACTCCAGGGAGTAATTATAGTATTATTCAGTTCTATGCTCCTGAGCGATCTTTTGATCTACAATTGGAAATGAATGCAGCTGCTGGTGAGAATATACCTTCAGGTTCAAATGGTGGAGAAGGCGGCACTTCTACTATAACTTTCACAGTTGAAAAGAATGTAGAGTATACTCTGCTTGGAATATCAAATAATTCTGCTTTATTCCTTTATAGACAATCTAGTTTGATAGCAGTAGTTGGTCAAGGTGGAGAAGGTGGATATTATGGTGATGGTAGAGAAGGAGGAAGAGGTGGTGGAGTAAATGTTGCTGGTGAAAAGGGAAATGGTAGAGATGGTGGAGAAGGTGGAGCTTTAGTATCTCCTGGATCATTAACTCTAAATGGAATATTTGGTACTTATTGGAATCAATATGCTCCAAGTCATCTGATTGCATCTGGATATATACAGCCTGGTGATACCAGGGGTGAAGAAGGCACAAATAAGGGTGGTAGAACTATTTCTTGCTCTAAGGGATCTTATTGGATTGATAGAGGTGTAGGTGCTTGTGCAGAGAATAGTCATGAGAATGCTCCTTTATTATTTGTTGCTCCTAGTGGTAGGGGATATACTAATAGTGGTAGAATTTTAAGAGGATTTAAGCCAGGATATACTATTACAGATACTGCTGGATTGGGTCATGCTCCTCGTGATATACCTGGATATAGTTTAGAATACGCAAGAGGACTTTTGCGTGGTAATGGTGGTAATGGTGCTGTAGGTGGTAGCGGAGCTAAAGCTGATTCAGGAGGAGGTGGTGGTGGATCAGGATATACCAGTGGACTTGTAACAATCAAGGATACAAAATTGGGTGGCAATAAAAGTAATACATCTTTTGTAGTATTCTCTACTCCTTCTGCTTCAACTATGACAGAATGGGAGGTAAGTAGATCAGCAGCCTATTCTAATAGAATCTGTTTCCTCAGGCAAAGTGGACAGGGACCAATGAGTATATGTTTTGGACCAAATAGTGCCACAGTGTTCCATGAGATTTCATGGGGTTCTCATTATATGCTTTCTGGTATTACTGTTAATGGAAGTAATTTTAGAACTGATCAATTGAGATTATTTAATAATGTGGGATCTTATGCAAACCCTCGCTATACAACAATAGGTCTTGAAGATATTGATGGTGGTGGAGATAATGATTATAATGATCTGATGATAACATGTAAACAAGGAAAATTTATTAACACCCATAACTGGTATTATACTGACGACCCCAACATTCACGATTGATTAATAATACTTAAGAAATGTATTTGATATAAATAAAGTATAATGTGAGGGGAGAGTGAACCTCGAAGGCTTATGGCTGTAAATAAGAATTTTGTAGTCAAAAACGGTATAGAAGTTGCAACAGATTTGCTGTTTGTAACATCAGACCAAAATAAAGTTGGTATTGGATCTACTCTCCCTAGTTCTAAACTTGATGTTGTGGGCGGGATTACTGCAGTAGATGCTATCTTTACTGGTATTACTACTGCTGTTTCTTTGACTGTTGGTACTGGTGGAACCATAGTTACAACCACTGGGGTTGGATCTATTGGTATTAGTACTACACTTCCTGAATATCTTATAGATATTCGATCTCCTGTTTCTACAGGTCAAACAGCACTCTATGTCCAAGGTGACATGAGAGTTACTGGTGATATTGCTGTTGATGATATTACCTTTGATCATGCAGAGCTTACATCTTTGACTGTAAGTGGTATGTCTACCCTTGGGGTTACTACCACTACTTACTTAGATTCGCAAAGATTTACTTCTAGTGGAATATCTACTATAGGTAATTTCCTTATAACTCCTACAGGAACTGGTGCTACAGTTGGTAATAATGCAGGCATTGTTACTTATTATGGAGATGGTTCACAATTGACCGGTCAATCCTCAGTCACTTTAGGACTGGTAATCGCTCTTAGCGGTTAATAAATACTAATAACATATAAAGAACAATGGCAGAAGCTTTTTCTAATTCGTTAACAAGGGCAGTGGGGATTGTAACAACCAATTCCGCTGGAGCTATTGGCGTTACTACCAATAAAATTACTGGTATTTCCACTGTTGGTGTTAAATTGGGAGATATTGTTGATAATACCAATTATCTTGCAGGAACAAAAATTTCTACAATTGGAGCTGGTGAAGTAGTTGTTGATAGAAATTCAACCAATACTGTTTCCGCATCAAGTCAGAGTGTAAAATTCCTTGGTGTTACAAGTTGTTATACCGCTCCTACAGCATCCACTAAAGCTATTTTGATTGGTGGGACATTTGCTAATAACACATTAAACTCTGTTAATTTGACAGTTGAGATTTATGACAACAGTGCTTCAGTAGCTGCTCAATTGGCTAGTAAGATTCCTGTTCCATCTGGAAGTTCATTTGTTATCAGTGATGCTGGTAAGACAGTTCTTGAGTCACAGGATGTTATAAGAGTTTATTGTGACGCTTCAAATGCTATAGATGTTAATATGAGTATCTTAACTGGAGTCAGCTAATGGCAGATAGAAGCGGTTATATAGGAAGAGCTCCGAGTGATTCTTCTGTAGTTGTTGCTAGACAGGTTTTTAAGCCAACAGGTATTCAGACCAACTTTACTTTTTCTTCTGGATATAATGTTGGATATCTTGATGCTTATATTAATGGTGCAAAACAGATTAAGGGAGAGGATTATACAGCAACTGATGGTTCAGTTGTAGTTTTTAGTAGTAATCAACCATCTTCTGGAGATGTAGTTGAACTAGTAGCTTATAAGGCATTTAATTTAGGACAAACTGTTGATTCTATAACTGGAAATCTTGATATTGATGGAGATTTAACAGTAACTGGTGATTCTACTTTCACTGGTGATTCTACTTTCAGTGGCACTTTAACTGGTGATGGTTCTGGTTTAACTGGTGTTGCATCAACAGATTATATTATTACAGGAACAGCAGCAACCTTCAATAATGCTGTTAATTTTAATGCTCCAGTAGCTTTGAATAATGGTGGCACCATGTCTGGTGTATACACTGGAGGTAATTTCTCTGGTGTAGTTACTGCTACTTCATTCTCTGGTTCTGGTGCAAACTTAACTGGTATTGATGCAACTGCATTAAAGGATGATGGTGGTAACGTAAAAATACAAGCAAATTCAACTGGTGCTGTAGTAACTGGTATATTGACTGTTAGTAGTAATGTAAGTATTGCGGGAACATTAACGTATGAGGATGTAACTCATATTGATTCTATTGGAGTTATTACAGCTAGAAGTGGTGTAGTAGTAACTGGAACTTGTACAGCTACTTCATATCATGGTGATGGTAGTGCCTTAACAGGTATTGAAGCTGGTATTAGTACAGAAGATAATACACAATCAGGTGGATTTGTTACTATTAATTTGAGTAAGGATGACCATAAATTTACAGCTTCTGGTGTATGTACTGTTACTACTACTAGTACAGGTACAGAGGGATCATCTGGTACTTTAAGAATTACTAATTCTGGTATTACTACTGTTGGATTTAGTACATATTTCTTATGGCCATCTGGAGCATCTCCTGTCATACCTATAGCAGATGGAACAATTAGTTTAATATCTTATACTATACAACGAAACGGAGCCGCTGGCATAGGTACTCAGCTATTATCTGGTGCTGCATTACACTTTAGTTGAGGGGAATAATTAAATGGCAAAGTTTTGTGTAAGTCCCGCTCAGACACAGTCCTTAGCATCAGGAGCACAGGTAATTGATGGTTCAGTAGGAATTGGATCATTTGGTAAGTTACAAAAAACACCATCTGCATCTGGTAATAGGACAGCTTGGACATTGAGTGGTTGGATAAAAAGAGATAAATTCGGATCTACTCAGTATCTTTATAGTTCTTATGCATCAAGTAAGTATTTTGAAGTTATTTTTAATGCTACTGATCAATTAACACTTTATAATTATGCTAGTAGTGGTGCAGCAGCTATTATAACAACTCAAGTTTTTAGAGATAGTGGATGGTATCATATTCATTTTAAAGTTGATAGTGGAGAAACTGCGGCGGCGGATAAACTTAAATTATATGTAAATGGGAGTGAGGTAACTACTTTTAGTACTGATAACCGTGCAAGTTTTTCAGATACTTATTGGGATACGGCAAGTTATTTGCATACAATAGGCGGTAGATCTGATGCAGATAATTCTCATTTTGAAGGGAGGTTTTCGAATCAATATTTCATAGATGGCCAAGCCCTTGAGCCATCAGAATTTGGATACACTGACCCACTCACAAATACTTGGAGACCTAAGAAGTTTACTGGAAGTTATACTACTACTTCTATAAATGATGGAACTGTCTTCACTTCTACTAATGCCACAGAGAGTGGAACAGGTCTGGTCGCATGGTCAAGCGCTTTTAATGGTAATTTTGATAATTTTGCTCAGGGTGGTCAAGGTAGTGGGTTCTTTAATATTGTATGGGATCCAGGCTGGACTATTAATACAAGTTTACGTGTATTTTTAGAGAATGGTTATCCGGGTTGGGCTGATGAAGGATTTATATGTAATGATAATACGTACTCTACATCAGATCTTGAAACTTATTTTGGTACTATTTCAAATCAAACTGGTGGATGGATGACTATTGCTGAATCTGTTCATGGTGGAGCATTAGAAAAATTAAGTTGTGCTACAAGTAGCAATTCAGATCATCAAACTAGAATTGTAGCTGTAGAAATTGATGGCACAGTGATGATTAATGGGGCTGATTATAGAGGTATTAATAGTTTCTACCTCCCACTGGATGGAAATGCTCTAATAGGAAAAGACCAATCTGGTAAAGGAAATGATTGGACACCACTAAACTTTGGTGGTTCTAATATTATTCCAAAGGCAACAGGAGCACTTCCCATTCTTAATACAGTAAATGGTGGAAATGTAGCAACTGTTGGTGTAAGAACTGATACATCTGGGAATAATTGTGTTCTTGCACTTCCTTTAGTTAGTAGTGTAACTGATGTAAGTAATCAGATTAATAGTGGAAGCACAACAAAGACGGTAACATCTTATTCACCTACTGCATCAACTGCCGAAAGTAATTTTTATGGCGGAAGTTATTATTTTGATGGTAGTAGTGATTATTTGGTAGTTACTGATTCTACTGATTTAGAGTTTGGAACTGGAGATTATACAATTGAATTTTGGGTTAGGCCTGCTAGTGTAGCTTATTATTGGATGTTTAGTAAAAGGAATGATTATGCTGATACAGCTCCTTATACTATGATGTCAACCCCTTCTGGAAACTTTGAGTATGCTAGTTCACAAAATGGATCTAGTTATAATATAGTCCAGGCATCTTTTGGATCATATAAAGCAAATAAATGGACACATGTTGCAGTAGTAAAGGATGGTGGAGTAATAACTGGTTATTGTAATGGGGTGGGAACTGAATTAGCCACAGGAGTAACATTGGGTCCATTTGACAATAGTGAAGGCCTTCATATTGGGGATATGCCATCAGGTGGTAGTTATGATTTGAGTGGCTATATGCAAGACTTCCGTATCTATAAAGGAGCAGCAAAATATACAGAGGATTTCATTCCAGCATCCACAAACCCTGATATATTTCCAGACACTCCATCAGGTGTTGCATTAGGTTCACAACTTACAAAAGTAACTGATTATGGTGCATGTACTTTTGATGGGATTGCGGATTATCTTCAAGTAAAGACAAGTAGTGATTTTGCTTTTGGAACTGGAGCATATACACTAGAATTTTGGGTTAAATCTGAAAGAGCATCGGGAGAGAATGGTTTATTTGGTACTATGACAGCAAGTGATTATGGTATTGGAATATGGCACAATGGAGCAGGTTTATATTTTGAAGAAAGGAAAGATTCATATGATGGAGCTAATCCTAGAATTCATTATACAACATTTGACTGGGCGAAATGGAATCATGTTGCAATGAGTAGAGATAGTACTTCTGGTACTCTGAGAGCATTTGTGAATGGTGTAGAGGTAGGAAATGTTACTAGTAATTTAAGAGATATAGCTGCAACTAGTGAGACAGTAATAGGAGAGAATGCTGCAGCAGGAAATAAGGCATTAGCCCATATTTCTAATCTCCGTATTCTAAAAGGAACCGCACTTTACACAGCAAACTTCACACCACCAACAGCACCACTCACCAATATAACCAACACAAAACTTCTGTGTTGTCAGTCACCAATTTCTGCTGGTGCTGCTGCTGTATCTCCAGCTATCAGTGGTGTTAATAATGGAACTGTGTGGAGTGATTATATAAGTGGTACTACATATGGTGCTGGATATGGTGCCGAAATACTGTTTGATGGAAGTAGTAATTACGCACAATCTGCTTATCCAGGATCGATTACTTGGACTCCTCCAGGTGGGATGGCCTTCTCTTCTACACTTGAATTAGAAGTTTACAGGGATGGCGTAAATGGTCTAACTATTGTTCACGCAGGTGGTACTACAAATGTCAGTGGCCAAATTACAAATAGTCAATGGTTCAAATGGACTGTTACTGGTATTACATCACCAATAACAAGCATTACCTGGGCTTCTACTAATAATTCTAATTATATAGCTGCAAGAGCGATATATATTGACGGTGTAGAGTTAAGAGATCCAGTATCTGTAGATGGAAACACATTACCAACCGCCTTTAACCCATTCGCAGGTGATATAAACACAGTAATGGGAAAAGAAACTGGTTATTGTACGTTTAATCCACTTGATTCTTATGGACCATTATCACAAGGTAATCTATACATAACAGGTGGAAGTGAGCATAATGGCAAAAGCTCAATTGGTTTCAATACTGGTAAATGGTATGCAGAAGTGAAATTCGCAGAGGGACTGACGGCGAAATATCCAGGGTTAGGATTTAATTATACGGCAGGTCCTTATACAACTTGGGCGATGAATTCCGCCACAGGCCAAGTTTGCGTCAATGAAGCAGGTCCAGGGCCAGATGGCCTGTCGAAGATACGCTTCAGGCGTGCTGGAGTAACAGTAGATTATGATGGTGGTGGTAATGATTACTTTACTGATACGAGAACCTTCCAACTTGCTTTAGATATGGATAGTGGTAAGGGTTGGATTGGTGATGGAACTGCTTGGTATAATGACACTTGGAATAACTCTGGGTCTGCAGCTAATCCTGCAGATGGAACTGGTAATACATTCATATGTGACACATCTAAGACTTGGTTCTTTTGGGTTTATGCTAATGGGACTGGTATGGATGCACAAATTAACTTCGGCCAAAAACCCTTTAAACATATACCACCTGAAGGTTTCCAACCAGCAAACTATGCAAACCTCCCAAGTCCTGCAGTTGTAAGACCTGATCAGTATGTTGGGGTGACGACTTATACTGGAACAGGAGCTGCTAATGCAATCAACGTTGGGTTTTCTCCTGATTTTGTATGGATTAAGCGTAGGAATGGTGCAAACTCTCATCTCTTATTTGATAGTGTCAGAGGAAAAGATGAGGTAATATATGTTAATACCACTGATCCGGAAGATCCATTTAGCGATTTTGATGGTTTTAATTCCACCAATGGATTCACTATTAGTGGTACGGGTAATGGATATAATGCCGATGATCAAACTTATGTAAGTTGGAATTTGAGAGCTGGTGGTAATAAAAACACCTTTAATGTTGATGATGTAGGTTATGCAACTGCTGCTGAAGTTAATATGTCTGCTGGTAGTTTGAATAACTATAACCAAGCTGCCACATGGAGTGATAATTTAGTATCTTCTACCGGCAGCTACGCTGGTGGTCAAGGTCCTACGCAGGCATTCAATGGTGTAGCTGATGGCAGTACCGACATGTGTCAGCAGAATGCTGCTGGTGGAAATCTTACTTGGACTTTTAGTGGTCTAAGCGGTTCAGTTCGAGTTTGGATTGGAAACGCTGGTGCTATTGTTACTGATGGTAATGGTATTCAAAGAGGGGATAGTACTGGTAATGGTGAAGCTTGGTTAAGTCTATCTGGTGATATATCTGATTATAATGGAAGTATTATAATCACTCCTCTTTCAGACTCTCCATCTTTAGGAGCTGTCGAAGTGGCAGGAAAAATGCTTGTGGATGATGACCAGACGCCGCCAAACTTACCATCAGCTAATGTTAGTAAATGCTCAGTTGGAACCAAGAACGGGTTTAGTATTATTGAATTAACCACACCAGCATCAGGAACTACTTATAGTTTTGCTCATGGATTAGGTGCTAAACCTTCATTTGTAATAGCGAACCAATATGAAGTAACTAGTCATCGGTATTGTTGGCATCAATCATTTGTTAATAATAATTCTTATATATTATTTAATTATAGCAATGCTGTAAATGATGGAGGAACTGCTTGGGCCAGTACTGCTATGACCTCAACTTTAATTTATGATCAGGCTAGTGGACTTTGGGGGAATTCCCAAAAAATGATATATTATGCGTGGACAGATATTCCCGGCCTGCAGAAATTTGGCAGTTATGAGGGTAACAATGATGCAGATGGCCCTTACATAGAATTAGGCTTCCGTCCAGCAATCGTAATATTTAAAAATATGGATGCTAGCGAAAATTGGATGATAGTTGATGATAACCGAAGTCAATATAACCCAGTTCAACCTACATTATATCCTGATGAGCCAGATACTGAAGTAAGTGCTACAAATAGATGTGATTTTCTAAGTAATGGTTTTAAAATACGATCTGGTACTAGTATTCCAAATGTTGCAAATACATACATCTATGCAGCATGGGCAGAAGCACCTATGAATAACTTGTTTGGTGGTCAATCTAATGCCCGATAGGATTATAAATAACTAAAAAAGTAATAAGATGGCACTTGGCAATCCAATAACACTAACAGATAATGTTGCCGCTAAGGTTATTAGTGTAACTGCCACATCTGGTCAAACTGTGTTTACAGTAACTGGTGGATACAGAATTAATCAACTTGGTGTATATCGTAATGGTGTTAGGCTAGTAGAGAGTAATGATTATAATGCATCGGATGGATCATCTGTCACTCTTTACTCCGCAGCAACCGCAGATGATATATTAGCATTTCAAATATTTGATGACTTTAGAGTTTCAGATGCTATTGTTTCATTAGCATCTACTCAAACTATAAGTGGTAATTTAAATGTTACCGGGGCATATTATGGTGATGGTTCAAACTTAACTGGTATTGATGCTACTTCATTAAAAGATGGTGATGGAACTGTTAGAGTTCAGGCTAATACATCTGGTGCTGTTGTAAGTGGAGTCATTACTGCTACTACAGGAGATTATAGTGGCAATGTTACCATTGGTGGAACATTAACATATGAGGATGTAACTAATATTGACTCAGTTGGTCTTATCACAGCAAGAAGTGGTATAAGAGTAACAGATGGAGGAGTTAAGGTTACTGCTGGTGGTATAGACATCTCAGCAGGTGGTATTAAAGTAACTGGTATTGCTACTGCTACTACTGTTTCTGCTAGTGGTACTATAACTGCTAATGCATTTTATGGTGATGGTAGTAATTTAGAGGGTGTTGTTTCTGGTATTGAATTAGAGCAAGCAGGAAGTTCAGTTGGAACATCACTCACAGCTATTAATTTTGCTTCTGGAGCTACTTTAACTACTGGATCTGGTGGTATTTCTACTATTTCTATATTAGCATCCATTAGTACTGCAGCTTCTAGTCCTAGTTCTAATGCCATTGTTACTATAAATCTAGGATCAGCTCAACATCATCAATTAACTTTATCTGCTGGTATCACCACTATTACCACTACTGGTGGAAGTTTTGGTAATTCACATTCATTAGCACTTATTCAACCTTCTTCAGGTATAGCAACAGTAGGGTTTAGTACATATTTCCTATGGCCATCTGGATCAACTCCTATAATGTCTAAAGGTGGTAGTAAAATAGATTTAGTATCATTTATAGTTAAAAATCAACCAGCTGCAGGAATAGGAACTCAACTACTGGCTAGTGCCGGTCTCAATTATTCATAAGAGGAGAAGATAAATGGGGGTAATATCACCAACCATCGTTCAGCAAGGTCTACTCAATCAATCTTCTGCTGCAGTTATTGATGGTTCTTTGGTGTTTGATGGCGACAATCACTATTTAACGAAAACCTTTGCTAGTGCTGGTAATAGGCGGACATTTACTTTTAGTTTTTGGGTAAAGAGAAGTGAATTTGGTATAACCAATATGGGTATTTTTAGTGAATATCCTGGATCTGGTAATGGTGAGTATATAAGGTTTTCTGATGATAATAGTGGAGATACTTTTAGGTTTTTTTCTACTCAACTTAGTAATCAGTCTTTAGTAACTAATAGAAAATTTAGAGATACTGGATGGTATCATATATGTGTTGCAGTAGATACTACTGAAGCGACAAATACAAATAGAGTAAAAATTTATATTAATAGTGAAAGAAATGTAGATTGGGCATCAGCAACTTGGCCATCTCAGGATGCAGAGTATGACTTTATGAATGCAACTGCTCATTATATTGGAAGATGTCAGAGTGGTACTTATTTACCTGGATCTTTGTCACAGTTTTATGTGATTGATGGATTATCACTTGGTCCATCATATTTTGGATTCACTGACCCACTGACAAATACTTGGAGACCTAAAGCGTTTAAAGCAGAGGGAACAACAGTAAATGATGGAACTGTGTGGAGTAGTGGAGCAACTAATGGATCTCCCTACAGCGGTAGTTATACTTGGACTACTGCGTTCAATGGTAATCCAATGAATAGCAATGGTGCTACTGAGTCGGGCACATCAGAAAACCCATATAATATTGCTTTACCTAATATACCATTTAGTTCATTAACCTTATATACTCAGTTTGGTGGTGCTAATGGTATTTGGGTAAATGGTATTGGTGTGGATTGTAGTGGTAATGTTAGTTTAGGGTCGGGTGCTGATAGTCAAACTGTTGGTATGATATCATTTACAGCAGAACAATTAGGTTTTGGTGTTCTTAATCAAATAGGAGTAAATGGTCAAAATAGATGGTTTGGTCTTGCTGTTGATGGTGTTCTTATGGTGGATAACACTACACAAATTCTTGATTATGGTGTAAATGGTTTCTACCTCCCAATGGATGGAAATACACCAATAGGACTAGATCAATCAGGTAGACACTTTGGATACAGTAATGTCATGTTCTCAGGCAGTGGTGCTTGGCATAATGATACTTTTACGCCACATAATGCGTTTGATGGTACTCCTGAATCTGGAACCTATTGTGAGGCTACTAGTGATACCATAACATGGGCTCCTGTAGGTCTTTCTTGGCAAACATCTCTTGAAGTTATGTGTGCATCAGCGAATATGAGTGCTGCTCTAGACGGTGGAGGAAGTGTATCTCTTACAGCAGATACATGGACTACTGTTTCAGGAAGTGCTGATAGTATTGATACATCACTTATAATCAGTCGTAGCGGCAGCGCCAATTCAGGTATTAAGGGGATACGGCTTGATGGAGTTATCCTGGTGGATGGATCAGGTTCTGGTTGGGATAGTACAAATGATTGGACACCAGTAAACTTTGGTGGTTCTAATGTTATTCCAAAGGCAACAGGAGCACTTCCCATTCTTAATACACTAAATGGTGGAAATGAAGCAACTGTAGGTGTAAGAACTGATGCTGATGCTAATAATTTAATTCTTGCTCTTCCTTTAGTTGGTAATGCTCTTGATGTAAGTAATCAGATTAATAGTGGAAGCACAACAAAAGTTGCAAGTGTGAGTGGAGCAACTGCTGACACATCTGTAAGTAATTTTTATGGTGGATGTTTTAATTTTGATGGAAGTAATGATAAAATAACAATTGCTCCTACTAATGCATCAGATTTTACATGTCAAAATGATTTTACTATAGAAGGATGGATATATGTGGATGCTTTCACTACTGCTGATGCTGCTATCTTTAGTAACTGGGACAGTGGTGATAATAGATCTCTTTTAATTGGTCCAGATGCTAGTGGTGCTGATGATTGGGTGTTCATGTATAATACTGATGGTACTGGTTCTGGTTGGGTTACTGTTGCTAATCCAGATGCAACCCCTTATCTTAAAAAATGGACTCATATTGCTTATTCCTATGACCACAGTACAACAACTCATAGGGCATTTGTTGATGGTGTGTTGGTTGGTTCAAGTTCTGCTGGAACAGCCTATAACAATTCAGGAGCTAATTTGTTATTAGGTATTAATAAAGGAGATGGAAGTGGATATTTTGATGGAAAGATGCAAGATGTTAGATATTATCATGCCGTAAAATACACCAGTGATTTCATCCCAGCATCCACAGATCCTGATATACTTCCAGACACTCCATCAGGTGTTTCATTAGGTTCACAACTCGCCAAAGTTCCTGTTACTGATGGTTCTGTATATTTTGATGGCACAAGTGATAGTTTAACATTTGAAACATCAAGTGATCTTTCATTAGATGGTGACTTTACTATTGAATTCTGGGCATACCCAGATAGTATTGCCGGTGATCCCCAAGGGAGTGACCCATCACCAATCACGATGCCAACTGATGGTTCTTCAATAACACAAGTATTCATTTGGGCAAATAACCTTCAGTATACTCTACATAAATCTACTGCTATTGTTTCTACAGCAAATGGCACAGCAGCAACTAAAAGATGGCAACATGTTGCATTTACCAGAAGTGGAACAACGGTTTATGCATTTTTTGATGGTGTATTACAAAATACAGCAACAAGTTCTGCTACTTTTGGTGGAACTTCTGGAACTTTCCAAATTGCTTCCTATACCGAAGTCAAGGGAAATTATGATGGATACCTGTCAAATCTTCGTATCATCAAAGGAACCGCACTTTATACTTCAAACTTTACACCACCAACTAGAGCACTCACAAATGTAACCAACACAAAACTCCTGTGTTGTCAGTCAAAGATTCTGGCAGGTGCTGCTACTGTTTCTCCTAGTGTCACTGGTTCTATTAATGATGGAGTTGTTTGGAGTGAGCAAAGTACAATTACACCACCAGCAAGTGGATTTAACTCTGGTGGAGAAATTCAATTTGCTTTTGATGGACTTATTACTACTTTGACAAGTGGTGCAGGTAGTAATACTACCTTTTTTATTATTAATTTTGCTAAACCTATTACTGTTTCTACATCACTTGAAGTTTATATGTCTAGTGGTTCTTCTGAATTTGCAGTAAATGGTGGATCATATGCAGTCCAAAATAGTGGTGCTTGGAGAGATTTATCATTTACAGGAACTCTTACACACTTATCTGTTAGGGGTGATACCGCTCAGACTCATGGAAACAATGCTCCAAGATTATCTGCAATTCGTATTGATGGTTCTACCATTCTTACTGATCCGATGACCAGAGTGGGAGACACAGCTGCAAGCACCTCCAACCCATTCACGGATAATATAAACACAGTAATGGGACAAGAGACTGATTATGCAACATTGAATCCTCTCTACAGAACTGGAAGTTATTCTGATGGAAACTTAGTTCAAACAACAACTGCTGGAAATGGACATTATCGTGCAAATATTGCAATAAATGAATCTTCTGGTAAATGGTATTTTGAATATCAACCAACTGGAAGTGATGTTCCAGGAATGGTCGGATTGGTTGAACAAGATCATCCCCGAACCAGTAATTTGAATGGTGCTACAGCATATTCTTACTATGGTACAACTGGTCATAAGCAAGGAAGTCCGTCATCTGTTGATACTGCTTATGGTGCCACCTTCACATTTGGAGATGTGATTGGAGTTGCTTTTGATACTGATAATGGTGGATCTCTTGAATATTTCAAAAATGGTGCAAGTCAGGGAGTTGCATTTAGTAATGAATTTCCCACGAAAACTGCAGCCAAAAATAATTTTCCTAACTTTCCATATTTTCCAGCATTCTCTGCAGGAAGTAGTGTTAATGTCACCACATATAATGTAAACTTTGGTCAAAAACCCTTCAAGTATGTACCACCAGAAGGTTTCCAACCATTAAACTATGCAAACCTCCAAAGTCCTGGAGTTGTAAGACCTGATCAGTATGTTGGAGTTACGACTTATCCAGGAGGTGGTTCAACTCCTTACACAATATCGGGGTATAAATTTAGTCCAGATTTGGTATGGGTTAAAGAAAGAAATGGAACCAGATCTAACATTGTTTTTGATACTGTTCGTGGTGTTCTGGAACCTTTATATACAGATACCACTGATGAGCAACTTACAGCACCAACTTCACTCTCATCTTTTAATCCTGATGGTTTTACAGTAGGCACTGATTATCATTTAAATCAAAGTTCATCATATGATTATGTTGGTTGGTGTTGGAAGGCTGGTGGAAGTAAAAACACCTTTAATGTAGATGGTGTTGGTTATGCAAGTGCATCTGATGTTAATATGAGTGTTGGTGCTTTGAATAGCTCAGAGTACCTACAAGATGCGGTATACAGCTCTACTGATTATATGTATGGATATAGTCCTGCACATGGAGCACAGTTTGGTGCTAGCCAACCTGCTACGAATGCATTTAATGGAGTAATAGGAGATGCTTGGAACGAGAGTGCAGGACCATCAGGTGCAGGAGCTGGTGTGCTGGTACGATTCACACCACCTTCACAGGTAGCTAGTAATAAAGTTGAAGTGTTTGTCAATTATTATAATGATATTAGCTTTTATACAGGAAGCCCAACAGGAACTAACACAAAAGTTGCTGGACCATTCACCAACACTATCAGTCGTTATTTCACCTTAGTTGACTGTGGTATAGTTCCTGCATGGGACTATATGCAGATTGAGGTCCCCAGTGGAGTTGGGAACATGGGAATGTACTTCGGTGGGATTAAGATTGGTGGTAAATTACTTGTGGATAGTAATGTGACTCCGCCAAATGTACCATCAATTGCAGCAACTGGTGCATCTGTTGGTACGAAACAAGGATTCTCAATTACAAAGCAAACTTCATCATCAACATCTGGTGGTCCAATGACGATAGCTCATGGACTCTCACAAAAACCTGATTTTATAATTGGTAAAGATATGGATAATGCGAATACATTTTGGGCTGTTTATCATAGCAGTTTAGGTGGAACAAAGAAAATTGAGTTGAATTCTCCTGATGCGGCCGCAGCAAATGCAAATTACTGGTCTAATATAGATCCAACATCTTCAGTTGTATACAGTAATTCGGCAAGTTGGATGTACACAAGTGCATCATTTATTATGTATAGTTGGCACAATGTTCCTGGACTGCAGAAATTTGGATTATACTCTGGGATAGATAGCACAGATGGGATATTTCTAGAATTAGGTTTCCGCCCAGCAATAATAATGTTTAAGAACATTACTGATGGTTCTACAGAATGGGTAATCCTTGATGATAAAAGAAATGGATATAATAATGGGAACCAAATACTTTTCCCAAGCGATTCCGCCGTAGAAAATTCTACTCAATATGGTGACTTTGTTAGTAATGGATTTAAGTTTAGGATTAATTCGGGTTATGTGAATGCTAGCGGTGATGAGTACATTTATGCAGCATGGGCACATCAACCTATGAATAATTTGTATGGTGGTCAATCTAACGCTAGATAAAGGACACTTGACGAACTGTCACACTAAGATTCCTTAGACCCCTTGAATGGGTTATAATATATCCAGTTACAACCAAACTGGATGTATTCCTCTCTTGACAGATTGATTTTTGTAGCATCCTTTGTGGTAATGCTTAATTGGTGTGTAAGGATTACTCAAGGGGCTATAAATGCTCTACTTTGAAATAAGTGGTTACCGAAGTAGAGCCATTTGTCAAGACGTAGTTGAATGGTTTGTTGTAACTTACCTTCCTAGATATCATCTTGATATCCACGTCCTACATAGAGGACTGAAGAGGGAAGGTGTTATGGGTCTATGCACAGTCGAGGACTGTGATTATAGACCCAGAGCATTTCTCATAGAACTCCACAATCGTTTAGATAAGGACACCTATGTTAGAACTCTTCTCCACGAACTCTGGCATGTATATCAACATGTTAAGGGTGATTTACGTGATAAGAGAAGTAAAAGGTTATGGAAAGGTGTAGATCATTCTGACACTGATTACGATAACCAACCTTGGGAAATAGAAGCCCAATCCATGGAAAAAACCTTACAAAATCATTATGAAAAGCAAATTTCTTTATGTTCAACCTAAAACAGAAGAGGCTTTAGATGACTTTGAGCATCTAATGTATGGGCTACATAGTTGTAGGGTGAAGGAAGAAGTAAACAATAGAGTTTTACTTTCTTCAATTACAGGAAAATATAATTTCTGGATTGATACAGAATATGATCCTCATTGGACATTAATCAAATGACACAAAAACATGAATGTTATGATGACTTTGAAAATCCTAATCCAGAGCAGTATAACTTTACTTATAGTAAGGTGACTGAAGCAGTTACTGAAAAGGATTGGGAAGATTTCTGGAAGAGTGATAATGACATTACTTTAAAGGAACCCAAAAAGGTTGAGGCATCCATGGATTTCTTGTGGTTGATTGAGCCTCAAGGTTAAGGAATATTACTTAAATAGAAAGACAAGATTAAGAAAGTGAAGGATTTGTAAATATTGGTATATAATATATCTTCAAACCCACACAAAAAGAGGAGCTCCTATGATTAATCTAGACGACAGATATCACTCTTATCTGCATGGTAACAAGAAATTGCGTATTGACGGTGTATCTGAAAAAGTTGTAGGTTATGGGTGGCATGATGATGGGAAGGATATTGTTGGTTATTATGTGACAACAGAGAATTATCACTTGTATTATAATTTGGATGAGCAGTTTATTAGAATGGAAGCTGTCAGGGAGTTAGCTGTTAAATAGAGATAAATAACTCTAAAGCTTTTAGCGATGACAAGAGCAAGAGAATTATCTAAACTAGGTAGTATTAACGCATTATCTGTAGATAGCAGTTACAATATTGGTGTTGGTAGCACTAGCCCTGATGCTAAATTAGATGTTGCTGGTATTGTAAGTGCCACTTATTTTTATGGTGATGGGTCTAATATTACTAATGCAGGTTCTACTTTAGCTGCTTCTTCTGGGACACAGAGATTAGTAGTTACTAGTTTGACTTCAGGCACTATGACTAGTGCTGGTACTGATGGGGATTTAACTTGGAATTCCTCTACAAATACTTTAAGTGCAACCAATTTTGCTGGAGATGGATCAAACCTAAGTGGTATTGATGCTACTACCATCAAAGATAGTGGAGGAGTTGTTAGAGTTCAGGGTAATACTTCTGGTATTGTGATATCTGGTGTTACTTCAGGATTGAATGTTTCTGGTGTTGCTACATTTAGTGATAACGTTTCTATTGCTGGAACTCTAACATATGAAGATGTAACTAATGTAGATTCTATTGGAGTTATTACAGCTAGAAGTGGTGTAGTAGTAACTGGAACTTGTACAGCTACTTCATTCTCCGGTGATGGTTCTGGTATAACAGGACTTCCTGGTTTGACTACTGAGGCTGTTAGTGGATCTAATACTATTCTAACACTAGATTTGTCTAAAGATGAGCATAAAGTAACAACTACTGGTATTACTACTATTACTACTACTGGTGGAACAGAAGGTAATAGTCATGTTATTCGTATTATTAATTCAGGTATATCTACAGTAGGGTTTAGTTCATACTTCTTATGGCCTGGAGGATCAGCTCCTTATTTACCAACATCAGATGGAGCTATGACTATGGTATCCTTCTCTGTCAATAAAGCTGGATCAGCTGGGATTGGGACTCAATTATTTGCAACAGCAGCACTAAATTTTAGCTAATAGGGAGATAAAATAAAAATGTCAAGAGTTTTTCATCCCGCTGTTGTAAGTCCAGCGAGCGCATCCGGAGCTCAAGTTATTGATGGTAGTGTAAATTTTGATACTAATAATGATGACCATTTGATTAGAACTCCCACTCTTACTGGCGCTACTAGGGTATTTACATGGTCTGGTTGGGTAAAGCGTAACGTAACGGGTGGTACACAGTATCTGCATTCTGCACTCAGTGGAGGCATCGCATTCATTATAGGGATTGAAACTGATTATTTCTACCTGTATGAAGGGAATGCTGGTGTTGTATATACCTCAGCAAAACTTCGCGATACCAATGCATTTTATCATTTGTTGGTAAATGTAGATACTATGAAAGCTACATCGACTGATAGATATAAAGTGTACATTAACGGTGTACGTCAATATGATTTTGTTTCGGGTGCCGCATTTCCTTCCCAAGGCCGTGAAACTAAGATTGATACTGTTGCAGTTGAACAAAAAATTGGGATGTATTCTACTACTCATAGTAGTGATTTTCAATTATCTCAAGTACATTTCTTTGACGGACTAATATATTCACCTCAATATTTTGGATTTCTAGACCTATTAACAAATACATGGAGTCCTAAAAAGTTCGCAGGAACAACAGTAAATGATGGAACTACTTGGAGTGCTGGTACAACCAATGGAAGTGCTTATAGTTCATCACATACTTGGGATAGAGCATTTAATGGAGATTTAACAGGAAGTGGTGCTGCTGGTGGTGTTAATACTCCCAATGAATATAATTTAGCTCTTCCAAATATTGATATTTATTCAACAGGTGTCACTATCTATGGTAATAGTAATTCTGCAGATTTGTGGTTGAACGGAAAACAGTTGTATATGACAAATGCTACTGTCTATAGTGGAAGTGTATATGAAAAAACATTTACTTCTGAGGAGATTGGATCAAATTCTCTTTATCAAATAGGGATGGATGCTGGTTTGACCATTTATGCGGTTGCTATTGGTGATACCGTTCTGCTTGATGGCGTATTAAAAAAACTTGTTCATAGTGTACCAGATGTCAACCTTTCAACTACCCAGAATGATGAAGCAATAGATGTTGTCATCAATAGGAAAGTAAATAAATGTTGGATTAAGAGTAGTGGTATGTGGCAAGGAGGAGGAAATCCAAACGATGCTACTTCTGAACCATCTGTCTATCTACAGCCTGCTTCTGCAGCAGCAAACTTATATTGGTTCACTACAGGGTATAATACTGCTCATACTATAACAATTGGAACATCATCAGAAACTGGCACTAAACCAGAATGGAGTGCAACAACAGGTACTGGATTCACAATAGATTCTGTCACAACAGTAACAGGAACTCCATCGGATACATATGTATCAGCAAGAACAGGAGCAATGACAGATGGTAATGTGTATGCTTTCACATTTACAATTGATGCTGCAAGTGCAAATCATAGTGGATGGTTTCTAAGTGACTCAAGTTCTTACAGTAGTGGAACTCCAGATGAACAGGCCAGTGGTAATAATGTTGGTTCTAGATGGTATGCGGGGAGTAGTGATTACAAAGGGTATTGGCCTTTCGTTGCTGTTTATGGTGATGTTGCTATACTTAATAGACACACTACAGACTCTTATTATAATGGGTCATCATATGCTCCTGGCGGGTATCTTGGGAATAGAGGTGCTAATAGTTTTTATTTACCATTTGATGGAAATTCACCAGTAGAAAGGGATAAATCATATCCAGATTCAGTCAATAATGGAACTGTGTGGAGTGATAAAATGATTTCTTCATCTGGTTGGACAGAGGGGCCTGAGAAAGCTTTCACTAATGATCTTGCAGAATATACAAATGCTGGTACAGCTGGTGCTACTCACTGGGTTGGTGCTGAAAATCTGGGATTTGATGGAATAAGAAGAATTGAATTAAAAGCTTATATGAGTAAAGTTGATATTAATGGATCTACTGTATATACTCCTGGCACTGCTGCTACTATACAAAAAACTTTTATGGTGACTAACTTTGATAGCTTCAAAGTTTATGGTCACGGTGGAAGTAAGGCTTCTTTATACTTTGTAAAGGTTAGTGATCCTAAAGAAAGTGACAGAATTTTAATTGATAATATGTATAATAATAGTTTGGACAGAGGACATATTGCTGGTTCTGTTCAAATGGGTAATAAAGTAGCAACAGGAGGTTTTCCTATTCTTGATACCAAATATGATGGAGGTATTGCTATAAATGGTGCAAGGGGTCAACAGGTAAGCAATTATTATACTCTCACTGGTTCTTCAGGGTCTGGTAGTGGATATGTTTTTGATGGTGAAGGAACTAAACCAAGTTTGTCTGGATATGTGGGTGGATCCTATACGTTTGACTATAGTGCAGCTACAGGACATCCCCTTTACTTATCAACATTGGATGATGGTAAGCATAATAGTAAGGCATATAGTGTAGATGGTGGAGGCACAACTTCTGATTACCTATCAGTTACTGCCACAGGTCATAGTGATTTTAGTTTAGATGGTGATTTTACAGTAGAATGGTGGTGTTATCGTGCTAGTGCTGCTGATAATGCTATGTGGACACTTGGTGATAGTAAAACTGCAACTGGTTTAGAACTTTATTGGGGTGGTAGTGGAGCAGATCTTAAATTGTATACTGCTGATACAACTACTGCATGTTATGCTCCATCTGTAACAACAGGATGGGCTCATTATGCAGTAGTAAGACATGCAGGAACAATTAGAGTTTATGTTGATGGTAGAGTAGCTACACTCTCAGCTGGATTGGCAAACACTCAAACTTTTGCTGGAAATGTTTATATTGGTGGAGAATATTATAATTCTGCTATTACCAGAGGAATGGCTGATAACATTTCAAATTTCCGTTTAATTAAGGGACAAGCACTTTATAGAGAGTATTTTGATCCACCACTTACAACACTCACTACAACTAGTCAAGGTGCAATTGCATCAAATGTGAAGTTGTTGTGTTGTCAAGATAGTAATGCTACTACAGCAGCTGTTAAACCAAGTGGAACATCAGTTGTGGCAAATGGAGATGCTGCTGCCACTAACGCACAAAATCCATTCTTATTTAATACTGATGGGTATTATGTAAACACAGCAACATCTAATGTTACTATGATAACAGTTCCTAAGGACTGTCCCACACTTTATTATTACTGTAATAACCATTCTGGTATGGGTAATAGTATTAGTTTGACAACAGATGAAAATAAAGCAGATCCTTATGCATGGAAGTGTGAGTTAGCAGATCCAATGTTTAATTATGGTGGTGATTTAAGTGGGTATATTAATAAGGTGCGAACAATTGCTGATACACATAGGGGTAGTAATCTTGGTGGAGCTCCTATTTTTAATGGATTCGGTAATTTTTATGGAAGCATGTGGTTTGATGGTGCTGATGATTATGCTGCTATGGGTAGTGGAGAAATTTATGCTCATACAGCTTATGATGCATGGTGTTTTGAATGTTGGGTGTGGATGGAGGATGTAACAGGAGATCAATCTCCATGGGCTATTGCTTCCACTGATGCTTCTCAGTGGTTTGGAGTAAAGATAACTTCTACTAATATTACAGCAGGAAAGTCAAATGGAGCTCCAGTTTCAGCAACTTATTCGTGGCAGCCTAAGCACTGGCATCATGTAGCATTAACTAGATCAGATTATACATTGAGATTGTTTGTTGATGGAATACAGGTTGGTGCTGATGTTGCAGATGCTAATCCTTTGGTTACTAGTGGTACATGTCTGTTTGGTACTAACGCTCATACTGGACTGAACTACTGGATGCGGGGATACCTGCAGGACTTTAGGGTTTATAGAGGAATACCAAAATATAGAAAGAATTTTATTGTACCATCTGGAACCCAAGCTAGTACTCTTCAAAACACACCATCGGGTGTAGGTGTATATCCTACTAAGTTTGTAGATGTTAAAGACGGTGCTGTAGCTTTTGATGGTTTGACTGATTATTTGGATCTAGATCCAGATGATTTGGGAATAGCCGGTAGTGATGATTTTACTATGGAAGCTTGGGTAAACCCATATAATCTAGATAATACTAACACTATTTTTGCTCAAGGAGGCACTAATCCTGCTTCTGATGGTAGTCGCTTTTATTTTAGTGCTACGTATGGAGAATTAAAATATCAAATTTCTGGTACAACCAAGACATTTAACATTGGAGATAAGGCACTTGCTCCTGGTAGATGGACTCATATTTCAGTTTCTAGAGTTAGTGGTAATCTTTATATCGGATTGGATGGCCAAGTTCAAAATTTTGGGCAGGTGACATCTGCTTCTACTACACAAGCAATGAGAATAGGAGCAAGTCTTGCAGGAACACCAGCAGACTTTATGCATGGATTTATATCAAACGCTCGTTTTGTAAAAGGAACAGGAGTTTATACTAGTAATTATACACCACCAACAGCACCACTTACAAATATAACTAACACAAAATTTCTGGGTTGTCAATCACCAACTTCTGCTAGTGATGCTCCTGTTGGTGGTTCTGTAAACGCATGGTTACCATCAGGGTTCACATATTGGACTGCTGGTATGGGTGCAAATTGGAGTCAAAGTGGTTCAACAACATCTGCTTCTGCTGATTATATTAATGTGGCGTTACCAACTAGTGGGAAATACTATTGGGAAACTACATTGAATAATCCATCAGAGTATAGAGAGATAGGTCTTCAACAAGGTGCTGATAAGAATGATGGTTATGATGGTAAATACTTTGGTTTTTACTTTAATCAGACTGATAAAGAGGCACTTTTCCTAACTAAAAATGAACAAAACACATCCAGGGATGGTGCTGTAACTAATGGTGCTACCGCATCAGGGGGTGGTTTTTCAAATGGTGAAAAGATAATGTGGGCATGGGATGCTGATAATGATAAGGTTTGGTTGGGTAGAGATGGTACTTGGTTTGCATCAGGAGATCCTGCAACTGGATCAAATGCTTCAATTGATGGAGAAGATTTATCAGCAAATAGTTGGTATTTAAAGATTGGATATAATAATGAATCGGGTGCTACAAACACATTAACTCTCACAAATGTAGCAGCTGCAGATTCTGGCAGTACCACTTATCCCACAGTAAAAGGAAAGGTAGCACCAACATCCTCTAACCCATTTGCAGGTAGTGTAAATGAAGTTAGAGGACAATCAACTGGTTATTGTACTCCAAATCGTCTTGCAACTGCATCCGGAGTAACTATGTGGAAAGGAGATCTTCATGTTAATATGAGAACAACAGCTGGTCATGATTGGGCGACATCTACTTATGGTATGAAAACTGGTAAGTGGTATATGGAGATGACTCTCACTGACTCTAGAGCTAATTATATATTTGCTGCTGGATTCACTGCGTGTCCAGGACCGGTAGATGGTTGGGTTGGAACTTCCCCATCTCTAGTAAATGATTTTAATATAATTTATAATAATGGCACTACTCGTCAGATTTTTGATGCTAATGTAAATATTAATAAATATTTGTCACCAGCAGGAGCATATGAGGCTGGAGATACTATACAATTAGCTTATGATGCAGATGCTAGGTTAGGATGGTTTGGTTTAAATGGTAAATGGTATAATTCTTCTGGAGAATCTTCATCAAATCCTTCTACGTTTAAGGATGGATTGGGTTATACTTTTGATGAGTTTCTTTATGCAGATGATAAGGAATATCATTTCTGTAGTGATAATCATGATTGGGGAGCTGATCATAACTATGGACAATTGCCATTTAAGTATGTTCCACCAGAAGGATTCCAGTCATTAAATGCTACAAATCTCCGTTTAGCTTCAATGAAGGGAGATAGAGCTTCTATGGTTTCCAATCCTAGTAATTACGTTGGTGTTGTAACTTACACTGGTAATGATGCAACAGATCATGTTATTGGAGGGTTAAACTTTAATGCACCTCCTGATTTGGTGTGGATAAAAAATTGGGATCAATCCGAAAAACAGATATGGCATGATACTGTAAGAGGTGTGGGAAGTACTCTTTATTCTAATAGTGGTGACCCTGCAGATACTGGATCCACATATTCGGATAGATTTAAATCTTTTGATTATAACGGATTTACTGTAGGTGGCACTCACACATCAACAAATAGTGATGGTGATGATTTTGTAGCATGGTGCTGGAGGGCTGGTGGAAGTAAAGATACTTTTAATAAAGATGATGTAGGTTATGCAACTGCTGCTGAGGTCAATATGGCTGTTGGTAGTTTGAATAACTATAACCAAGCTGCCACATGGAGTGATAATTTAGTATCTTCTGACAACTCCTACGCTGGTGGTCAAGGTCCTACGCAGGCATTCAATGGTTACGCGGGTGGCAGTACCAACATGTGTCAGAAGAATGGTGCTGGTGGAACACTGACTTGGACTTTTAGTGGACTAAGCGGTTCATGTCGGGTCTGGATTGGAAATGCTGGTGGTACTGTTACTGATGGTAATGGTACTGTTAGAGGGAATAATGTTGGTAACGGTGAAACTTGGATATCTTTATCTGGTGATATATCTGCTTACGGCGGAAGTATTGTAATTTCTGTTTCTTCAGATGCTCCATCTTTAGGAGCAGTTGAAGTGGCAGGAAAGATGCTTGTGGATGATGACCAGACGCCGCCAAATTTACCATCAATTGCATCAACTGGCGCATCAGTTAATACTAAATCAGGATTTGCTGTAATTACATATGATGGTAATAATACGAATCCTTCCACTGTAGCTCATAATATTGGAACAGCGCCCGAATTTATTATTATTAAGAGATATGATGCTGGTACTCATAATTGGATTGTTGGTCATGGAGCAGTGGGTTGGACAAAATATCTCTATTTAAATACAGATGCTGGAGCGACCGCTAGTGCTAATCCATGGAATAATACATCTCCAACTGCAAATGTATGGACTATGCAAGATTGGTCTGATATGAATGGTTCTAGTAGCTCATATGTGGCTTATTTGTGGGCAGGTAAGCCCGGCCTCCAGAAATTTGGTACTTATAGGGGATCTGGAACTGCAGACGGCCCTTACGTCTTCACCGGCTTCCGTCCTGCTATAGTAATGGTGAAAAGGTATGATGGTGGTAGTGATAACTGGATGATAATTGATGATACAAGGGATAAATATAATATTTGTAAAAATCAGTTATATCCTAATTTAGTTGATGCTGCTGGAGGTAGCACTTCAGCAAGTTATGCAGATACTATGGATATAGTATCCACTGGATTTAAACTGAAATACACTGGAGGCCAGGGCAACACTGCTGCTGCTACTTATCTATATGCAGCATGGTCACATCAAGCATTGGGTGGTCTTTATGGTGGTCAATCTAATGCCAGGTAGGATTATAAATAAGCAAAAAGATTCGACATAATGGCGATTAACGACGCAATCAGATTAGCCAATTTTGCTTCTAATGTTGGAGGTATTGGAGTTACTTTGGCTGGTAATGACATGTGGGTAGCGGGTATTATTACTGCTACTAGTTTTGTTGGTGATGGATCTAATATTACTAATGCAGGTTCCAGTTTATCAGCAGCTTCGGGATCACAAAGAGTAGTAGTTACAAGCTTGACATCAGGTACTATGACTAGTGCTGGTACTGATGCTGATTTAACTTTTAATTCTACAACAAATACTTTAAGTGCTGGTATTGTGAGTGCTACTACTTTAAGTGGCAGTATTTCAGGAACAGCAGCAACATTTACTGGTAATATCACAGGAACAGCAGCAACATTTACTGGAAATGTTTCTATCGCTGGAACTTTAACGTATGAAGATGTAACTAATATAGATTCAGTTGGTGTTATAACAGCAAAAAGTGGCATTAGAGTTGGTTCTGGAGAGAGTATTTCACCCGTTAGTGGAACTTTTACTTATTATGGTGATGGATCAAATTTAACGGGAGTAGAAGCTGGTTCTGCTAATTTTGTTGCAAGTGGTACTATTCCTAATGGCGTACCAGTAATCGTCAAAGATGATGGAACTGTTGGTATTGTTACGGAAACAACTGTTGCTGCTAGTATTGGTAGTGTAGTTGAATTTAATTCTTCCTATTCTACTAGGTTTGGAGCAGCATATGATACTGTTAATAAGAAAGTAGTTGTTGCTTATAGGGATGATGGTGACTCTGATCATGGTAAAGCAGTTGTTGGAACTATAAGTGGCACATCAATTAGTTTTGGTTCTCCTGTTACATATGCATCTGCTGG
>VTLG01012763.1_pt1 | contig 52054 bp, 71 predicted proteins | sample 4694571 | NCBI WGS metagenome assembly VTLG01 (sample SAMN12604809, study PRJNA352737) | marine metagenome | biome: ENVO:00000447; feature: ENVO:00000209|ENVO:00000569|ENVO:01000036; material: ENVO:00002151; isolation source: viral sequences binned using virsorter ... | reverse complement strand
ATTCGAGCATTTGCGAACTAATCGAATTTGAGGATTTAGTTCCAATATATGACGGTAATATTTGATTCAAACCATGCTCGGTTTGTCTTGCTAGGAGGGAGTTGTGGAGTTATTGGTTTCGGCCAATGCTCCCACTCCTTCCGCCCTGCTACAAAAGCAGGTTTTATATTCCAATGGTTGAGTGGCCATATACACTATTGAGAAACGAAGGCGAAAGTCAAAGTTTAAAATGTAATTCGGTAGAAGATAGAAAGAGATTGTATGAGGTAGAAAATACTAGTTAAGTAGCCTCCTCTCATCAAACATACTAAGCATCAGCGTTTTCACTTGCTTTGAACGAGTAGCCGGAGTTTCTCAATTTTTTTATTTTTTTTTATGATTATCGAGATTCCAAAGTAACCAAGTCCATTTATAACCATAAGCCTTCATTTGTAACTAACTTGTTACTACCAATTTTACTCATACTTTGATATAGTCTTCTCCAATTGAATGTATAATGAATAGAATATACATATGCCAATACCAATATAATATATCATATAATATAGAAGTAAATCGAGTGTCTCACCAAATTTTTGGGGGTGAGACTAATAGTGAGACAAAGTTTCTTGATGGTTATTGAGTATAACTAGTAAGATATTTAATAATTATATATTATTCTCATTATTCTCATTATTCTCACCCCCCCTCTCATTCCCCTGCCCCTCTCAAATTTTATTCCTTAGTTTCTTAACAGTAAATTTTACGATTTCAAATCTCCCCCCTTTGACGCTAGGGTGAGAATAATGAGACAAATGAGAATGTTGGCGCAGTGTCCTGTTTAGAAGTGAGATTTATGTGAGATTGAGAGTGAGACTAAAAAATGTCATAATTCGATTAAAAGGTGAAAGTAAACAATTAGCCGACTTTATATGTAATTTAAGCGATAGTAACTTTATGGAAGATGAAAAGTGGACACACATAAAATTAGATGTAATTGAATACCTAGAATCGGGAGCAGAAATTTCCGATGGAATAAGACAGGTGTTAGAATTGAATTTGCAGGTTGGAGATAATGATGAAAAGGCTAGAGAAGGAGTGGTAAAATCCTTGAGGGCTTTGCTAAAGGGCAAAGAAGGCACACCATTTCACAAGGGTAACAAAAGCGACCTCCCTGCTAAAGTAAGGGTCAATGTAGAGAGATTGGGTAAAATGATGCATGGTGCTTCTATGGCATACATGGAATATGACGACATTATGCAATACATCACCCCACGCCATAAAAAATCCGGTGGTGGTTTCTACAAAAGCCACAAAGAGTTTGCCAATGCTAATAAAAAGAGGTTGATGACGAGGCTCAAAAAAGAATATCGTTTAGGAGTGTGGGATGGAACAATAGAAGGACTAAGACCTCTTGAAGAGGAGTAGTTTCACTAACTTTCGTTGTCGGAGAGGGGGTGCGAGGTTTCCGCCCCGCTTTATATACTCCCCGACCCCTTAGTAGAGGCGACCACCACTCGCTACCCCTCACGCCATAACACTAGTTAGTTTCACTAACTTTTGTTATAGCGTTTCACGGCTGATTGAATTTAAAGTAAAGTGGCAACAAAGAAGTAATATCATTCCTAGATATTTTTACCATGTTTCGGGGGGAACATGCGTTACTTAATTCAATCAGCCACCTCACATTCCACCCGAAATAAAAATGGTGATAAATATGATAAAAGGAACAATAGAACAGGAAGAAATATGGAACGAAATAGTGAATACGACTAATGATGTAATAGTCAATGCCGGTGCAGGAACAGGTAAGACTTTCACAATCGTAGAAGGTGCTAATAGAGCAAATGAAGTAAGAAAGGGTTTTCTATGCTTTAACAAATCTATCCAAACCGAACTACAAGAAAGACTACCCGAAGGTGTAGAGGCAAGAACATTTCACTCATTAGGTATGAAAGCAGTTAGAGATGTAGTTGGTAATACTAGAATGAATAAGTGGAAAGTAAAGAATATCATTGATGTTATTCTAGGCCGTGACTATCACGCACAACCACTTGTTAAACTAATTAGTTTGGTCAAAGGCTCAATGATTGATTGCACGAATGAAAGAGAAATCTACAAATTGATTGACGAATATAACATAGAATTTTACAATGACAATGAAGAGGCTATGGGTGTTCAATCAGTTTGTCAAATACTTGATGAGTGTAAATCAATTACTCATGAGATTGACTTCGATGATATGATTTGGCTACCACTAGTCAATGGCTATCCTCTACCACAATTTGATATTCTATTCGTTGATGAAGCGCAAGACTTCAATGAAATGCAAAGACAACTAGTTTTGTCATGCACAGAAAACGGTAGATGTATTATTGTTGGTGACAAGAATCAAGCAATTTATGGCTTTAGAGGTGCCGATAGCGGTAGTATTGCTATCTTCAAGAATCAACTAAAAGCAAGAGGTAAAACTGTCAAAGAGTTCGGTTTGACTCTAACATGGAGATGTCCTAAGTTAGTAGTTGCAGAAGCAAACAGATATGTCAAAGACTTCAATTGTTTAGAAACTGCTGAAACAGGTAATGTCCATGTTAATGCATATCTAAACCCACAGAAGGGTGACATGGTATTATGCAGATATAATGCACCACTAGTTAGTGCCTTCTATGACTTGATTACTCAAGGCAAATCAGCATATATTCTAGGTCGTGACATGCACAAAGGTTTGGTAAACTATGTCAAAAAGATTACCAAAAACGAAGGTATGTCATCAACAGAATTCAACGAACTACTTGACATAAACTATCACGCTGAATACAACAAGTTGGTTGCGGCTGAAAAGCAAAACCAAGCAAACACACTTAGCGATAAATATGAATGTATCAAGATATTTGCTAGTAAGGCTAACTTTGTTGGCGGTATTATCAAAGAAATAGAGAAACTGTTTAACAGTAAAACAAGAGGTGATATTCAACTATCAACCGTTCACAAGGCTAAAGGTCTTGAGGCTGATAATGTATTCATCCTAGCAACTGAAAGAATGCCACATCCGAAAGCATCTAATATGCAAGAGGAAAGAAACATTTGTTATGTTGCTATAACAAGGGCTAAGAAAAACCTATATTATTGTGGCCCAAGACCAAAGAACTGAATGGAGGAATAAAAATGGAAACAGAAATAATTAGAGCAAAAAGAAGTTTAGGTGACGGACATTGGGATAGAAAACTCATGGCTAACATGGTAGCACTATCCAATGCCGACAACTATGAAGAAGCAAAACATGAATGGATTGCTACCGGAGATGTTTGGTGGAGTGGTAATTCTAACGAAAGACCATCATGGGTAAATGACCATGCAGGTAAGTGTCTTTGTGGACATAGAGTTGTTTATCACTTCAAGATATTAAACACTGAAAATGGTAACGAAGAATGTGTCGGTAGCGAACATATTGGTTCATATCTTATTCTTAGAGAAATCAAACAACGAACTGGATTAACTGATGCAGAAATTACCGATGAGATGATTCAAGAATGGATTAACGAAAGAACACAATCTATGATTCAAACCGCATGGTGGCATACTAACGGTGAACACTTCACTCAGATGTTTGATAAAATCAAAGAGGCTGATTTGAGAATTAATGTCAAGTCTAAGGAACAATACTTTTGTTGGACTGATAAAAAGTATAAAATCAAGAGTCGTATGTTAAAGCGTGGTAGCGGTAAAATTGGTGAAGAGGGTTATCAAATGTCATCTATTGTATGGCGTTGGAATCATCCTCATAACCCTAAAAATCAGCAAACAACTAGAGGTTATCCTAACGATAAGTTGTGGACTGACTTGAATTACTTTAGCGTTATGTATGATGTTCAACATAGAGCCAAACTTGATGCTGAAGATGCTAGATTAGAACAATTAACTACTGAATGGCATGAATATCAAGAGAGGATGGAGCGACAGCGACAAGAAAGACAAAAACAAGACAGACTTAGACAAGAAGAATATGAAAGACGACGGGCTGAAAGAGAGGCTAGGTATGAACAGGAAGAAAAAGAGCGTAAAGCAAATCTTCTAGTCACTAATGCTGACAAATACGCCCAAGAGCGACAACAATTAAACGACCTGTCTATGTTCAACAACAAAGAAATTGTCGAGTTTAGGAATATGTGCGACTATTATGGCTTGCCCGTCTTTGACGGTGACTTCCCTATATCAATATGGGAATCTTCTTTCCTGTTAGATATTAGAAGAAAAATGGCTAGTGGTAATGAATTAACACCTAATCAACTAAAAACTCTTAAGAATATTTGCAGTAATGAACCTGCTACATCTAAGCAAGTTCAATATTTAGAAAACTTAGGTTATGAAGGTAGTTTTGACGGCATAACTAAAAGAAAGGCTAGCATCATGATTACCAACAAGAAACAATACGACACTTTTGAGGGAGAACAATGACACAAAAAAAGAAACGACAAACTCGCTCAAAGCCTAAAGAAGACTTGAATAAAGATGGAGAATATCTTGTAGGACTAATCAAGGAATTTGATAAGTTTCTTGACGATAACCCTCACCTTCGGGTGAGAAAAGTTATCGAATCCTACAAGAAATTCTTTAAGGGTCAATTGTGATTAAATGCTTAATTGGCTTAAACAGTTCTTTGTTAAAGAGCGTAAAGAGAAAATTCCAAAATGCTACAAATGTGGGTTAGTAGCATCAACAATGGTGTTTATGGAATTCAAAACAATGGAACTAGAAGAATTAGAAGATAATATTCTAGTCCAACTTTGTAGTCATTGTCATACAGAATTATTTGAACTGTATGACAAAGACTACATCCCACCAACAATAAATAAAAATGGAGATGAATAAAAATGAATATATTTGCATTATCAAAATGCCCGATTGAATCAGCACAACAAATGATAAACAAGCATGTAGTTAAGATGCCGACAGAAACCTGTCAGATGCTACATACTAATGCTTTGTTTATGGAATATACAGATAGATATGGTCAAGAACCAACTTTAGCACGACTAAAACAATACCACGAAGAAACAGAATCTATCTTAATGAAGCCTGCTATGCTTAACCACCCTAGCACTATTTGGGCTAGACAAAGCGACCACAATACTATGTGGTTATTTGAACATGGTATGGCTCTTTGTGAAGAATACTCGCTAAGATACAACGATAAAACGCATGGAACACAAAAAAGACTATTACAGACACCAATAGAATATGACGCAGACAGCAGTTTAGCGACACCTGTATCTATTGCTATGTTTGATAGGTATAGAATACCGAATGAATATGGTGAACATTGTTGGGAGTATGTGATTGATTCTTACCGCCACTACTATCTTGAAGGTAAGTGGCGATTTGCTCAATGGCCTAAAAACAGAATACCTGCTTGGTGGCCAAACAACCATGCAATAAACAAAGGTAACGAATTGATTATAGAATACAACAAAACTTTTGGTGCTAATCTAAAACTATTGGAGGCAGAATAATGAATTGTGAAAAATGTAATGGAACAGGATGGGTTAATACATGGTGTCATGGACATGATGTAATGTTGAAAGAACAATGTTACGATTGTATGGCGCATGAAAGAGATAAAAAAGAGTTGATGGTAAACATAAGTAAACTTATTGTCAATTCTAGTAAACAAAGAATGGCTATGGTATTAGCAGGTCTTCTTGTAGATTATACAGACAAGTATTGTGCAGGAGACTTCTCTAATATTGAAGCCTTGATTAAAACAAAAGACATGGAGGGAATCTTCATGTCAATAAGTATGATGTGATAAAATGAAAACGAATGTAGAATTTAAAATAGTGCAAGATATAGAGTTACCCCCGTTGGTAATCTCGATGAATGAAAACGATATGCCAAAGGTTGTGTTAAACACTCAACATAAAATATGGTTGTCTTTAAATAGACGATTAATCTTAGGAATTTTTGAAGCATTGCCGGAAAAATTAGATATGATTTTAGACGGTTATCTTCGAGAACAAAGAATGTTTGAGATTGATGATAATAACATGCAAAGGCAGATTAACGGTAGAGGTGAAGAGTAAATTGATTATTGATTTATTTTCAATCACTCGAAGCCGGATTGAATTTAGGCTCACTTTAAATAGTGATTAGAACAAGAAAAAATGAACAAAACAGGAGATGAAAAATATGGTAAAAGTAAGAATATTGAACGAAACAGGACATACGGAACTTCAACTAGAAGTTCAAGAAGTTATTGAGCAAATTGACACACACCCTACACATTGGGTTTTTGTTGATGGTGAAATGGTTAGCCGTGAATCTATCAATGAAATCAATTGGGATGCAGTAGACAGCGTTGATTTGACCCCTGCTATCGTAGGCGGCTGAATTAGTATCTACTGATTCTTCTCAATAGTGGTAAACGGGGAGAAGGGGTTATTACGCTCCTTCTCCCCCCTAATGGTGTGAAGATGGAATACGATGAGTTTATTCAGTCGGTTTTCACCATATTCAATGGTTGGGATTACGAAGTAGATTCTTGGATAAAGGATAGGTTTGAAATAACAGTTTCAAACGGAAGTCAAGATTCTATGACAAAATTTCTAGTCAATCAACTATTAGACCATGCTTTGTGGGGAATAGAAAAAGCGGTTGATGACGGTTTTGTTGAATGGAAAAACAACAACCTCCCGCTAAGGTTAGAGGCCTTACAATTCCATAGAGAAAATTGCGCTGGTCATAGCAATTGTAAAATGTGTAAATTAGAAAAACAATGGAGTGAATTTAATGAAAGAACAAGACCCGAACTATGTTAGTAGCCATAGAGCGTATAAGAAAAGAATTGCTACTAGATGCCGTGTATGCGGAGGGCAACTATTATTGCCCGAAGAAATTAAATTAGAAAGGCACAAAAAATGTGTGCCAAAATCAAATTCAAAAATATATATGATGTGATAAAAATGAATAAAATAAGTATTAGTATAAGAAAGCCGGATGATGGAGTAGGACATTATGAGACTTATGTAAAGTCCGACCTATTGAAATATGAAAGAAGCAAAACCGTATCTCCCGATAGGTCAGCAAAAGACCCTTTGCATGGTGCGTTGAAAAATATGTTCAAGAAGATATTAAAACAACCTAGAGCAAACAGATGGGGCTATAGCCACAAAATGAATTGGTTTGGCGAGGGTGATTTTAGTGGAGTATTTTGGATAAAAGAGTGTCCAATAGCACTATCGAGAACCAATAGTAAATTTAGAATAAACGGTAAAGCAGAAAGCATGGAAACTATCGCTAATGCGTTTGCTAGAGTTGCATTTAAGTCTTGTTTTACCGACGATAATGCTAAATTAATGCAGACTTTATTCACTTCTCTAAGTCTTAGTGAAGATATTAAGTATGTATTGGAGAATAGAGTTCCTTATCATTACTTTAGAGATTTTGAAAAGCAAGAAGTTAGACTCAATGTTGCTCAAATAGGTGACAAAGAGTTTGCTATTGAAATTGGTGATGGAGTGTGGGGTAATATCTCAATGAAAGACTTACAATCATTCTGTAATTATTATATTCATGGTAAAAAGAATAGTAAGTTTAGAAGAATGGGGTTGAAGAGACTGTATGAAGCACTAGTCGGTAGAGAGCCACTAGATTCGGACATCAAAGTTATGAGAGAGTTTCTAGCACAAAACAGAACTGAAGACCTTATCGAGAATAGAGCAAAAGAGTTGTTAAGAGATATTACTCGACAATATCCCAATAGGATTAAACTTATTGAAGATGATAATAGAGAACCTGAAACAATGTATATTGCAGGTAATGATTACGATTGGAAACTATCTAATAGCAAATACAAAAGCGACATACAAATGGTGTCTACCTTTGTTAGACAAAAGCGAGATATTATCGTTGATGATGAAACCTCTAAAGAAGAGTGGTATTGGAGTGGGCCAATATGTATAGATAATATGGCTAGAGGTTCTTCACTAGGCGACCAATTCGCAACTAGAGCATTTGCTCTACTTAATGATAATATGACAGTAGCGAGAGTTAATACGATTAAAGGCTACTTGAAATACAAACCAAATGAAAATGAAAGAGTGGATATAAATGAAGTGCATGGAGTGTAGTGGAACACAATTTGAGATGGATGAAAGATTAGGCGAACTATCTTGTATAGATTGTGGCTATATAGCAGTAACAGAACTGTTTGAACAGACAACTTTACCTGTCAATAAAGACGGTGAGTTTGTTCATTCGGCTGACAAACTATTAGGTTCGAGAACTAACTACAATGATAGGGCATGGCTTAGAGTTTCTAACCATCATTTAGAGAAAGGACTTAGAATGTGCAATATGCTATTGGCAACCCTAATGCCTAATCATCCATTGAAGGATAGAGTAGAAGAGTGTTATATCTCTCTTTACAGAAGTAATACTCTTACTACTTTGGGTGTTGAAGAAAAGGCAACTGCTGTTGTATATTATGTTCTAAGAGAAAACAGAACGCCCGTATCACTTAAAGAATTAAGGCAAGAGTTTTCTTGTAATACTAGAACATTGAATCAAGCAGTAAAAAGAATCAACAAGCATTTCAATAATGTAAATGCTTATACTAGGATTGACCCACATTATATGTTAAAGACAGTCACAAGTAAAATTACTGATGATTTGACCTTCGCATCTAATTGTCAAGATGTATTAGAGTTGTTTGAGCCTTTAACACAAAATGTAGATTGTGTAAAAGGCACAGTGTATTATTCTAGTATTTGTTGGATTGCCAAGAACATTTACTTGCATCCAATAAAACAGAAAGAGATTGCAGAAAAGGCCAATGTGTCTTTATCTTCAATTAAACTAACCACAAAGAAACTGTTGGCTTTGATTGGTTATGAAAAATGCTCTCAAGTGAGAGGTAAACAGATAAATGAATTAAGGAGAAATTAAAATGATAAATGAAGAATGGATTGAATACTATGTGTATTTAGAAGAATTACGGCAAAGTGGAGTAACTAATATGTTTGGTGCTACTCCATATTTGAGAGAAGAGTTCGGCTTAGGTCGAAGAGAAGCAATAAAGATTCTAGGTAGTTGGATGGATAACTACCAAGAGTTGTTAGATAAAGGAATAATTAGTAGAGGTGAATAATATGGATAAAAAGATTTTAGCGGATTTTAATGTAAAGTTCTTAAAAGTTCTTGATGCTGAATTAGGATTAACACCTAAAGATATGAAACTTCATATTGATTTGGTTACGGAAAAGGGAAAGCACACACTCAAGTTCACAAGAGTAAGAAAGGAGGAAACTAATTTGAGAAGAGGAAGATGGTCTAAGGAAGAAATTGAAAAATTGTATGAAATGGCTGTAAATAAAAACATGACACTTGAAGTAATTTGTTTAGAGTTAAACAGAAGTCTTGGTGCTTGTAAAAGGGCATTGGAGAAACTTCTTGCATCAGAAGTTGATGAGTATAATTTTAACAATGATACTAGAAGAATTTGGATAGATAGAGGTGAATAAATATGACAGATAAATTAGAATACCCAACATTAGCAATACAGTTAGTAAATCCACAGGGCATGCCTTATGATATGCCGGATGATTGGATGGAAACCGTTGTTTCTATTGCGGCTATGATTAATGCCAAGTATAAGATTGGCGTTGATACAGTCTATGGAACAGCATCAAGAGAAGGATTTGACATATTAAGTGAAGAATGTGGTAAGGAGGAATAAATATGAATAAAGAAAATATGTTAGTAGAATTAAGTGAATTAGTAGATAAAAAAGTAGTAGTAGCAATAACTAGTGGAGGAATAGTTAGAAGGGATTTCGTTTCACAAATTAGTATTGAAGGAAAACTAGAACAAAGCGGAACACAGTTTAGAGTGTTAAGAGATAACAATACATTTTGTTATTTCGATGGGGGAGATGTAGTATTAATTAATCCCCTTGTTTCTTCGGGAACAGTAGTATATTTAGATTTTAAAATGGAGAGATTAGAATGAAAAGAAAAATATTAGTAATTGGAGCAGGTGGAATAGGAAGTTATCTTATTTCATTTTTGAACAACTTAGACTTGTATGAGATACAAGTGAATGACGATGATAAAGTAGAGACAAAGAATCTAACATATCAAAACTTTAGTGAGGAAGATGTTGGATTACACAAAGTCGGTAGCATGAAGGCTAGATTTGATTGTGTAAAGTTATCTAGTCCTTATCCTATCTTAACACCTAATCAACTAGAAGGCTTTGACCTAGTAGTTTGTTGTGTAGATAACTTAGGCACTAGGAAAATGCTTTACAATTCAAATGTAAAGTGGTTAGACTTGCGTTCTCAAGGTAGAAATGCGGCTTATGTTTCTTATCAAGCAGACCCGTCAATGTATGATAGTTTGTTAGCAGGTAAGGAAGGTTCGTTTAGTTGTCAAGGAGAGACATGGGATGGTTCTCAAGAAGGAATACATTTCATGCACATGGCTATTGCAGGTATGGGCGCACAGTGGATTCAAAGATGGTTTAACGGTGAAAGTGTAAACTCTTTTGCTGTGGTAAATGTATGAGGTGATAAAATGGTAGATATAGAAATAGAGAGTTTAGAAGATGCTAGAGTTAGAGCAGAACAACATATAATGGATGTGTGGTATCAAGAAGCACACTTAACTTGTGAGTCTATCGGAGTTGATTGGGATGACCGAGCAAATGTAGATGAGTTAGGATATAAAAGTAAAGAGTTTTTTAATGCTGTTTGGCATGCTTCCACAGAAATACTACCTGCCTTAGAAGTGCAAGTAGTTATTGATGGTAAGAATGATTGCTATGTTACAACAGGTTCATCCGGCTATGTTGAGTTTGGAATGAAACCTCCTGTAGGTATGAGTTTACCGATTAAGTGCTGGATTCATACTCACCCATTTGGTGCGGCTTACTTTAGTGGCGTTGATTGGGGAACAGTAAATGTATGGAAGTCGTTAATGCAAGAAGCCTATGTATTGGGTGGTGTAGAACACTATGGTTATTGGCATAATTCAAAGCCGGACTTATTAATGATAAGATACTTGGATGAAAATGGATTAGAAACATTTAGAGGTCAAGTGCAGAATAGAGGTGAAGAAGAATGAGAGCAGTAGGTAATTGGGTATTAGTAAAATTATTAGATGAAAGGCATGGACATATTATTTCTAAGAATAATAGTAAAGGCAAAGTTCATGACAGCAGATTCAAAGAATTGAAAGATAAAATAGTTCACTTCAAAGATAGAACTGAATATTTCAAAGTTGGAGAATTTCTAGCAATAGACTATGATGATATATTGGCGGTGGAATAATGATAATACATGGAAATGAAGTAAAAGAAAAGTTACTACAAGGAATAGATATAGTAGCAAATACAGTAAAGCCTACACTTGGGCCACAAGCACGAACAGTAATATTACAAGGTAATCCGCCTGTTGTAATTAACGATGGAGTTACAATTACTAAGTATATTAGTCATGAAGACCCTTATGTTCAAATGGGAATACAATTAGTTCAAAACCTAGCAAGTAAAGCACAAGAAGGTAGCGGTGATGGAACTACTACCGCTTGCATTCTTGCTCAAGCACTTTGTCATAATATGTTAGATGCACCGGAAATGAATGTTCATCAGTTTAATAGGTTGATTAACACTCTAAAAGATAAAACATTGCTTCATTTAGATAACGCATCAGAAGAAGTCGAAGACATAGACATACTCGGTGTGGCAACTATCGCAGGAAATAATGATAATGAATTAGGTATGCTAATTGCTGATGCAATAAACAAAGTTGGCCGTGACGGTATTATTACTGTAGAGGAATCTAAAACTCATAATACTGACATCGTTATTAGAGAAGGTTTAGAGATTGATGAAGGTTACATGAGTCATCTTATGGCTAATAGTGAAGATGGCAAATGCACATTTAACAATCCGCTAATCTTCCTATCTAATTTAGCGATTAGAAACTTTAGTGAGATATTACCTATGATGGAACATGCGGCAAATAATAAACAACCTCTAGTTATATTCTGTAAAGGAATGGATGGTAATGCTATGAATAATGTAGTTATGAATCTATTACAGAAGACAATAGAAATTGCAGTAGTTACCGCACCTAACTTTGGTGATGCTCAATTAGATGAGTTAGCCGATATTGCGGGTGTTGTTGGCGGAACACTTTACACAGATGAAAGTAAAGATGACCCTAAAGAACTACATGCACATACCTTTGGAACTTGTGATAGTATCACTATTACTAAGGATAAAACAATTTTTGTTGGAGGTAACAGACCACTAACAGAAAACAGAATAACTACACTAAAGGGAACACTTGAAGATGCTCAAGATGAGTATGATAAACTTAGACTTAAGAGAAGAATAGCAAGACTTAGTGGTGGCGTTGCTACCATTAGAGTTGGTGCTTCTTCATCTATTGAAATGAGAGAAAAGAAAGAAAGATTAGACGATGCTCTTAATGCTACAAAGGCCGCATTAGAAGAAGGTATTATTGTTGGTGGTGGATTAACTCTAGCGAGAGCCGCTAAGAAAGCAATAAAGGGAAATAACGCTGATTGGTTTTATTCAGCCATGCAAGAACCTATCAAAGTATTACAAAGAAATAGTGGTATAAATACACCAACTGTTAATTTTGGTAAAAAGAATATAGGTTTTAATGCACTTACAGGTAAGACTCAAGACTTGAAAGCGGCAGGTATTTTCGACCCCGTTAAAGTTACCAAAAATAGTTTCTTAGCGGCTATGTCTATCGCACAACTTTTCTACTCTACTGATGTAGCGGTTTTGTTACCGGAGGAATAGAGTTGAAATGTCCGACTTGTTGGAGAAAAATGCAAGGATATTACGCTAGAAGATTTGGAAAATGTAAATATTGTTTGGAGAGTGAAAAGAAATGACAAAAGAAGATGATTGGGAAGGAGAATATAGAGGAATAAAATATGAAATATCGGCAGAAAATAAAGTTAGTAAGCCGTTCTTGAAAGTGCTTTTTTATACATATAATATAGAAATGGATGAATACGAACCTGCTGATGATGAAGTTATTGCTCATCATGGTTATGTTTTTAATATCAAACAAGCACATCAAACGGCTAAAAGCCTTATAGATGAAACAGTGGGTGAAGACTAGTGAAGAAAAGAGCAGTAACAGTAACATTACCTGCGCCACATAAAGCACAAATCAAATGCCCTATTTGTAAAGGCAACAAGTGTATAGTTTGTAACATGACTGGCAATCTAAAGATAGATGTCGCACCAAAGATACCAATACAAAGAGCGCACATTATCAAATATGTTATGGAGAATATGCAAGATGTTTCTCAAGAACTAACTAGAATGTATGGCTTAGTGCCGGAGATAGGAACTAAAGAAGTAGTTGTTGTCAATGAGGGTCAGTATGAGATAGTGCAAATATCATCTTTAGGTGGTGCTTGTTGGGTAGTAAATAGGCTAGATGAGTTAGAGACTCCACGATACTTTACTGCTTTGAAAGACTTAAAGAAATTCAAAGAGGGGTGGATGAGTTGAGTGATTTAGAAACAAAGGGAACAATAGCCCGTAACGCAACTGATGAGATATTAGTGAAGCGTGGAAACTATTGGAACATTGAAGTCTTTGATGTTCGTTGGTATAGTAATGATAAACCAACAAGAAAAGGTATTCGTATGAATATTGAAGAGGCTAAACTTTTATTAAAAATATTGGAGAGAGAATTAGAATGAATAATGTAATAGAAACCAGACATGGGGAAGCAATCTTCCTCGGAAGAATAGAGAGTGAAGACGAGCAACTAGAAATTGTATTGGAGTTGATTAATCAATGACGAAAATAATAAGCGATGTGCAAACAAAGAAATTGATGAGAGCGTATAATCCTAAAAGAGAATGGTCGGAAGGTTGTGTAGAACACCTTAGAGAAAACTCTCGGCAGTTAATCTATTTCCTGTTAAATGAAATTGAAACAAACATGGAAGGAAACAAAAGAGTTCAACCAAAGGATATAGTGGATGCTTACAATTTTATTGCTAATGCAATAATGTTAGCCAAGCAACCTGTATTAAGACATTTCATGGGAGAGGAAGAATGATGTTCAAGTATGTTAGAATTTGGCAGAACGATAAGAAGTTAGATGAATGGGCTAAGAAGGTTAGAAAAGAAATCAAGAACGAAAGATTGCTAGAAGCCTTTGAAGTAGATTTTAGTCAAATCAAAAGGACTAATGAATTTACAAGAGCATCCTTTGTTATGTATTGGGAAATACAAACTAATAGCCAACTGGCTACACTTGCACCACCTTTGGTTCAAGCCACTTTAGTATCTATGACTAATAGATTAGTAGAGAGGGAAAGAATGGATGAAGCGCAAGTAGTTAATGCTATGATGATTAACTTTACTAGATTATTAGGAATAATCAATAGTGGTGCTAACGATGAAGAAGAGTGAGTGGATTTACTTAGCAAATGCTATGTGGACATACTCCGATAAACATGAAGGTGAAATATCCCGCCTTCTCAAAGAATTGGTTATTGCAGTTAATAAAAATATGGAGATGATTATAGATGATAGATTGGAAAATGATGAGCCGGTTGTTAGAATCCACGAAGGAAAAAACACCAACACAACAAGTAAAATTGATAGCAACAGAACTAGATAAGTTCGATACGCATAAGAGCGCAGTTATACAATTACTTGCTAGAGAATATCCTAACAACAATATTGGTTTGGCTAAGGCTAAATCTTGGCTTGCTAAGATGTTTGATTGTTTTGATGATGAGATAGAAACCCTGTTTGCCATTGATGGTGAATTGGGAGAGGCTATCTATATGTTAGATACAAGTGCAGAAACTCAAAGAAACATAAGCATAAGGTCTGTCTTAAGAGTTTTAGAAACTAACTGTGGTGCTGTAGATGATTCATCTTATCTCTTAGTTAAAGATGTATTATCAAACATGTCAGCATTAGAAAGAAAGTGGTTTATTAGATACTGGATTCGTTCTCCTACTAATGGGATAGACGAAGGAGCGGTTAAGAAAGTATTAGCAAAATATTACGATAAGAAACTAAGTGAAGTTAAGAAACATGCTAACTTCAATACCTTATGCGATATTACTATGTTTTATGAAATTAAAGAAGAACCTCCTGTAAACTTATCACATGGTTCTTTTGTAAAGCCAATGCTAGCAAAAGAAGTTCCTATGAATAAATGGCCGGAGAATAAGGTTGTAGATTACAAGTATGATGGTAATAGATACCAAATACACAAAGAAGGAGATAGTGTAATTATCTTTAATCGTAAAGGTTCTATTGTTACACCACAGTTTCAAGATGTTGTAGAGCAAGTTAGAAAGTATGAAGTAGATTGTATTCTTGATGGTGAGATATATCCAATTAAGGATGATGGTTCACCCGCTGAACATAAACTAATGGGAACAAGAGTTCATTCTAAAGACCATGCAGAAGCAAGAGAAAAAGTCAAGGTTAAGTGGGTCATGTTTGATTGTTTGAAGTATGATGGTGTCACTGTCATGGATTTTCCTTATTGGCATAGATTAGAGTTCATTAAACGCTTACCCGACCAAGCGCATAGAATGAAAGAAGATGGTGATGTTCTAGCATTCTATAATAGAGCAATTAACGATGGTTTTGAGGGCATCGTTGTCAAAGACACTACCTTACCCTATGAGGCAGGAAAGAGAAGCGCAGGATGGGCTAAATACAAGCCTCCTCGCATTGAATTAGATGTGGCTATTACTACTGCTAAATATGGTGAAGGCACAAGAGCAAATGTATTCGGCACTTTTGGCATATCAGTAAAGAGTGATAGTGGTTTTAAGTCGGTAGGTTCTATCGGAACAGGCTTTAGTGATGCTGATTTAGTTTGGCTAACGAATGAACTTAGAAAGAATGTAGAAACTTACAATAACGGAACTTACAACTTATTACCAAGAGTTGTCTTAGAAGTATCAGCAGATTTAGTTACTCAAGATGCAAAGGGCAACTACGGGTTAAGATTCCCACGATGTAAAAGAATACGACATGATAAGTTTGTTGCAGATATAAATACAATACAAGATGTGGAGAGTTTAGTATGAATCCTCCCGAAGTTGAAATCATAATAGATAGGTTTGGCAAAGCCTCAATATTTTCTTTTGCAGTTTATGATGAATTAACCAATGAAGACCTTTTCGTATTGACTAAAGGTGTCTTCGTTGCCTGTAAACTACATGGCGTAGAATTACCGGATGACTTTGAAAGATATATGACTATCATAGAAGTAGAAGAAGATAAAGAAAGAGCAATGATGTTTGATAGAACACCAAACACTAATTTGAATATTGTATTAGGTGGTTCTCTAAAGAAAGATGTTGAGTTTATAATCAATCTTCTTAGAGAGGGATTAGAATATATGAAAGTTGAATCAGAATTTGTTGGATTTTATGAGGTTGAATCCAATGTTTAACAAAGATGTTCTCAAAGGGATATTTCTAGCCAAAGCCAAAGGACACATCGGCATTACTAGAAATAAAGATATACTTATAGGCTATAGAGTTAAACTAACTATAAGTATTAGAGGTAAAGAAAAGTTCCTTGAGGCTATAAAAAGAACATTGCTTCAATATGGTATAGAGTCTAAAGTTAAACTAAAGCAAAGTGCGAGTAGGCCTACACCAATATTAATCATATCGGGAGCAAAAAATTTAGCATTAGTAATGCATCATGGTATATGGTGCAGTAAACTACAACAAGATGCGGGGAACGATACTAGTTTCAGTAGGGCAGTTAGAATAGTTGCCGAAACAAGACATCTAAGATTAGAAGGATTGGAAGAACTATTCAAAATAAAGGAGTTGATGTAGTGGGATTAACCACGATGAATAAAAATAGACCAATAATAATTACAGGAAAGACAGGAACAGGAAAGACGACTAAAGCGAAAGAGATGCTACCTGAAGCGGTAGTATTATTTGCGAATGAAATTGAAATAGACGCAAATTCACTTAATGTTGAAAATGGATTAATAATAGAAGATATACATTATAATGCACAGAAAGATGCTATATTGAACATAATTAGACGATATAGAGGACAATTGATTATGACTTCCCTCAATGAAAAAGACATTCCAAAAGAAATCAAGGCTTTGTGTAAAATAAAAAGAGCAGGCTCAACTAAACATCTGTATGATGCAATACAAGAGATTGCACCAAGAAGTGAAGAACCTTTTTCATTACAGAAAGATACCTTTAGTCTTGTAAGTTATTTCTTGAAGGAGACTGATAGAGATTTAGTTTGTAAAGTGTTGAAAGTGAACAAACCTTCCGATACGCAACTAATGAATTGGTTATGTGTAAACTCGAATCCTAATAAGTTATTATTTATTGATGGTAGAGTTAGAAGAAGATGGTCACAAGACTACTTCTATGAAATGCTTGCTTATGTCTATGATGGTAGATTCTACGGTAGAATGAATATGCCAATTAGAAAGCAGTATTCTAAAGTTCCTTCGTTGCTAAGACGACTAGGAATAAAGAACGCTGATAAAAGAATCTTTAAGCAATTAACTAAGGACGAAGAGTTCGTAAAATTTGCTAAAAGTAAACTAAATAACAGCGAGTGTCGCCTTTTAGGTTTAGGTGAAAAGCGGATTCGTAAAGCGAAGCCCGTAACTAAAGTTAAACAAACTACATTGGGTGATTTTTGATGAAGATTCGTGCAGGTAAAAAAAGAGCAATCAACAAACTAATAAAAATAGTGGGTGATGAAGAATTAACCACTAAACAAATTTATGAGAGGATGTTAATGCAAACCTCTCCGACATCAGATTTGACATTTAGACAATTAACAAATGTATTATCTAGTTATTTTGATAAAGTTGGATTTGATAAAAAAACAAGTTGCATAATATGGAGAAATAAAAACGAGGAGGAATGAAAATGGGATTTGAAATAGTAGTATTATTATTTTTGGCGGGTTTTCTTTATTGGTTAGGAGGACTATTGATGCCGGAGTTTAAACCAATACAACAAGAACTGATTAAATATGAGGAGGAATAAATATGTTATGGACAGAAAAATACAGACCAAGTAAATTAAGTGATATTGCAGGACAAGAGCATTTTGTATTAGATGCAGAACAATGGGTATTAGAAAATAATATGCCTAATGTTCTTGCTTATGGAATGCAAGGAACAGGTAAAACAGGTGCGGCTATCGCACTTGCTAAGTCTATGCTAGGTGATACTTTCAAAGATAACTTCTTTGAAGTAAATGCCAGTGATGATAGAAGGCTAGAGACTGTTAGGACTACAATAAAACAAGTAGCACAAAGCGGAACATTGGGTGATGCCCCATTTAGAATAATGTTATTAGACGAAATGGATGGTATGACCAGTGATGCTCAAAATGCCTTGAAGAGAATCATGGAAAGATACGCTAACAATATTAGATTCATTATTACTTGTAATGATAAGTCTAGGATTATCTTTCCGCTTCAAAGTAGATGTGCTAATTATAGATTCAACCCACTAAAGAATGAGATTGTTCTTGAGGTTATCAAAAATATTCTCGATAAAGAACAAGTCGAAGGCTTCGCAGACGAAGATTTGGCTCGCTTTATATATGATTTAGATGGTGATTTACGCAGGGCAATAACCGAGATTCAAGCGGCTAAAGCCTCAAATTTCACGCTAAGAAAACAGGTGCAGGATTCATTAAAAGAGTTCGATGAGATACTAAATTTAATACTTAATAAAAAACCAAATGAAACATTGGATAAATTACATGACATTTTGTATGGAGGAAGAAGCGTGAAAGAAATATGTCTAGCGTTACATAATTCTGTCTTAGCGGCAGAAGGATTAGAGTCCAAAGAGAAGTTTAAACTTCTTAGGATAATAGGGGAAACAGAATACCGTTCTACTACCATGACCCCTAAAGTGATAATATCATGGATGGTAGGACAAATATGAACAGGAGGAAACGAAAATGAATATAGATGAAAAGATAATGAAAGAAATAGAGATAGGAGCAAAGCACTTGACTATTACTACCGAAGAAATGGTAGATAAGTATGTCGAGATTTGCGAAGAAAATGGTGTAGATGTAAACAGTGATGTTGCTGTTGCACTACTAAGAAACTATGTGCGAGGTAACATGAAGAGAACAACTACCAACAACAGCAGTGGTTCTAACTCTTTGGTTAAGAGTGCTTTTGGTTTCTTTGTATCGTTAGAGTCTCCTAGAGATATGATGAGTTGGAGTAGAAATAAGGCCAAAGAAGAATATCTAAGAGATAACGACAAAGCATTGAGTGACGGTTTAGTAGCAGTTGCCACAGATAATGGCGACGGAACTTACACTCTCGCTAGATACTACAAAGGTGACTATGCTGAAAAGATGGTTAAGACTCTAAATGCAGGTGCAGAAGAATTGGAAGATGGTAGCATTATTATTCCAATAGACCCTATGCCTAATTACCCAAGTGGGTTAGAAAATAAAAGATATGGTAAACCATTACCAGTTAATGAGTTTAGAAGAAACGGTGTTTTCTATGGTAGTGTTGATGGTGGAGAAATGAAGTCTTATTATTTCTCATATAAGAATCAAGGCGGAGTAGATTTTACACCCAATACTTTTGATTGGGTTCATTTCAAGGCCATTCCCAGTGATGATGGTTTAAGCCTTTATGGTATGACTACCGCTACTAAAGATAGTTTGATTAGAAATGAAGATGTAAACCCCGATAACAGTGACTATCGAGATATGTCTTCTTTTGACTTCCCAACTTGTTTGTTTGAGAACTATCCTAAATATGGAACAACTTTAGTTGATTTAGATAGACTACATCAAACTCAACAAATGGAGCAGGCAAGAGACAAACTCGCTATTGTTGAAGGAACTGTTGTTAATCAAAGAATGACACCAACTGCTAACGGCAATAGGATTATTTCTATTACTGATAAAGCGGCTGATATGGAATTGACAGAAGATGATGGTGGTAATTTAGCAACTACTTGTTGGATTCCCGAACACATAAACATCAACTTTGGCATTGGTTCAAAAGTCATTGTAGTTGGTAGAACTTCACAGCGAATCATTGATGGTGAAGCAGAACCAATTACAATTAACACTAGTGGTCTACTACTAGAAGAATCAGTGGGTAATCCTATCGCTGAAGAAGAAGGCGTAGAGGATGAAGACCTTGATTGGTTTTGATTGATTTCCAAAGGGGTTTGTTGTTTTCCCCTTTCATGACAAGTGTAAGTGTGAACTTGTGGAAAAGATTGATGCTCGAATAGGTGCGAAGCCTATATTAGAGGAATAAAAATGATAAGAAAAGGATTAATTGGAAAAAGATTCTTGTTAAAAAACGGTAGTTTCATTATTGATTTAGATGAAGTGGAGTTTTTAACATGGAATAAAAATATAAAATTAACTGATAGTTATTGGGTTAAGTTACATGTCGGAGGGAAGGACACTAGATATGTTTGTGACAGTCGTGATGAATTGTGTAGCATAATCAATGCTTGGAGTAAAATTAAAGGAAAAGAAATAAATATAGAAATAGAAGAGATAGGTGAAGAATATGACTTTTAGAAAAGAGAAAATAAATTTTAGCGAATTGCTAAGACAGAAAAGAGAAAGCAGAAAATCAAGATTGGTATTAGGTATTTGGGGTGAGCCTAAGACGGGTAAGACCGGATTAGCATTAGATTTCCCCGATAGAAAAATATTCGTTCTTGATTGGGATAGAGGAGTAGAATCTACATGGTATCAACACCATGATGCTACTGATAGAATAGAAGTATTTTGTCCAATTGTTATGACAAAAGATAATATTATTGATATTAATGAAAGTGAAGACCGTTCTTTACAATTCATAAACCATGCTAAAGAATCAATAAAGAATGGTGAAAAGCCCATCTTTGTTATTGATGGCGTAGATACTTGGCTAGCATCTTGTATGTTGAAGGTAAACCCTAACCCTAGAGTTGTAACTAAGATTATGCCATTTCAATATGGTAACAGAAACAAAGCATTCTATTACTTGCTAGATACTATCTATAACTTAGAATGTGATGTAATTTTTATTACACACGAAACTGAAAAATACATGGATAATGTTCCTGTAGGAACACAACCTATGTGGAAAGATTGGGGAGGTAAACTTGAACAAGAGATTTACTGTTCTAAGAAAATGATTAAAGGAGAACTACATTTCTTTGCTGAATTGTTAGGCAGTAGAACAAATGGTAAACTTGTTGGTTCTAAGTGGACAGTGAGACAAGGAACACCACCTAACATTACATGGAATGGTTTGAAAGAACTAAAAGAGGGAACAATATGAAATTTACAGTAGATGCAAAAGAGTTTGTCAAGTCTTTGACAGATATACAATTGAAAGGAAAATATGTGAAAGGTGCTAGTGTTACTAATGGTAGTTTGGTAGAGTATTTCTATGCTAGACTACACAATAATACATTGAGTTTATGGAATGCTGATTCTATCAATTCATTAATTGTTAAAGTTAATTTAACAGTTGATGGTGAAGAAGATGGTGTCTTTGTTGCAGAAACAGAAACACTACTAAAGTATCTAAAGAAATTTAGTGGTGATGTAGAAATAAACAGTAATGATATTATTACTATGACAAATGGTAGTAGTAAAGTTACACAGCCTATTATTGTTAATCATCCAAACATGGATGCTATTAATCGCATGGGTCAGTATGTAATAGACACACGCTTTGAAGAAAACCTAGAAACTCTATTTGAGTTTAACAAGTCAAAGTTTGAAGGTGCGTTTCGGTTAGACTCTAATACCTTTAGTGAGACCATGAAACTTTGTGAGTTAATCGGTAGTGGTGTTTATCACCTTAACTATGAACATGATAAGAATAAGTTATCTATGTCTAGTGCTACTAATAATACAAACAAGTTTGAAACTTCTATTGAGTTAGAAGGTAACATTGGAGAATCAGCGACGCTAGATTTCTCTAGTCCACTTCATGTATTATTTGACAATGAAATGTTAAACTTCTATGTCAAAGATGATTTCCCGATGTTAATTATGTCGGAAAACAAATTGATAATTAAAGCACCGCACTTAGCAAATTGAGGAATATAAATGATAATTAGTAATAAAAATGGAAATGTAATATATAAATCTTGGAGAGAAAACGGAATAAAGAAAAGCGAAGAAGTATCGTTTAAACCATACTTCTATGTTTCAGTTGATGAACCTAACATATCGCACTATCCTGTTAGCAAATATGCTAGAGGTGAGTTTGAGTATGAAGAGGGAGATTGGACTAGTTTAGATGGAACAAAACTAAAGCGTGTATATGTGCAGAAGTCTTTTGATATTCATAAGGCTAGACAACACTTTAGTAAAACATACGAGGCTGATGTGCCATATACATTTAGATACGCTGTTGATGAAGTTAATGAAATGCCCGAATATAATATGCGTAAATGGTATTGGGATATGGAATGGCAACAAAGTGGAGAGTATGATGGTTGTATTACTACCATTGTAGTGTATGATAACTATGATAAGAAATATTACCAGTGGGTATGGTTTCCTAGTGAAGATATAGAATGTGATTCCCCTTATCAAAAGTTTAAGCATCCTAGCACTACGACAGTTTTTCTTAGTGAAAAAGACATGCTTGAACATTTCATGGGAACTATGATGGTCAAAGACCCCGATATGTTAATTGCATGGTTTGGTCTTAAGTTTGACCTACCTAAGTTATTAGATAGAACATGCGCTCTAGGATTGAATCCTTTAGTTATGTCTCCTTATCATAAGATAGATGGAGTTAAGCAACTCAAGGATGGTTGTAGTTTCAAGAGACAGGATGGCTATTCACCAATTGAACAACCTATTGGTGGTAGATTGACCCTTAACTTAGACTTAGCATTTGAAAGACAGTGGAACGATTCACAACGAGGAACACTACCTTCACTAAGTCTTGATTATGTTTCTAAGATATTATTTAATGAAGGTAAAGAAATGAATACTAAGTTTGAAGACCCTAATGAATTCTATCGTAGAGCATGGCTAGAAGATACAGACGCATATTTAGAATATGCTCTAGTAGATGTAGAACTATTAGTTAAGATAGATGCAATTAACTATTGTAGTGAAGCAATATTATCATTACAACGATTACTAAAAGCACCTTTCAAGGCTTGCTTCTATGCTTCGCACATGGGTTCTATTTACTTTATGAGAAATGCTTGGTGGAAAGCACCAACAGGTATCAAGAGTGCTGATAGAAGAGAGTATGAAGGGGCTATGATTTATGACCCGCTTAGTGAAGATACTAATGGACTACACCTTAATGTAGCGGCATTTGATTTTGCCGGTCTATATCCATCAATGATGGTTGCTAGAAATATATCTTGGGAAACTAAGAGCGAAGAACCGACAGCCTTTGCAGTTAATATCTTAACACCAAGAGATTTCAGCGAGCCTATAGGTGAACAGATGTTTTACTTCAAGACTGATAAATTAGGATTATTACCTAAAGCAGTTCTTGAATTAAAGGAGTTAAGAAACGACTACAAGAAAAGAATGAAAAATGCTAGTAATCAAACTGATTATGTTAAGTGGTATAATAACCAAATGGCGGTCAAGAGATTGATGGCCTCATTTTACGGTGTATTGGCGTTTCAAGGCTTCGGTTGGGCTGATGTAGACCTAGCCGCCTCGATTACAGCAAGTGCGAGGGAGGCCATTAGATTAGCCGCATTCAAGGCGAAGGAGTTGGAAGTATGAAGTGCAAAACACCTATGAAATGTAGGCCGGAGTTTGAAGGTAAATATAATTGTAAATTTTGTGAACATCAATCGTTCTTAGATTTACTAGACGAAAGAAAATGTGAAGAGGAATAAAAATGAGTATGACAGTAGTATGTAGAGATTGTGGAGAAACTTTTAAAAAATTCTCCATGAAATCGAGAGAGAGAATATGCCCCGATTGTAGGGGAAAGAAAGGAAAGAATAGATATAGAGTTATGTCCAACAAAACAGTTGATGCAATAGCGAAGGTAGAAAGTATGGATAAGGAAATTGAAAACTTAAAATTATCAATTGATGTATTACATAGCACTATTGAAGTTGAAGTTCAACATCAATTGACAAAAGGCATAGAACCTATTATTGAAAATATCCTAGATGAAAAAATTAGTGAATTAAAAGATGTCATTATATCTTCTATGACTAAATCACAGAAGGCACAAAGGGATGTCGAAGAACTAACTAAATTAATGAAGGGATATAAAAGTTCTAACACTAGAATGAAGAACAAGATAAAGAAGTTTGAGGAGAGGTTTGCATGAAATATACAAAATATGTGATAGCAAAGGTAGATTATGACACAGAAGAAACTTGGAAGGAAACTGAAAAGGACATCAATGACATAATAGAAATGCTAACGAATCTAAAGCGTAGAGCAACTATTGTAGAGATAACTCAAGGAGTGGATAAATTTGTCAATGATGGACAAAACCAATGAACTCCTAGAAGACTTACTTGCTATGATAGCGAGAAGCAATAAGATATTGATGATGGTAAATATCGTGAACATCATAACCATCATAACTATAGTAACGGTGATAATATGAATAATGAAGATAAGAAAGAAAAAGAAATTAAAGAACTAAAATATAAGGTAGAGGTTTTAGAACAAAGAATTCAAGGCTTGGAAAAAGACTTGGATTATATTGTAGAGAATAGCCCTGACTTTGGAATACTAAGATATTGTATTGAAGAATTACAAGAAGAAGTTGCTAAGATGCAAAACAAAGGCGCAGGAATGCTATTTACTCGATTAAAGAAGTGATAACATGACAGATAATGCTCAAAAAATAGCGAAGGCTATTATTAACGATAAAAAAGCATTTAACAACATAAAAAAGTCTATCGCTTGGAGAGTTGGAGATGTAGTTCTTGATGAACAAATAAACTTAAGAGATACTATTAGGGCTATTATAATAGAAGAATTACCTAATGCCTTAGATGTCTTTCTCGCTATGTCGGAGGACGAATAAATGAAAGTAGTTTACGGACACACAGATTCAATCTATGTGCAAATAGATACTGTAGCGAAAGCACAGATGATTTGTGCAGACATACAGGATAGTGTAAGAAAGCATTTTCCTAATGTCATGGGATTGAAACAACACCCTGTTATATTAGAGTTTGAGAAATACTATTCGGCATTAGGTGTTGGCACAACTAAGAATAGAAATGCAGGCATGATTACATGGAAAGACGGTAAGTGGTTAGACGAGCCGGAGTTTGTAATGACAGGTTTTACTGCTAAAAGAGTTAGTGAGACTAAACTTGCTAAAGGAGTTCAAACAGATGTATTGACTATGTGGGTTAATGAAAAGTCTATGACTGAAATCAATAAGTATCTACACGATAAATACAATAGTGTGCTAAATGGTAATATTCCTATTGAGGATATTATTAAAAGAAGCAGACTTCGTGAAGATAGATTTACTGTAAAGTGTAATGGCTGTAGAAAGAAACACAAGTTACATGAATGTCTTGCTATCAAGTGGTGTTTAAAATGTGGAGAAGATACTTCTAAGTTCACTACACTAGAAGGTAGAAGACCATCAATAGGTTCGGGCATTGCAGGAGTTGTTCATGCTAAACAAAATGGGATTAACTTCGATGATTCTTACCTGTATCTAAAGGTCAAGTCTAACGAAACATATACTAACCCACTTACAAAGGAAGTAAAAACAGTAGATTATGTTGCAGGTTCACGCTATGTTGATTTTGATAAGTATAAACCCGATTATCAACATTATGCAGACCAAGTGATAAAGAAAGCAGAACCGATTTATAAGGCTATGAATTGGGATTTGTCTAACATTAAAACGGGTAAAATACAAACTAAATTGGAGGAATGGTTTTGAATAACGATGAAAAATATAATGCAATAATAAACAGCATGAGTGAATATACTTATGACTGGAAGCCGGAAAATTATGATGACCCTAGCGAACCTATATTGAAGATAAGTAAATCTTCTTTGGGTAGTTTTGATTGGTGTCCTAAGAAATATAACTTTAGTTATATTCAGCGATTGCCACAAGACCAAACAGAAGCAATGCGTAAGGGAACAATTTTGCATGTTCATAGAGAAAACTTCTTTGATGATTTTGACATCAAGAAAGCAGAACATATGTCAGCAGATGAGTTGCATGATTATTGTGCAAGTCTAACACCTATTGACGAATACTTCGACATATCTATGACTGTAGCCGCTTTTGAAGCAGAACGCTTCTTAGAAGCCAAAGCAGAAGATAAGGTGGATGAATATTTACCTGTATGCAATGAAGGTTTATTTGACGCAGAAATAACAATACCTGCTAACACTAATCCTAAGTTTCCACTAACTAGAGATTACAAAATACATATTCAAGGTATCATTGATAGAATCTTTATGGAGAATGGCGGCTATGTTCCCTTTGAATATAAGACAGGAGCATGGAAAGACTACAAAGCAACAACCATGAGAAAAGAAATGGCTTTCTATCAATTGCTTATTGAGAATGCAGAAGATGAAGTTTTGATTAAGAATGGATTACAGCCTAATGTTCCTGTAACACATTGGGGTTGGTATTATCCTGCTTCTAACTATGTATTTGCAGAAGAAGTGAAGAACAGAACAATGACATCAGTGATGAAGAACATTGCGAAGTTGATTCATGCCTATGAGCAGAAGTCATTTCCAACTAAGTTTTTCTTTAAGACCTGTTCTCATTGTAGTTACTTTAGTTTGTGTGATGCGGCTGAAGAGGATTCGTGGGTGTGATAATATGATTGACACAGACAAACTTGTGAAGAACCTAAGAGCGATTTGGACAAAGTATGAAGGGTATGTTATTGACGGTGATGAAGTGCTTGGTAAAATAGAAAGGCTCTTGTATCATACAGGGGTGATGCAAGAATGAATTATGAATTTAATAATGGAAATATAGAAGTTAGTTTTGCTAGGTCGCCTAACGGTCAAAGATATGCTAGAGTAGATTTGAATGCAAATGATGTAACTAAAACTACATCTCTATTCAATGAAGTTAGCGAGTGGGTAAAAACTCAAAGGCTAGATGGTAAAGAATGTGAGCATACTATTATGCTTAACAAAAACTACGCTCCTTACATTATAGTTTTCAAGAAGGTGAATGGATGAACGAAATAATAAAACAAAAAGTATTGGCTAAGAATTGGACATTTAATGAAATAGCAGATTTAAACAGAACGATAGAAAATCTTGCTACTGATGTATATGAAGAAATGAAACTGATAGAAAGATTTGATTTGATTAGAGAAATTAGAATCAAAGAAACTTATGTCGGTGAAGTCTTTGAAGATGTAATGAAGCAAACGGTCTTGACTTCTTTGAGAGCAGAAGTAGCAGATACAGTGAGAAATATGTTAAATAACGCAACAGTTAATTTTGGTGGTAATAAAAATGAAGTTTCCGAGAGAAGTGTGGTCGGGGAGTCAAATGAAGAACGCTCCTCCACTACCAAGAAAAATAGTAAGAAGTAAAGAAGAATACTTGAGTTATGTAAAGGCTCAAAATAATAGGACTAATGTTTACACTAGTGTTTATGATTTTGCTGAATTTGCAGAAAAAGCCAAGATAGATTCATCAGTTATACTCGATAGAATCTTTCTTGATTTTGATGCTCATGGTGAAAGTATCGAAAAAGCATGGAGAGATGTCAATGTTGTTATGACTTATGTTATTGAGAATGATTATCAATATACTCTTTTCTTTTCCGGTAGAGGTTTTCACCTGTTTGTTTTTGGCGAGGTTACAGACACGATTAGGAACATACAGGTTTTCTTTAGAGAGATTAAGACACACTTAGTAAATAAAGTTGGTAATGATATAACCCTTGATGATAGGGTTGGTCAAGCAACTAGACTTAGAAGAATACCTAATACAGTAAACATGAGTTCTAGGGATGAGAACGGCAACCCATACTTTTGCATACCATTACTTAGGACTGATTTAGATAAACAAGTTCATGAAATACTTGAGTTAGCAAAGAAACCTAGAAAAATACCATTTAGAATAAGCGGCAAAAACTTGGTTGTATTCCCCGAAGCACCGCCTATGCAACAAGTAAGTGGTGAAATAAGCGTTCCTAAAACAACAGGTAGACTACCTATGTTGCCTTGTTTACATAATGCCATTATGACCGAGAATCCCTCTCACATGGCTAGAGCATATCTAGTTTCATGGTATAGGGATTTACTATCCGGTTGTAATAATGTAGAAAGTAATGAAGATAAGAACAAAATACTTGATGCTATTGTAGATGAGATAAGACACTTAGTAGAAACTAATGAAGAAATATGGTTAGATTGGGATGAGAGAGAAACTAGAAAACATGCGAGGTTTACTGTGCATGGTAATTATAGTAGTCCACACTGTAAGACTGTATTGATTCCCAATGGCTACTGTGTCGGTAAGTGTTGGAGATATCCCGAACATGCGGAGGAAGTGTAATGTTAGTAATAGATAGTAGGGAGAAGAAGGGTTCTAAATTAGTAGAACTAGTAGAGAGTGAAGCACTAAAAATGAAAGTGCCTTACGAAAAGAAGTGGATAGAGATAGGAGATTATGTTTACGATGATGTATGTTTTGAGGCCAAGTCAGCACATGATTTTTTAGCATCAGTAATGAATAAAAGATTGTGGACTCAATTAGATAACATGGATAGACACTACCAAACCAATGTAGTTATTATCTATGGTAGTATTGATGAAGGAGTTACTCAATATAAAAAATACATTAAGACAGACAAAACATTTACTAACGCACAACACGCTAATTGGTCTAATAAACTTAGAAGTAAGTTTTTAGGTGCGATTGGTAGAATAACATTAGATACTGATGCAAAGGCATTTTGGGTATCTAGTGAACAAGAAGCCGCTTTGATAATTGCTTCTATATGCAAGATGAAACCCATCAAGCGGGAAGTTATCAAACCGGAGATATTCAAAAGAATATCAACAGATGATTTGAGGATAGACACCCTCATAACTATAAAGGGCTTATCAGTAGACAAAGCGAATGCGCTGATAAAGCAATATGGTTCGATTATGGAAATAGGCGAACAAACAGAAAAAGAACTTCAAGAAATGGATGGCATAGGAAAAACCCTAGCCCGAAGAATCTTGAATGTTTTGCATTCCGAAGAAAAGGTGAAGATATGAATGAAGATGAAAATATAAATGAAGAAGTATTGAACTATGAAGAGTTTGAATTAAGTAAAGAGCAAGAAGAATACTTGTATAAGATTGAAGAAAACACTAAAGTTTTCAATAGTAATCTACCAAGTTTCATTAAGCGTTTCCAAGAAGACGCTGTGAAAGTTTCTTTCAAGAATGATATACCTGCGGCACTAAGTTGTTTTGTAATATTAGGACAAATTTGTAAAGACTTTGTTCAAATACCAAACGGTAGAAGTATAGAAGATAGTAGAGTTCATTTCTGTCAAATACAAACTTCCGGTTCGGGCAAATCAACCCTATGGGATTTTGTCGGGCCGGTTTCAAAGAAACTATTTGAAAAGATAAATGACCCTACGAATAATATTCATGTGATGAATTACAATATTCCCTTGTCTACTGATGAAGATGGACAGGAAGAATACGGAACTAAGAAGTTCGATGTGATGTCTACAACTGAATATACCGATGCCGCATTGATAGGTGGCTATGAAGAAATTTTTGCCGATGTTCCTGTTAAGGATAATGCAGGTAATTTAATTAAAGTAAATGAAAATGGTGGAGAACTTAGACTTAGAGAAAATATGACTGAAGAACAAAGGGCTGAATATAATAATGCTCACACTAAAACAAAAAGAGAATTGACATGGGTTAGAGAAGCGGGTTTGTTAGAAGGTAGTGGATTAGCACATTGGGATGAGTTTGAATATAGCGGTATTTTCAAACAAAGCCAAAACAAGGAACAGGCCATCGTTTATCTAAATACATTGATGAATACATTAGCCGGTGAATCGTGGATTATTAGTAAGAAACTAAAGCGTGGAGAAATGATGGAATGTTATTGTGAGCGTTCTATTCTAGCCATGACTTATCCACCGGAAAAACTAGTCAAGGTTGTTGCTAACAAAGGTGTATTACAAAGAATGATTCTATTTATTTGGGATGTTCCCGAAGCAATATTAGACAAAATGAGAAGAATGCAGATACTAAAGGCAGGTCAATTAGAAGAAATCAATCAACCTATTGATGAGTTTGCTGATGAATTCTATGAGATTTATAAATTAGTCCAAGAAAGATTCAACCAAGTTGGTAAAGACCCATTAAAGACCATGAAATTTACTAAAGACTTCAACGAAAATCTAATGCTAGAATATGAAACCATGCAGGAGTTCATTCAAGATACCGAGCCTGTAGTTAGAAAGATTGCATCCAACTTTACGACTAGATTACTCAAGATTCTAATTAAGATGGCAGTTCTTTGTTCTATTGCAGAAGCAAAGAACATAACAAAGAACCCTAGCAGACGCTTTACTGTTAGTGGTAGAAATGTTAGACAGGCAGGAAATGTAGTGCGACAATGTTATAACACATTGGTATTGTGGTTAGAGCGAAGCCTAAAGGTTAGCAGGAGGGTCGGAACACAAACTCAATCACCCAATGAACAATTATTCTTGGAGAAAATTAGAGAGTCAAAGAAAGATGAAAGTGGTTTCTTTAGTAAGAAATTAGTAATAGAAGAATTACAGAAATCTATGGCAAGAGCAACAATACACCGACTGTTTGCTAAATATAAAACTAAAAATATGTTTGAGGAAAATAAAGTTGGTCGTTCTGTTTACTTGAAATTGAAGGAGGAGAAGAAATGAAATACGAAAATACATATGTTGTGTTTGATGTGACAAAAGGACCAAAAGTAATAATAGAAACATTAGATACTTATGGTGACGAAGGTTGGGAATGTTGTTCCATGCTAAGTATAGCAGGAACTAACATTGTCGCTTTCTTGAAAAGAAAGATTGGCGCAGATGAACCAACAGTAGATGAAGAAAGTGAAAAGATTAGCAAACTTTGGTCTAGTGATTGAGATGATATATGATTCGGTAGTCCAAAATGACAATACCAATAATAGCCGATTTGAGGCCAACATTACTAATAATTATTTTAATTGGTGGCATATAGTCAAACAAGAGCCGATTCAAGACCCATATAATATAGTCTCGGGTCGTGCAATGCAACCAACTGAGCAAACAGCAACAGAAGAAGTTGATGAAGCACAACTTAAAGAAAATGAAAGAAATTTCTACAGACAATATGTTCAAAGTGGGAACACCGATTACTCTTTATTAAACGAAGAACAGCGAAAGAAATTTAGGGAAGCGCAAACTAAAGTTAGAGATAAAAAACCTAATGCGCCTAAAAATGAAAAATACCGCCAACTTGTCCTTAATGAATTTAATGCGATTGGCCAACAGGAACAACCTAAGCCCAGTTTAAAGAGAAGGGCTGTAGGTGCGGGAGTAAAAGGTGCGATAGGAGCAGGTAAACTTGGTGCAAAGGGTGTTGCAGGTGCGTATAGAGGTGCGGCAGGTTTATCTCAAGGAGTAAAAAACATACTAAGTAGAACCGGAGATGCTGTTCAAAGTGCTGTTCAAAGAGGTGTAGATGCAAGAACCGCTAGAAGAGTAAAAGACATAGATGCTCAATCTGCTAATGTAAAAAACATAGGATTAGAAGAAATTAATAATGTTTTATCATCGAATGTGTTTGGTAGAAACCTTAATGAAAAGGGCAAAATTGAAGCCCTTAAGGGAATATCCAATTCAATAGAAATGAATCCCGAATATAGAGGCACAACTAGAGAGGAAAGGACAGTCTCAATTGATGAATTGCCTTTTAGTGATAAGGAGAAAAAGCAAGTGTCCAAAGTTTTTGGAAATACTATTTCAAGAGACGAAGAATTGGCATTATTCCAATTAAGGAGACTATTATCAAATAGCGAATATAGAGTTAAACAGCGAAGGGAAAATCCAAAAAGAAAAGATGGAACTAAAGTTGAAGGAACTAAGGTTGAAGGTAAAGAAGTCGGTAGAACAAGTAAAGAAGAATTGAAAAGAAGAAAGAAAGAGAGTAGGGCTAGAGATAAAGCGGAGAGAAAAAGAATACCAACAAAGTCAAGGCCGTTAGTTCAAAGAACAGCAAGGGAAAGAGAAGATAGAGCAATCGCAGAACAAGAACGACGATTTGCAGAACAAGAACGACAACGACGACGACAGGAAGCAGAACAAAGACGACAAAGCCGACTTAGACCTAACACCACACCACAAAATCGAACCTTTACTATAGGTGATTAATATGACAGTATTAGCGTTAGATATTGAAACAAAAAATATGTCGCATGAAATAGGTGGCTTCGGTAATACCCATATGTTTCAAGTCTCTACCGTTGCTACTTGGGATGGGAATACAGGAACAGTCTATGTAGATGAACCTGTAGATTCATTTGCTAAGTCCGGTCATATTGTTAAAGGTTTGAGTGAACTAAAGTATGATTTAGATAATCACTTATCTAAAGGCGGTAAAGTGTTGGGTCACAACATAGCAGTATTCGACTTACCTATACTTAGGGATTCTATGGATATATATTGTATTCATAAATATCTAAATGAAGAAAGTTATATTGACACAAGTAAAATTTTGCTAAAAGAACATGGTGAAAGATTCCAATTGAAGAATCTTGTGAAATGCACTATGGACGATTTCAAACTTATGGATAGTGCCGACGCACCTAAGTTATGGAAGATGGGTCAATACGATGAAGTAGTAGAATACTGTATGAAAGACACCCAACTAGTTTATGACCTTTGGCAATATGGGAAGGAACATGGGATTGTTAAAGCATTCTCAATAGAGAAAGAAGAATTTGTAGATTTGGAGGTAGATTGGTAATGTCCACAACAGAATGGATTGGTTTGTTTATCTTCTTGATAATCTTGACACTATTGTTCTTTGCCGCATTCGGTGGCACTAATATAACAGAACAAAGTGTTGATGATTACATCAAGAGGCTAATGGGTCAAACGGAAGAGAAGAAATGAGTTTGAAACAAAAGTGTCCTTATTGTAAGGATAAAACGCTAGCAAAGAGAATCTTAGGATTCTATGTCGGCTCTAGCGAACAAGTAAAACTTTGGGAATGTCGTTCTTGTAAAGGCGTGTGGTCGGTAGGCACAAAAATAGAGGGAGAGTAGTTTAGGCTACTCTCCTTCTAATTTTTTTTTGGTCTTTTTTTCAAAAATTTCTAAAAAAGCAAAAAAAAATTTCCTGAATAGGCGAAAGTTATTCGTCCTTTGAATTTAAAATAATAAAGCCCAATGGTTTATCTTCAACGAATAATGCGCTAACGGTTAAATAACCAATAGCAAAACTAAGCAGGAATAAGAGAAGCAATATCATGTTAATGTAATAGTTAAATCATGTGTTGCTGTGCAAGCCACTCCATCAACTGTTGCGCTTGCATCTATTCTAACGGTGAAAGTATCTCCTGCTTGGGGAACATTACCGGTTTTACCCACTAATTGTAAATCGGGTAAATAGTGATTAACTACGCTTGGAATCCCAAACGCATCATAAAAACCGTTTTGTGAGCCAAATCCTGTAGTGAAAGTTGTTGAATCTTGTTGATTAGCATAAGTTAATAAATTTTGTTGCATGACAACTTGTGAATTACTTACTGATGATGAAACTAAACCATTACTAACTGCATTGACTCTAACTTGAAAATTACTAGCACTAGAACCATTATGTCTAATAAAACACCCAATTACAAAAAGAGCATCGGAGGCTTGTAAAGAGCCAGTTCCATTAAAATAAGCATTGTCTCTTAAGTCAGTAGCAGAAATATTTTGATTTTGAGTTGTTCTAGTTGGAGAAGACGCAGTTCCAAAAGTCGAACCCGACCCATCAAAAATACCCGTTGAAGTTCCATCATACTGAAGACTATTAATATTAAGAACCGCAAATTTAACAGCATTATCGAAATTACCCGCAGATGAAGTCGCTATTGTAATAGCAGGAGTTACACCACCGCCTGCATTAGCCTCTTGTTCAGCACAAGCCCCTGCAACAGCAAGATAAATAATAATCACACTCCTAATGCAATCCAATTATTACTACCGATAGCAATACAAGTTACCCCATTAAAAGTAGCAACCGTAGCATCGGAAGCCGCATTATTAATATTATTACCATTTCTTCCAACAGTAATGTTACCTCCTGTTGTATTTAGAATTGTATAATGTTCTCCGGCACTTGAAGTAGCAGGTAAAGTTACATTCCCTGCACAAATTAAATATCTTCCTGCGTGTGTTGCTTCTGTTAAAGTAGTGCTTGCACTTACAGAAACCGTTGGTAGTCTAGGGGTTGTAAAGGTTTGACCTGTATCTACTGTAACTGCTCCTGTAAATGTTCCCCCTGCTAATGGCATAGCGGCAATATCCGATAATGTTTGAGCCGCAGTTCTACCTTCTATTTGTGTGCCATCAACTCTCAAGAAGTCGTTATCAACTACATTTGCATTGGCTCTTAATATATTATTATTGCCAATACCAAAAGCCGCACCACTTAATAATGCTAATTCAGTAGAAGTTACTGAACTTGCTGTAATATTTTTACTAGAATCTGTTACTAATGCTCTACTAGCAGTGAGGTCTGTTTCTAATGTTCCATCCCCCTTTACAGCAAATTGTGTTTGGTCTGCGCTATCTGTAACTTTGAATAAATTAGACGCACCAGTATTGTTAAGTTTTACTATAACTTCATTTTCCTCCGAAGTCAATGTAGTGCTTCCACTAGCACCAACAATAGATAATGTTTGGTCATATCCTGAATTATTATAGCCAACGCTTAAGGCATTGGATGTCTTATCAGTCGTTAAATATTGAACAGTCATACTACCGAATCCTGTAGTATAAGTTATTACTGCAATTATTACATCATTACCATCTGCATAGTCCGGTATTCTGTTTGCTGTATTAGCACCATGAGGAATAATTTTCAATCTATCTGCTTGTGCTTCTGCAACATCAGCAACTAATAAATGACTAACATTAGCAGGGCTAGTAGTAAAAACAGAATCGGCAAAATTCTTAGCATCACATTGAAACAATTGGCCATCGGCAAAAACAAAACCACTAGTTACTTGTATTACATTTCCACTACCCGCTTGAGTTATGTTAAATCCATTAGTGGTCTTTACTGCATAATTCCCACGCATTCCCAATGATAGCGATTTAATTAAACCAGTATGAGGAAAGTCCACCGCATCTGTTATGTGGCCTAGTGTTCCACTTGTTCCGGTTGTGCTAAATCTATTCGGGTTTGTTAATGTCATTCTACTCTACCTCTAAAAATATAAAAAATTCTACTGTATCATTTGAGGAGAATGGCCCAATTCCATCGAAGTTTTCCCTAAATAACATATTAGAACTTGAGTCGAAAACGCCAACTTCTCTAAGTATTTGTCCTGTCATAGCCGCAGTTGCTCCACTAACTGTTAATTTTATTTGAACAACATTAGCATCGGATTGACTTGCTGTAGCCGTAGCGGTTGCTACAAGAGGAACATCTAAATCCGTTTGAGAAGAAAAAGTAGAGTTTCCACCTAATCCAACCTTACCATTATTTACTAGACTAACTAAGTGAGTAGCCAATAAATTTTGTAATTTTTCAGTTATCAAAACTCTTCCTCCACCAATGTAGTAAATGTAGTTACTCCTATGTTCAATGCGTCAGTGTTCGTATTTAGCGTTTCCGAGTCGGTTGAGTTAGTTCCTAGTGTAAATGCTCCGGCAGGAGTTGATTTTTTCTGTATTTTAAATTTGATAGGCTTAACATTAATTTCTTCTAAGAAATCAAAAGATATTTCATTATTATTAAATGAGTCCTCTCTAACTTTGTTATTTACATTTTGATTAGCGATTGCTAATTCTGCGAATCTATCTTCTAGTCCTTTAGTATAACTACCTAATTCTAAATCTAAACTTCCTTGTAGGTTGTGCTGTATTTCTGTTATAATGAATTCACTTCTAGGTATATCTTCTTCTGCTATTTCTACTGTAACTACATCCCCGACTTTAATTTGAGAAAGTCCTTTATGCCCTACTGTAAGTTTAAGTCCATAACTTTCATCACTATGTATCTTAAGTAATTCACTCGCTCTCCTATCTACATCTTCTTGCGTTATTAATTCATTTTCAAAAAGTTGTAATGTTTTTCTTCCTTTATTTTTAATGCTTTTAGGGTTTTTCCTTATGGCTCTATGCCTTCTACCAAAAATAATAATTTCATTAAAGGTGTCAAATTTGTTACTTTCCCTACTGTAAGATAATATTTCAGTATCTTGATTAGATGTTGTGAAGAAAATGTTAGGGAAGAAAGAGGCATCCTCGCTTTCTTTTATTGTAAATATATTATTTTCTTCTAACAATATCTTCTCTTTTTTGGCCAATAAAAATTGTATTGCAGAAAATAAATCCACTCCTCTATAATTAGGAGCAACAAAATAAGGATAGGTTGATTCAGTTAAATTAAATTCAACATCATTTTCCTCTAGTATTTCATTTATTAGTTTGTCAGCGTCTTGGCAAACAGAAACAACAGAACCTATCATTGCTCTTTTACCAAAGTCTGTGCCTTCTCCATTAACTAAAATTTCCATAGTTTCCGAAACAGAAACTACACCTAACATTTCTTTTTGTTCTTCTAGTTCTATATGGAAACCTATTTCATTTCCATCATCAATAAAGTCCAAGTTTGTAAAATTATTATTATCTCCATCACTAATATTCATTTTTACTTTACCGCTACGGAAAATATTTCCTCTTAGATTAAGTGGGTCTTGAACAACTAAATTACCATCTGCGCTTTGTCCATCGGGGTCTACCACAACATACATTGACAATACCGCTTCATTGTTTCCTTCATCTTCTCTACTACCAAGTTTATCTTTGTATAGATAGTTATTGATATTACTATACATAACATCTTCTTTTGGTTTTTTAGTATATTTAGAAGATAGTTGATTTATTGTTATTTTATTTGGGCTAAAATCATAGAAACAAGTATGGTTAGGTTGCATTATTCTAAAGGTTTTGAATCGTGAAAAGTGTGTGCCGCTAGAAGCAGGGTCGGGGAAGTCGCCACTAACTGTCAATATGTGTGTTCTATCCGGCCTTGTAGTGTCTATTTCATGAGAAATTACATACAAAATATGATTTGGTGTTCCGTTGTTTATTGAAAACCTCTCTCCGTTTTCACCACTACCTGCCCCATGTGAGCCGCCTATTCCTTTAGTTCCGGCTGTTGAATAATCTTCAACTGATTCACTAAGGGCATTAAATGTTTTAACCTCCTCCGATACTAAATAACAGCCTGTCAAATCAATGAAACTTAACCAGTGCATATTATCAGTATTGAATCTACCATCAAACTCATCGTGTTCTGTTTCGGCTTGAATAAGCATGTAATCGGTAAAGGCTAATGTTGTGACAGTTGTTCCATTAGTAGCCGTATCTTCACCAACTCTACATCTGCTTATTCTAACATTGGTGTCTTGTCCAGCACTCAAGGCTTCTGCTGTCATTTTATACTCGTCGGGATTAGCACTAGAAATTCTTTTATAGCCTCTAGTAAACTTAGGAACTTTATCGCTGTCAATGTAAAAAGAACAGGTGTCAAGAGTAGAACCCACATCAAAGAAATCTACTATTGCATCAGCGTCATCAACAAACTTACCCTTTGTAGAACTGCCTGTGTTGAATGTAGCACTTATTGTATATCCAACATCTATCTTTAGAGTAGGTTTGAATCCGGCAAAAACACCATCAGCATCATTTTCATAAGTTGGAGCATTAGCCCCTACCGTAGAATCTGTGCTAAGAACTTTAGTTGCGAAACCTGCCGGTTCGGAATTAAAACTAGTTTTGTTTATTGTAAAATTTGTTAAACCAAATCGTATCTCTTTTTTATTTGTTCCATCTATATTTATGCCCCTAGTGTTGGCTATTTTAGGCATAGCCATACCAATGTCTGCTTTTGCTCCTTTTCCTCCTGTTATGTTATATCTATCAAATATAATAGGTATGTGATTTTGTAACATTCTATGAGTGTTCTTATTTACCGAATCTCCAAAATTAGAATAATCACCAAATATACTTGTTCCGTCAAATCCTCTTGTAGAAACTGAATCATCTAGTTGATGACAATATTTTCCTAACATTGGAAAAATTTGAAAGCGAATGAACTCAAAGTCAGCACTTGATATTGTTCCTTTAATTTTTGTCGTCAAATGTGAAAAATAGCCTGAATCATCAGAACTTACTAGTGCAAAAGGCAAAAACATATTACAGTCCTCACTGGCAGAATCTACATTTCCTCCTAATTCCGTGATACCCTTTCTAGTAGCGAAAGTAGTATCTGTATGAGTCGAACTGTTACCTCCATAACCGCTGTCATTGTTACCTCTTATGCCCGAAACATAAGAAGTCGAACTGTCACTAGCCAAACCACGCATTATTGCCCCTTGTAATGGATTTATGAATCCATCCGATTCAACAAAGTCATTTTCACTATTATATCCTCTTATTGAAGCAACTCCCGTATTGGTAGAACTAGAAGCCTGTTGAGTTTCAAAATCTATCTTATACAGTTTCATATAAGAACCATCGGGAGAACTACCATCTGCTTGATTCAATCTAGGAGAATAATAGTCAGCAGTAGAGTTAGTCGCTAAGTCTGTTTTTCTTACAGGTAAAAATGTAGTTATTGTATTTGTTCCAACACTATCTACTACCCCAATGAATCTGCCTCTTCTATCAATTAATATGTCGTGTTGCACAAGATTAGTGGCACTAGCCGCACCACCTGTATCTGTCCTAATAGTGTTGATTGTATTGCCACTTACAGAACCTATGCCTATATCAAGAGTGCCTGATGAACTAGTAACATTAGAGAAGAAGAATCTAGGGTAGTTTGCTATTGTTCCTATATTTTTATCATTGCTTGGCACATTTTCGGGGTCAAATTGATTATAAAAACAATCAACTACAACTTCCGTCAGTCTCATAATGCTAAATCTTCTCAACTCATTTATCTTTTTACCATCATTTACTGAAATTATGTTGTGAGTTGCATAAGAGTCATCAAAAGAACTTATCGTTTTTGTTGTTCCCTTCACTGCTTCTTTTATATCCGAATGCGGTCTTTCTGTCAAGTCTTTTAATGTTAATAAAGAATAATTTGTTATATCTCTATCTTTAGTTACATTTAACAAACTGTCCTTTCTTGTAGAAGAATAGGGCAATAAGTCACTATTACTAAATAAAAACATCCTAGCGATTTTAGGGTCTATTAATTCAAATTTATCTTTAAATTGATGTGCGGCTCTTAGTTTGGCTTCTGCGCCAATTCCGTTCCCGCTAAATACTTGAACAGAAGGAAACGGAGTAAACAAAACAGTAGGAAACCCTCCTTGCTGAAACATTGTTATTTCATATGGGTCTTCTATTTTAGTTTCTAATGTTTTAGCATTGTAAAATTTATCTCCAATGCTAGGTAAAAATCCTCTCGATTCTATCAATCTTTTATTATCATAGTCGAAAAACTTTGCATTGGTAGTCGCACTAGCCGTAGCATTAACCGCAGTTCCGGCTAAATTGGTCATCCTAACTTCTCTAAGCGAAGTTGCTATAGTTCCTATGCTAATTACATTACCAACAAAAGTATCATCGGGAATCCCCGACCCAACTATTTTTTGTCCTAACCTAAACACTTTTGGATTATGTCTAGTTTGTGAATCTATAGTGTCTATCTTTGTAACTTCTAAATACGCACTACCACTAGTAGTTGCTACTTTTCCTTGTCCTATAATATTCATACCGCAAATATCAGTTCCTACAATGTTATTTTGTAGAAAACCATCCGTATAATATCCCGCATTATACCTATATCCGCTAGCGTAATATTTTATTTTACTAGCCACATCTTCATAAAATCTAACGCTTTCTGTGTTAAAGAATAAATGTTTAGATTGACTATAATTTCCTTTTTCTAAGTTTGTCATTCTATAATTAGAAGCACCAAAATTAGATTGATATGTTTTCATTTCGTCTAATTTGGCCGCACTTAGAGCATTGGACGCTACATTGTTACCAACATGATTGAAAGGCTGTTCTCCTAACATTCTATAATTCAAAACGCTAGTAATATTATGAGCGTTTGATGATTGTAATACAGGGTGAATCAAAGATATATTTTTACCACCATGTAAGTGTCCACCATTTAATAGATTCAATTCATGAGTAAGTTTGGTAGTTTCTCTTGTAGAATCTTGATTATGATGCCCTTCTAAAATATCTACTACTGTATTAGCCAAGAATGCAAAATTTATTGTTTGAGCAATATTTACTATAGAGTTAAGTGAAGCAGAACTCATGGTTACTTGCGTATCACTATCTATTGAAACGATAGTAGTTCCTGCTGTAAAATTAGAATGATAGGTTGTCATGCCAACAAAGAGTTCTTTTGTCGAGTTTAAGTTAGTTATCACTTTGCTTTTTATTCCCATGTCACCTGTTTTAGAAACATAACCGACTTCCCTATCTAAGTATATTCTACATTGAGTTGAAGGCAAAGAAAACCTAGTAGTGGTATCGGTAGATGAGCCAGTTGCACCAACACTCATAGTCAAACTAGTGCTAGATTCAATAGAAGAGATAGTAGTTCCGTTTTGTATGTGAGTGTGGCTTCCATTAACTATTTCCATACCATTTGATAGATGAGTTGTTGTAGTTGTTAGTTGGTCACTACCTGCTGTAGTTGCTGATATTTCTAATTCTATATTCTTTTCAACTGAAATAATATTTGCTAAAAACTTTCCATTAACATATACAGGTTTGTCGTGAAGGTTTCTTACATTTCTAATATGATTAGAAGCCGATAATGCATAATCACTATCTACTTCTATGAAACTTCTTGCTATGGTAAAAGCATGTGTAGTTTTACCTAAGTTAGTTTTTGAAAAGGTTGTATCTTCAGTATTAGCATAGTTTATATCTACTCTACCCAATGTTAGAGGAATATATGGCGCAATTGTTACTAGAGTTCCTGCGTTTTCTCCGGCTGATTTAGTTTCTACTATTTCAAAATCTATTAGGGTGTTTACGGTATCAAAGGTTTCAGCATTATTATTTTCATCTTCTAATATGGATTGAAAGGGTGCATCACTTAACATATTAGAAACATCGCTAATAAAGTAACCAACTGCATTTTCATGTGTGCTTCCACTACTACCAACTAAATTATCTCCCTCTTCTCCTGTAGAAGTAATCTTAACACCGGAGTTAAAGAACAAACCTTTGTTAGAAGCACCACTTAAACTAGTTGTTGAATCTACCAATGTATTTGTAGCCAATGCTTTGTTTAGTAAGTAGTTCTTATTGCTTTCTTTATATCCTGCCAGTGTCGTTCCTTCTGCTCTTGCGTTATCTACTAAAGTAAAACTAGTTCCTGTAACAGTTGTGGCAATCTCACCAATATAACTCATCATTCCCGAAGAGTGTTTTAGATGAACTTTAGTTCCTGCTGTTAATGTTATACTGCTCGACGAAGTTAATGTTTTATTAGCAAAACTACAAGTAAAGTTAGCACTAACACTTTCTAACTTATTGTATGGGCTTTGGGTTGAATAAATGATGTCTTGGGAAAATAAAGTGTTCTTAGATATAATAGGAGAAATTAATTTTCTAACATTACTTCTTCCCTCTAAATCAATAAAAGTCATCGCATTTTCTTTGTAGATGTCTATTCTTTCTATCTCTCCATTTATTTTTTCTGAATATATCATATATTTTCCAAACATATAATCTAACATAGTGCCTTGAGAATGATATGCAGGTTCAGTGCTTGTGCTACCATCGGAATCAAAATATCCTTTGTTTGAGAAAGATAATGTTATTAATTTTTTATCTACATCAATTGCGCTAACATCTGCATATAACTCACTAAGAGAATTAGAAACTAGTTTAATAAATAAGGTGTCAGTTCTGTTTGAGACTAAAGGAAAATCTGTAAGTAAAGTTTTGTCTTTCTTATTGTAAGCCCTTCTTTCAAGAACACTATCATTTGCCAAAGTGTAAGAATTAGTGGTAAATATTGATTCTGTTTCTAATCTATTCTCACTTCTAAAGGTAATGTTTTGAGTGTTACCACTAATAGATGCTATGCTTTGAACAATAACTATTCTTGTGCCAACTCTAACCTCATCACCAACATTTAGATAACTACCTAAATCATGGTCTGTTGTCGTTGCGTAAGTATTTCCGCTAGTATTAGAAGTTATTACAGCACCTATTGACTTAAATTCGTTAAAATCTCCTGTAAATAATCTGTGTCTAATTCTAATCGGTTCTTCATCCCCTATTTTTTTAGATAATATTCTAAACGGGTCAGCCATTTTTAGTTTGACTATTGATGATTTTGCTCCCATAGATTCATACATTATTTGGTCAATAACATTATTTGCTATGTTTGCTCTATCTTTTGATAATGAATAGGACAAGTATCTATATGGGCCATTGTAATCTTGACTCGCAGTATCAGTTATTGTGTCATTATCATCTCTTCTAGCATTAGTAAAACAAGCATCACTTGTAAAGGGAGTGTAAGTTAATATTGTTTCTCCTTCATTACTGGTATGAGTAGAAGGATTATCTTGGTTTTTTAGGTTATCAATTAATTTAGTCTTTAGAGTATATTTACTGTAATCTATAATATCTGTTCCAAAGTCGGGAGTTGTCGTAAAAAAACTTCTAGTGTTTATTGCATCACTAGTGGCTAATACTGCAACAAAGTCTAGTTCAGAAAATAACATATTATATTTTTTATTGTGGTTAAGTTCATTTTCCTTATCTAAATTTTCGTTGAAAAAATAAAACAGTGGCCTCGCTACTGAAACGGAAGCAGAAAGAGAATTTTTAATCCCTAAACCAATTGCCGCTATTGTTTTATCTGTTGGTATGGGCGTAGAATATAGTTTAAACTTAACATTCTTTGCTATCTCATTTCCTAATTTTGGCCTAAATTCAAATGAATCACCGCTAATATCATCAGTAAATATTTCCGATACTTTAGCAAAATGGTGTTTATTTTCATCATCGGAATGAATCATAACAAACAAATGAGTAGTCGTTAAATCAATACTGTTTAGTCTCACTCCTGTTTGAGTTACATTATCAAAACACTTTATTCTAATTCCTTCTGTTGTTTCTAAATTTCTATGCTCTACTCCCAAAACAAGGGTAGCGCCAGTGGCACTAGTTGTTGCTTTTTCTGTTAATGTAAATTCTGTGCTAGAATCTATGGACTTTATTCTAGCAACTTTATTTTGAGGCAAATTTTCTGTAGCAAAACCTGTGCCTTGAACAGATTGCCCTACATACAAATTGTTGGTATTGCCACTAGATAAGACTACAGTTGCACTACCTTGAGTAACATTACAATTTGCTAATGTTGTTCTACCAACGGGTGTTAAAGTAATACTACCGGAGTTTTCTTCTATTATCGCTACTCCGAAATTATCTACTGTAGAACCATTAGAAGTAGGAGATAGCGCACTAACACAAAGTTGTGGGTTGGTTGGAACATCAAATGCTGTTCTAGTAAATGTAAGAGTTCCAGTAGCACCACTATCGCTTGCTTCCCTACTCATTGTTATGTTAGTGTTAGTTGTAATTGCAGTAACTATTGTGTTATTCTCTATGTTAGTTCCACTCACTTTCATGCCTATTAGTATATTACTAGTATCGCTAATCGGTAAAGTCTCACTACCCGATGTAGCGGTTGTTGTGGATTTAGTAACTGTGGTAGTTGGCCTACTCAATGCAACTAAAGTAGAAACTTCTGTCATTCATCCACCTCCTCGAATCTAAAATAGAACAAAGTGCTGTCAATATTAGGTGTAAGATTATTTATTGAAAATCTTTTTTTAGTTGTATTCACCATAGACATCTCATGCAATTCCCCCATGAATTGTTTATTAGCAATAGCACTTTCTGTTCCTGTTGCATTGTTACTAGAAGCACCAATAAAGTAATCCTCTTGAGCCATAGAGAATGTATCGGAGGTAGAAATTGTCTGACTCTTTACCAATAATCCATCTAAAAATATTTTTATTTCTTTACCTACTTCATTATAACTACAAGCGATATGAAAATTATTATTGATGTATGAAGGGTCTTTGAAAGCAGGAATAAAAATTTTAGTTCCTGAACTTATTGGTATGCTTAAATCATCAAGTTCAAAACTCCCACTAGAACCACTAGTAAAGTTATTGCTAGTTATAGTTCCTAAAGATGTAAAATTAAAACCATCTCTTATGAAAATTTTTTGCCCCACATGAAATTTAGCAGTGTCATCTACATGAATAGTTACACCAACGCTATTAGAATCTGTAGTTCCGCCAAGAACATGAGTTATTCTTCCACTTCTATCAAATCCCTCTAGTGTATCGGCAGTATAAAACCAACCAAAGCCGCTAGTTGCGTTAATTACAGTATTGTCTGTTGTCACTGTATGGTCTGTCGAACCTAATTTAATCGTGACCTTTATCTTATATTCAGCAGGTTGATTTTCATTATGTAGCGTAGAATTAACTAAAGATATTGTAAAGTTAGTGCTAGAAAAAAGATTCATTTCATGAACTAGCCTATTAGCGATTGGCATATATTCATTGCTTTGAAAATCAGCACTACCCGCACTAGTAAATATTGCACTCGGCATCACTTTTGTTGTAGAAGTAACAGTGGGTCTTGCTGTTGTTGAATATTGTCCAAAACCATTTATGTCATATGGAGTAAGTATGCTTTCAAAAGTAAAACTACCTGTGTGAGCAAATATTCCATATGCTTGATTATCTAAAGTGCTAGGAACATTATCACTATAATCTATTCTAACATGACCATTACACATTACAGGGAATACTAAGCCACGCTGTTTTCCGATAAGTGTATCATACATATTATCACCTATGGGAATATGGTTGCCGCTTCAAAATCTAAACTAAAACTTAACTCAAAAGATTCTGCTTCGATGTTACAACTAAAACTTCTAATAAATCCTGTAATCCCAGTATCGCTAGAACTGTTAGGAAAACTAGAAAATGGTATAGGAACTCCTTTATTATCTAAAGAATTTCTTGCCCCCCTAGATGAAAAGTTAAACGGAACTAATGTTCCTGTGCTTCTATCATTTACATCTACACCTGCTCTTTGGGTATAATCGTCTTTGATAAAAGAAGGCATCAGTATGACTATTTCATTAAACGCTTGGTTTTCAGCAAAGCCTGTCGCATCTACACCTGCCGCTATAAGTTGCGCTATTTCATGTGCTGTCATAGTAACAGTAGTATCAACACCATCAAAGGTCTTGGTTATTGCTGTGTCCATAATTATACCTTGTATTTGTATATTTTTTTGAGCCATTCCTAAATCTAAAGCCGCAGTTATAGATTCTCCGAATGTAACACCGGACAATGGAACAGGTAAAGCAGGTATTTGTTTAGAAACACTGATGCCTACACTGTTTACTTTTAATGGTATAATATTTTTAGTTAGGCCATCACTGTCACTGTGGCTTTGTAGTTTAATATATACATTAGTCATTTAATCACCTCATTATACTAGAAGATGAAGATACTCTTCTATTGATATTACCTGCAACCAACTTGCCTATTTTATCTGCAAGCATTCTAAGTTCTGCATCGGAGTTACCTTTTGCTTCTACATTAACTGTAATGTTATTGTGGTGAGTATTATTTACAGTATTAGAAGGTGTAGAAAGCAATCTATTAGTTTCACTATTGTTGTGAACTTTAGCACCTGCCGGTAACTCTACTATTTCTGCACCCCTTTCTCCAACTAAATAATTACCTGCTATAGTAGTTGTTCCTCCTTCTGCAAATGCACCCTCTACTGTTTTTGCACCTTTTTCTAAAAGATTGAGAGTTCCTGTTCCTACATCTTCAAGGAATTTTCCAGCAGTTCGCACTATACTCACATCAAATACTTCTTTGAAAAGAAAACTTTTTGCCGAGTTTATAGCAAACTTGACAGCCTCTAATACCCCTTCAGCAATAGCAGGTATCAAATTCTGTATGCTTTCGACTAATTTATCTTTTATAGAGATTAAACTGTTTTTCAAATCTTCACTATATCTATCTGCAATTGCGTATAATAAAGCAGACATAGCAACTGCAAAAAGAATAGGCAACGCATACATCCCTGCTAGAGTGAGTAGTCCTATTGCTACAGTCTTAAGCATATATGCTCCTAGTGCTACTTTTAAAACTATTAAGCCATAACCTATTACTTTTTCTCTAAAAGAGGGATTTCCTATAAATGCTTCAAAGAATCTCATTATTAAATCAAAGCCACCAACTAATGTCATGAATGCTAACTTAACTAATAATTTAGCACCCTTAATTCCTAAATCAACGGCTTTTTCTAATATTGGCCCTAATAACGCAAATGCTTTTTGATAATCACCATCTATAAATGCCCCAACAACTTTGAAAATGCTTCCGACTAAAGAAAAGACTTCTCCTGCAAATGCTTTTATTTCATCAATAATACCCATTTCCTGCAAGAATTGAAATATCTCATAAGCGGCTTTGACAAACAATAAGAAAGTCACTATTGCCATCATGGTAAATAAAAAGAACTTAAATGCTTGATTTATTAACGGGGCTAACGATTTAGTAAAATCATTTACTTTAGTTGCCAATCGTTTTCTATCCTTTGCTACTTTTAATATACCCGCTAGAGGGGCTAGAGGCATTAGCAAGGCTTTGAATTGTTTAGGATTAAAGGTCATTCCAAGTGCGCTTTTACCTGCTTCTCTTCTGCTTTCTTTTAAAACACCCTTTCGGTCTTTTTTCATTTGTTTCTTTTCCTCTTTACCTGCCTTTCTTTCAGCAAAAAATTGTTTAAATCTACCCCCGCCTTGCGCCTGTGCTTCTATCTTGGCTTGTTCTTTGGCAATTTTTATTCTATCTTTATCAAAAGCATATTGCTTTCTTAAAACTTTAAGAGTTTCTTCATTCTCTTTGTTAGCACTTTCAGCCTGTTTATTAAGCATGCTTCTTGTTCTTATCAAAGCCTTTGTTTCATCACCAGTCTGTTTTAACGCTATGGTGTAAATATCTAATTCTTTCACTTGGTCTTCTAATATTTTAGTTTCTTCGGGGTCTAATGTTCCCCCCGATGTAAATTTATCAATGGCAAGATTGGCATTATCAACATTCTCTTTTAGTTTATCATAATTCTTCAAGTTCTCTACAATTACTTTATTTTGTTCTTGTAGAACCTCTTGCGCTCTTCTAGCCGATTCACTAAACTCCGAGAAGGTAGATAATGCGGCTCTTAGATAGTTTTGAAATCTCCATAAAGGAGTTCCGGAAACAATCCTACTAAAAATAGTCCACTTCTTACCTGCGCCATTTAATGAGTTAGCCGCATCTAAAAATCCTTTAGCAAAGTCATTTACTTTACCAGTTGTGTTGAAGATAGTTTTTTCCAAAGAACCTAAACTGCCATCAATCTTGGCAATTTTTCTATCGGTGTCATCAAAGTCTACCATCTAAATCACTTTTTATTTTTCATTTTCTCATACTCTTCGGCTTTTAGCGTTTCTATCACGCCATGAACGCTTAATAAATCTTTTACAAGACTTACTGGCATTTTGTAAACTTCTAGTGGACTAATATGTAAAGCACTAGAAAGCGAGTAAACCATAATTAAACTCGCTGTTTTGAGGTTCGCACTACCTCCCTTTAGTGCTTTTTTAATTAGTCCTTTTTTTCTTCATCCTCCTGCAACATTGTCATTGGGTTTGGTAGTATTGCTTTGATTTGGTTTCCAATAAACGGACTTAATCTAAGCATATCAACCGATGAGAGTGAGGGTTCAGTTTTAGTTATGAAATTCTCCATCATATAACGATACATGGCATTCAAATCTAAATCTAAGTTTTGCGTTCTTGAGTCTATCTTCATGACAGCATTCAACGCCTTTTCGGATTCAAGCCATGTAGGTTCTTTAATCCAAATTTTTAGATATTCTTCGCTTTCGGGTGCTACTTTGATATAGTGTAGCATAGGCTCGGTTAGTGCAAATAGCACATTCTTATCACTTATTACTTTCTTTTCAGTCATATTATCCACCTTCAAAACCAACAAACAAACAAACGGTGTTGGTGGAATCTATAATTACTCGGCTTTTGGAGTTGCTTTTTTAGCCTCCCTAGCCTTTTTCTTAGCATCCGCCTTTTCTTTCTTTAGGCGTTCTTCTGCTAACTTTCTTTTTTCATACTTATCCAAATTAATCACCCCTGCAATACCCAATGGGTTGTAACTTCGCACAGGTGTAAACTTCTTGGCATTACTGTTGCTTCAACAGTAACAGAACTTTTATCGTCGGGTATAGTAACATTGGCCGAACCTAGCATATAATTCTTGAATTGTAATTTTATTTGCTCCGTATTTCCTTTTGTAAAGAGCAGTTGAATCAAGCCATTATCGTCAGTAAGGTTAGTTCCTGTTTGTTCTGCTTGGTCAAATATTTCTTCAAATAGTCTGTTATCTGTAACTAAAGCAGTAAATGTCAATTCATAGTTTCTGTTTGCAGGAATACCATCTTTTATTTGCTTATTACCAATTCCAACAAATCTTTTATCTTGTATGTTATTATTGATAGTTAGAGATAAATTTGTTATCTTTAGGAATTCTTGACCAAAGATTGTGAAAGAACCGGATGAAAAGAAAAATGGTTCTAAGAATTCAGCATCACCGGTTGTATCATTGAGGTTGAATAATTTATTATTGTCATCACCTGCACCACCTCTTGCTTCATAACTTTCATTAGTCTTGAGTTTGTGAACTGTTCTACTGTTCAAATCCATACTCATTTTTAACTCTTCATTTTCATTAGCAGTTAATGTTAGAGTATTAACTCTATTGCCTCTAGCAATTCTAACAAAGTTATGTGATTCTGTTGCTAAAGTAGTATCTCCTGTGATAAATGTGTTACTCGATTCAAGTTTACTTAGACTTTGTTCAAGTGAAAATGAAGGTAACTCTTCTCCATTTGATTCTACAAAAGTGTAAGTAATTGCATTTGTAAGAGAAGTAGCGTCAGTTGTTGTTCTTGACAATAGTTCTACATTTGCGGTCAAATCTAAATTATAAAGAAGAGGTGGGGTAAGTGCTGTTCCTTTTGTTCCCGTCGCACCATAACCCGTTTTATAGAAAATTGGCCCTTGACTTAAATGAGTTTGTGTTATATTCTCCCCACCACCGGCATCTCCATTGTCAATATATACATCTCCTGCTGTTGCGGCAAGAAGATGATTAGTAGGATTAGGAGTAGTAGTAGTGCATTTAACTTGGCTACAAGAACCTAAAGCATAATACAGAAATGCACCGTGATTACAAATATATCCTAAACTTCCACCACTAGCAGTTTCCATACCTTTGTATTGATATTCCATGCTTCTAGTTGTTCCTAGACCAATATTCATTTGCTTTACTTCTGCTTCTACATTAGGGAATGTAGATGCTTCTAATATTCCTAGCCAGTTATCAGCGTTTAATCTTTTAACAGTTCCATTTTTTTGCCCTACACATGGCGCACCATAACTTCTAATTATTACAAAATCACTATCATCAGTTGCTAATGTAACTGTGCTTGCGATACTAGGACTAATTGTGATTGAGTCACTATCATTACTTGTAATTGTGTGAGTTGAAGCAGGAACGGTAAGAGATACATCAGCATCGAAAAAATCAACAACGCACCCAACATAAATATCTTCAACGAAGGAATAACTATTCAAAAAGCCTGAAACAGCGTGTAGATTTGTCCTATCACTACTTTCGCTTGCATCTATTTGAAATATTAAATCAGTTTCCGGCACTAAGGCCAAGTTCGCTCCGCTTCCTAAAAAAATGTCTGTGTTTATTGCCATGCTTTATCTCCCCTTTCCTTACATACTTACTAGGGAATACTTAATGCGAATCGTTTTGTTTCTACTGTCAATTTATATCCAAATAACCTCTTTGCTCTATCGTTACTTTCGCTTCTTGAACCCACAAACACTTGATTAAACTTAGAACCATCACTTGCGGTATATCCTTTACGACCTCGCTCAAGCGTATGACGGGCTATCAAGTATAAAGCCTTTAGCCTGTCTTTTCCAAAGGCGGTATCTGTTCCTGCTCTTTCATCATGAATGGTTCTTATGTGCATTGTAAATGAATAAGTCTCATTTCTTATATCAAAATGAACCGTTGGATATTCTAAATTTTGTGAGTCTTCAAAGAATATAATTACATCTTTAGCGGTTAAATCATATCTAACTCCTCTATTTTTATCTAATGTTCTAACATCAACAAAGTTAGGAGTTCCTGCATGGTCAGCAGTTATTTTTCCTTCGCTGATTAAAGTTGTAACAGAAGAACTCCATTTACTTGAAACTAAATCAATTAGTAAACTTACTTCGTCCATTGACTTATTGCCTCCATTAACTCTTTTTGAATTTGTCTTTCAAAACTATCCTGTGCATTTTTTAGAATTTCATCTTCGGAAAACGAAATATCAACTCCTAATATCATAGATAATTCTACCATAGCGGCTTGTCTTTCTTTTTCTATATCTAAAAATTTTTTAAATTTACCTACGGATTTGAGTGACTTTTTCATTCCAATCACTCCAACAAATAAACCAAATCACCTTTTCCTTTCAGTATGTCCATTGCCTCTTTAGTTAAAATATCATACTTTTCTTTGGTGGTAATATTACCACCTGTTTCAGCAATCATGATTGTTTGGTCATCATGCCTTAACAGTTCAGCCGCTACTAGCATCGTTGTGGCTTTGTGTATGGCTGATGGCACACGGCTTGAACCTGCAACATATGTGACAATGATAGAGTTTTGAGTATGATATGGATAATCTCTCAAAAAGAATATCCTACCGTCATCTTTGATACTCCAAAAACTACCTAATCTTTTCATGTCTTGCTTATCAGTAAATATCTCAGAAGAGGATTGTGAGTTTTGCCCTGCTTTGTCTGTGAGTGTAATCGTGCATCCCGAACCATCTTCTCCTGCTAGTAAACTTGAGATATTAATTTTATATCCGTTATCGGGGTCAATAGAAGCGTAAAAGAAATCACTTATGCTTAAACCATTAGGAGAAGATGTCCTTTCTTTTTCTCTATTAGCCCCTGTGAACTGTGCAGTATTAGCAGGGAATTCCTCATTGATTAAATGACAAATATCTCTTGCCGTTGTCTTTGCACCAAATCTACTATCAAATGTATTGTGTGCGGCCATTGTTCCTTCTCCGTGAAAAAACAGTTCAAAGGTGTCTCCGTTATTTGGCAATTGTAGTGTTATTTTTCTAAGATGTTGAAAGTTGTCGGGGTCTAATGTAACACTTGCTTGGGCTGATGCTAACTCAAGATAACTATTACCTTGCCAAACTTTGAGGGATATGACCTTCTTTAGTTTCATCGTGGCTAATTGTATAAAACCAACATAACCACCATAGTATGCTTGCATCGGATGTCTGACAAATTCAAAGTCATGAAACTCATCTTTGTGTATGATTGGTCTATATGAACGCTTTACTTTGTCATCAACCATACCCTCTATATTTTTTATTATCTTACCGACTTGTGCTTGACTAGGAAATGTAGAAGATGTAAATGCAGGTATCTGTAACATATCCGATACTGCGTCTTTGTCAGTATAGAACCCTTTACCTGTTGAATAATCAACATCAATAGATGTGTAGTCGCTTGGGGATGATGCTATTGCCATATTATTACCTCTACAATTTTATTATTGCTAACTCTCGTTTTATCTCATTGACGAATTTTTTT
>VTLG01009280.1_pt1 | contig 52063 bp, 79 predicted proteins | sample 4694571 | NCBI WGS metagenome assembly VTLG01 (sample SAMN12604809, study PRJNA352737) | marine metagenome | biome: ENVO:00000447; feature: ENVO:00000209|ENVO:00000569|ENVO:01000036; material: ENVO:00002151; isolation source: viral sequences binned using virsorter ... | reverse complement strand
CTTCTAGTCCGTCAAATATTGAACTAAAAGTCTCCCACATTAGAATGGCATATTTCCTTGACCGCCTTTGCTTTCAGCTTTCGGCGGTGTTGCAGGCTTTGGTGCTTCTGCTTGAGTTTCATCTTGCTCATATTTTACATCAACATTATTCTGCTCAACAGATAAAGCAAAAGCCTTTGCCTCATTATAAAGGTTTATATTCGTAAGCCTTTCTTTTAGCTTCATATCCCAAACAAAATAGTCACCTTTACGTCCACTTTCCATGTAAGTACCAAGGCTATAGGTATATAAAAACCTTGGTGGTATAAACATCGATCCGTCAGCTTTCTGTGCACGTCTTGTGGATATAATACTATTCCATTTACGACTTGCTTTTAAAGAAGTGCTCTTCATAGCAATCATAACAGCATCTGTAGCTCCAGTCGGCTTACCGTTTTGATCAGTCTTAATGATTAAACAGTAATGCTGATGAGTGTCTTCAATATAGTGACCTGATCCATCGGTGAGATATTCTTTATTATCTTCCTTAGATCTCTCTGTAGCTGGACACTCTTCTTTTGTAGAATATATAGCTATTGGTGCACTCTGCTCATCACCAAGAGGAGACCATTGAATAAAACGTCTTTGAAATACACAAGGTAAAACCAACACGCCTTTCTCTCTATCATAGATCTCACCAGTAACTGTATTATACATATCGCCTGATACAGATCCTCGATTAGCTTCAAGTATCTGCTTTGATAAGTTGGTTTTTAAAAACGGGATACTTAAAGTCTCTTGATCGACCTCTTTATTACCTAGACCTGAGTCGGCTTCCACCATGCTAAGATCTAGTGTCGCAACTTGCTGTTGCTCTTTTTTTACTACTGATTCTGCCATTTACTTTCCTTTCATAATTTTAGCTCTACGGCCTGTCCACGCACCAAATACTGGCGGTATCTCTTGACCGGCTTCAGTTTGTTCTCTTATCCAAGATTTAAGTGTACTGCTGTGTACGATCTCTTTCTTATCGACTGTAAATCCCCGTGACAAAGCAGCTTCATAGAAATCTTTGGCGATGTTGTCTTCACCCATACCAAACTCAGCCGCTACAGATGATTTAATTAAATCACCAAACCCATTGCCTCGCAGCCAATCATGTGCTTGTGGGCGATCAGCTACTTTAATTGACCCACCATAGGTAGGCACAATCTCGACCTTAGAGCCATCTGATAAAGTAAAACTTTCTAAGTTGATCTCTTCCATCAACAAAGGCATATCTTCATCAGTTAAGGCAAGAAGTTCTTTTTTCGCAGTCTTGAGTTTATCCTCAAGCTGTGAAACCTCGTCTTCTTTTAAGGCTATTTTATGTGCAATGTCAGCTACGCTTTTCAGCTTATCTGTGCTAACATCACTGATAGAATCTGCACTAGTAGCGTCAGCTTCTACCTGTCTTAATAAATCACTCATGTTCAAATCTCCGTTGTTCGTGATTAAAAGTCGTTATTATTGACTTGCATATAAGAAGATATGCGTTATATAATATATTGTCAAGGGAGTAATCATGAAAATGCCATATTTATTTAAAACAAAACCATTCAGACATCAGGAAGAAATATTAGATCTAAGTTGGAAACGTAAGTATTACGCCCTATTCATGGAGATGGGACTAGGTAAATCAAAAGTAATTATCGATACAATTGGTAAATTAAAATTAGAAGGCGAGATTGATGCAGCTATGATTGTTGCACCAAAAGGCGTGTATGATAACTGGGTCAAACAGGAGATACCAAACCATTTACCTGATGAATTTGAACGATTCGTGGTCCGTTGGCAACCGTCCAAGTCTAAAGCTTTCCAAGATGATATGAACAAAGTTGTGTTTGAAATTATGGCTGGTGTAAAGTTCTTTATTATAAACGTAGAAGCATTCAGCACCTTGCGTGGTAAAAAGGCTGCATACTTTTTTCTGAAACAAAACCCTGACAACATTATGGTTATTGATGAGAGCACTACTGTTAAGAATAGAAAAGCCATGCGTACCAAGAACCTTGTTGAGCTGGGTAAGTTTGCTAAATACAAACGTATATTGACAGGATCCCCTGTGACCAAGTCACCTATGGATTTATTCTCTCAATGTCAGTTCCTTGATCCGCAAGCCTTGGGTCAGTCATCTTATTTTACATTTCAAAACAGATACGCCATCATACAGCGTAAAACATTTGGTGGTCGTAGCTTTAATGATATAGTAGGATATAGACGATTAGATGAGCTTAATGCCAAACTTGTCAGCTTTTCAGCTCGTACACTAAAGAAGGATTGTTTGGACTTACCTGATAAAATATACATAAGAAGAAACGTAGAACTCACAGCACAACAAGCTAAAGTTTATGAGGAAATGCGGCGATTCGCACTAGCTAGATTGTCCAAGGGCGAACTCGCTACAACAGCTAGTATTCTAACCCAGCTGATGAGATTACAGCAGATATGCTGTGGCTATCTTGAAAGTGACGAGGGCCGTCTAGAAATATTAGATAACCGTAGACTAGATGAGCTGATGAACATTATCGAGGAGACAAGCGGTAAAGTTATTATATGGTGTAACTATGTCTACGGTATAGCTGAGATTAGGAGAAGACTGTCTGAGGTATATGGTAAAGATAGTGTAGCTACATACTATGGCGAGACCAAACAGGATGACAGGCAAGATATAGTACAAAGGTTTGAAGATCCTGATAGTTCACTACGGTTTTTTGTAGGTCAGCCTAAGACTGGTGGTTATGGTATTACACTCAATCAGGCGTCCACCGTTGTATATTATAGTAACAGCTATGACTTAGAAAGCCGATTGCAGTCTGAAGATAGAGCACATAGAATAGGACAAAAGAAGTCTGTGACGTATGTAGACCTTATATCACCGGGTACCATAGATGAGAAGATCGTCGAAGCACTGCGTAATAAGATTAATCTTGCGGACCAAGTATTAAAAGAAGATACGAAGAACTGGCTTGCTTAACCTATAAGACCCTGTCTGTAGCCGTTAGCTTTGTCGTAGGTAAGCAGTTGCTTTCTTGGTGTTTCAGCTATGGAGCAATGCACCCAGCCTGTGTTGCCACCAGTATAACATTCTAAGATCAGCTGATCAAAGTCTAGGTTCTCACTGACCCACACAGCTAGATCCATATTAGACACACCTGGAACTTCAAAGTCTACCGCAGCTTCGCCTTTTACTTTGCAGCAATGCTGACTTTTTGCAGATGATCCTACCGCTATACACAGCTCAGGACTACGGAAACCTGAACTTGGTGAAAACGGTATGTCATAATGATCGCGTACAGGCTGTAGTATTTTCTCAGCTATAAGCTTGAGTGATTGTTCTTGTAGTTTTGTAGGCGTGTTTGGTATGCCTTTGCGTTCAGCTGTCTGAGACTTTGTCAGTTCAGCTAAACTAAAATTTTCTGTAAGTTTCATTAATTTCTCAAGCTCCTTATTATATCTGATAAACTTTCTCCAGCTTGTAGTCTCATGTTAATAGAATAATTAGGATTTCCAATTATATTAAGAGGAGCTGTTTTTTTATCTGCAAAATTTAAATCTTTAGATTTCACCTCATCAGGTGTTGCCTCCCCACCAAATAGTTTACTAAAATTACTGCTAAAGTAATCTCCAGCTTTTCTAACTAAACCCATAATGCCCATGTCCATAGCTTGTCGAACTAAACCGGGTGCGTCTTGTACTAAAAATTTTTCAGTCCCTGAAAAAAACATGGGTCTTTCATATCCGTATCCAGCTCTCATGTCTAAATCGCCCGGTATTTGTGGAGTTAAACTAGGGGGCCTTATCAAATTTTCTATACCTCTATATGTATTATATTGAGCGTCTTCAAAATTTTTTCCACCTCTTATAACACCTCTAACATCGTTACCGGGCAGTAAACCTCTAGTTATATTAAGAGCCTGTGCATAAATAGGATCATAATTAACAGAATCTCTTATGTTAGATCTAGTTTGCCCCGCTAAATTTACTATTCCTTGTGCGGTTTGCATAGCACTTGTTTCGTCTGCATAGTTTCCAAAATCTATATTGTCTTGACCACCAAATTGATTAAAATCACTTTGCGAATAAGCATCTGATACATAATCATCTTCATCTCCGCCGCCACCCGCGTCAACAAAACCACCATCCTGAAAAGGTATTACGCCACCAATTCGAATGCCTCCGCTCTCTGGCACATTGATAGAGGGTTTATATTTTGATACAAAATCAAACATTTGTTGTAAATATGGATTGGCTACATTCATGATACCAGATCGTTTGTCATTTTGATTAAGTGTAAAAGTGCTTGGTAAGTTGACCTTTGGTTGAACCTGTACGTTGTCATCAGATCCTCCTAAATTTACACCCTCATTTAAAGAAGACTGTATACTCTCTTGTACGGATACTGGTGCAGTTTCTAGTCCCATGTCATAGGAAGGATCGCCAGCCATACCGCCATATTGCATAAATTGTGTAGTGCCTTGTTGTTGAGTATTAATTAATCCTGATATGGGATCGTTTGGAAACAACGACGCAAATCTGTTTCTATCAATAGACGCGGCTGGTGGGGGTTTCCCCACGTTAGCCGCGATGGGGGTCTTCATTCCCCTATTTAGTCGACTTGCTACTTGGGTGGTGGGAGACCCCGCTTGTGGCAAATCAACAGAAGCTGATTTATCTATGTCTCTATCTCTTTGATCTTCTTTAATTATATCTGTAAGATCTTCTTCTTTAGCAGCTGGGGCTGTTCTTCTGACTGAACCAGTTACTGCTATGATTGATGCTTCTTTTAACTTTCTTTTCATAAAATCAATAACACTTAGTGCGACTTTTTCGTCTCTTACATCTCTCATTAATTGAGCTAGATAGGTCGGATCTTTCATAACTTCTAACATTGTATCTTGTCTTGCAGCCTCAGGTATAGCTAATAGAAATTTTTGAAATAATTTAGAACCTGATGACTCTGCAATCAACCCTCCCGCAGCTGTGTTTGGAAACATAAATCTTTGAAAAGTTTGACCCGCTGTAGCACCTGCAACTCTAGTAGTAAATTGAAAAAAAGCATTTTCAGCCGTAGATACGTCTATTTCGCCTGATGCTTGTTGTGATTGTATTTTTTGCATATTACCTAAAACTTTTTCAAAAGTTTTAAGTTCAGTATCTGTTATTAACTTGTTAGATCTCATCCATGTTGCTAAAGATTGACGTCTTCTCCCGCCAACACCCTTTATCGGTTGAAACAACATTTCATAAGCTTTGGCTGGATTAAAAGGACCAGTGCTTTCAAGTCCTGATTTGGTAAGAACATGACCTAATATAGATTCTCTTAGTCCCCTTAACATACTTGATACGTTGACTTCTTCAATCAATTCTCTTTGAACGCCATCGGAAGTAGTAACCACTTTAGTAAACTTATTTACAGGCACCTCTCCCGTAGCTCCAGTCACAGTTGCACTGTCTTTATCTAAAGGGTCTTTAATTATTTTCTTACCAAAATTTTTTATGTCAGCTATTAAATTATTTAAATTTTTTATAGGTTCGTCAGAATTTAAATTTAACGCAATTAATTTTTCAGGACTTTCAAAATTGTGAAGAGAAGCAAAAGCGTGTTTATCTTTTGCCCTTTTTATCATAACGCTATTTTCGTCTAACAATCCTCGGAAAAGGTTTTCTTTTGTAATTGAGTTTTGTAAATCGTTTCTGATCGCCGGAAAAGCATTAAGTATTTCTTGTGCTTTAGGATCATTTAACAATTTTTTTGCAGTTGTCTCGTTGATTCTAGGTATTGAAATTTCACTGCTTGGGTCATCAATATTTTTTCGTATATTCTTTTCTGAAAACAGGCCCGTGATCCGTGGATCGTTTCTAAGCAATCCATATAAAACTGTTTGATATGTTGGTGTACTTGTCCATTCTTCATTATCTTTTAAAAGACCTTCATCTTTTAAAAATGTGTGCACGTTTTCAATCTCTTTGTATCGTAAAGCTGCTGCATCGTTGAAACCTTGAAGCTCGGTGTATAAAAGCTCAGGAGGAGTTGTTAGTTCTCCTGTTCTATTTGTTTTAAATACTTTTTGACCTATAGCAGTTCTTGTAAAAACATCATTAAGGGCCTTGGAATATTTGTTTGCTGCATTAAGTTGATCGGCAAACTCAGCTGCATTTGGATCATCTACCAAGGATAATATATCTTTTCTTAAAGCATCTGCGAGATAATTTAATCGTCTGTGACCGTCAAAATCCCCAGCTTTTTTCAATACTCTTGCCTCATTGTACAAGAAAGTTCTCATGTCTCTTAGTTCATCAAGAGTTAAAGGAGGCTCTTCGTCTAACCCAGCTCCAGTATCTAAAGTTCTTGCAGAAGATTGATCTACAATATCTGTTCTATTTTGTATTTCAATTAATTTTTTGGCATAAAGGTTTAAAGTCCTTGCCTTATCTCTTCCTGCCTTATCTTTAGAGTCCAGAGTTTGCCTCATTAAAACTTCAGTTAAGTTTTGTAAATTTTCTGCATTTGAAATATTAGGATTAAAAGTATAATCAGCACCTCTACCCTCATTTAACAATGAAATATCAATTTCAGTTTCTATATACTTTATTGCTTCTTTGTGAAGCCTTTCATCTTCATTTTCTTGTTTTGTACGTCGAGAAGCGTCCTCTCTACTAAGCCCCTTTTTATCAGTTTTTGTTGGAGGTCTACCTTTCAAATAAGCAAGTGCTTTTCTAAGTAAGGCTGTTGTCTCTTCTCCTCCTTCAGCACCCTCTCTAGGAATACCAACTTGGTCATAAATAAATTCTAAATGATTTGATAGTCTATTTACATTTTTTCCGCTTATAGTTTTGTCAAATGCAACAACGATACCCCCTAATTTATCTTCTAACTGAGCAATCTTTTTTATATCTCCTATTTCGAGTATTCTTGCTACTTCAATTGGATCTTCAATATTATCTAACAATTCTTTATATTTACTTTTTGTATCAGCAGAAAAGTTAGCCGCTTGTTCTTGAAGTTGAAGTAATCTTTTGTCTGTCGTGCTAGGCGTTGCAACAATAGTATCGTCTGTTTCAAGACCAAGTGCTTTTCTAACTCTTTTCTCAAAACCAAAAACACCTGTATTTTTTTCAAATTTCTTGTAGATAATATTTTTTCCTGTTGGATTTTGCGGAATGATGTCTTTATCTTTCATTGCTGTTAAGAAATTAGAATTTTCATCATTCAAAATACTTATGCTAAAGTTAGGTATGTTTTCATAGAGTTCTCGTTCTTTTGTCCTAGCTTTGTCCATGCTCTCATCTATAAAAGAAAACAATCTGCGTGATAAAACTTGAGTAGTGTTCTCATCTTTAGCTACAGAACCTCTAAGTTTGTTAAACGCAGTCAGTATCTCACCAATACCATAATCAAGATTAGTTTGTATGTTATCCTTTAATAGCTCATCCTCAATTTGCCCAGCTACAAGTAAAGCCTCATCATCTCCTGATCCTTTTAATATGGTTAACAAATCAATTAGACCTTTTTGAGCGTCCATTAGTTGTTGTTTTTTCATACTACTTAAATGGTCATATTTATTAGCTAAGGTTGATTCTATTAACATCAAAACGGGACTATCAGCTTTAAAAGCAGCTGATGTTTCAGCTAACTCAGATAATTTATCGTAAGCAATTTTAATATTACTATTCGCATACGCTTCTGGTGTTTCGTAATCTGCTTCTAATTTTGCAATAATTTGGTTAGGGTCTTCACCAAAAATTTCAATTTTTTCGATTAAATCTTTTACCGCGGTTCTTTCTCTAAAAGTTCTAAATACTTTACCGGGGCCCGTTTTGCCAGTAAAAAAATCAGAGGCAGCTTCACCTGTAGGTTTGTCAGATAGTCTAAATTTGGTAAATATATTTTTTATAATAGGTAATGCACCAGCTAAAATTCTGTAGGATGGGTAAACTATTAAATTTGTACCAATAGACGTAACTAAACCTGCTCCTACACCGCCTGCTACCTCTGAACCAAAAGCTGGAAAAAATTCACCTGGATTTTCCTGCTCTGAAATAATTCGAGCGAAAGCTGCTCCACTTCCCGCTCCTAATTCAGTTATTCCTGACCTTATAGGATTTGTCTGAAAAGGTTTAATACTTGATGCGAATAAGGTATCAATACCTTTAGATAAACGTAAAGTAAAAGGGACTTTGCCTCTTTTTTGAAAAGCTTGTAAATCTTTTAAAAATTTACTTTTATCCGCAGCGAATGTAATACCACTATTTTCAATTAAATCAGCTCTTCTTCTTATGTTTTCAACAAGATGAACCGCCCCAAGCTTTGCACCGGGCTTAACAAGATAAGGTAGAGGCATGAAAGATAAAAAATCAGCTAGAGCCTTACCACCTTCGTAGTATGGTCTTTGGCTTGGAGGAACAATTATTTCTGGACCAAATAATAAATCATCGGCATAATTTGCTATACCTGATGTAATTAAACCTGTTGTAAAGCCTGCCCCTAAAGCTCCGAAAATACGGCCCCTAACACCCATAGTTGGTGGAGCTTTTGTAAAAAAAGTTTTCGAGCCAAGAAAAAACCCACCAGAAAACCCAAGTGATTCGGGGCCTTGCTCAAGTAAACCTTCAATTAAAGGGTTGTTTGCTACGTCTACAGTAGAGAATAAATCTAAAACATCCCGATCAGTTTTAGGGTAAATGCTTTTTCCAAACATTGTGCTAATTCCTTCTTTTTCAAGGAACTTTTGAAATCCAGAATCACCTCTTTTCACACTTTCTAAGGTTAAATTAGGAATGTTATAATTAACTGAAGCTGCTCTTAAAACGCTTTCAGCTAATGCAGTATCCGCACTACCAAATTGTTTCACTGTATCAGGATCAGCATAATACTCAGCAAAATTTAAAACATCTTGTTGAGAAATATCAATCGGTCTAAATTTTTGAAACTGTTGTTCTGGATCGACAATTTGATCAGAAAACTCAGGGTTTAATTCAATGTCAATGTTTGTTGTTTCTGCCATCAATTACCACCAGTTTTTTTCTTAATAAATTTATCTTCAAAACTTAAACCACCGCCTTGATTTTTAGGTGTATAAGTGAAACCTTTTCCTGCACCTGTTGCTCTACCATCTAAAGATACTGGGTTGAGTATATCAATAAGTTTTTCTATTTCTAGTATTTTAGAGTTTACTTGTGCTATTTCTTCAGAAGGCACATCACCTTCAGCTAATGCTCTGTTTAAAAATACTAGTTGTTTAACAGCTATACTTTTTACTTTTCTTAAATTCTCAACTTCTGTTTCTGGGTTAGCTATGAACCTATCTGGATCTGGAAACAGTTGCATGGTTGTCTCTAAGTCAGCAACTGCTAACCTTGGGTTGACAGCTAAAGCAGCACGACCGAGTATTCCAATAGATTTAACGTAAAGTCTAGCTTTGACATCATCTTTAAAAAACTTTCTTACGCCGTCAATTGGTACAAAACCACCGATTAAGGCATCTAATCCTGCAACAATTTTGGCATAAGGACCTGTTGCATCTCTTACTAAGTCGAAAGCACTTCTTAAATCTTTCTTCTCATCCTTAGTAGCTAACAGATCTTTAACCAAACTATCATCAATTTCTTTTAACCTTGCTCTTGCTTTCTTACTTGCTTTTTCAGCTTTAATTATTTTAAATGTTTCATTATCATTAATTGGTGCAAAGTTTTTAATTTCGCCTGAAGTTCCCTGTAAGTACTTACCAAACTTATTTGAATAAAAAGACCTACCACCGTCTAAACTGGTAACTAACTCACTTGTATTATCCTCATATTCAACATAAAAGCCTTTTGCACTTCTATCAGAAGATAAAGTATTTATTGTATATTGAGGTTTACCTTTATTTTCTGGATTTTTGTTATATGTATTTGCATTTTCAATAGCGGTTTTACCTGTTGGAGAGTTTTGATCAACTACTGTGGTTACACCTTGAAAAGTTATTGATATAGGTTTATATGAACTACCGCTTTTTTCTATATCATATTGGCCAATGGTAGTAAGTATTTTGTCGCTGTAATTTTCAGGTTTAAAGTCTTCTGCATTTACGTCAACAAAATCTATAATTACTGAAGGTTGTGTCTTATCACGAACCTCTAATAATTTTGGAGAAAGCTTTTTTGTTGTTTTGGTTGTTAGTTTATCAACAGTTTCACCTGGTTGTAAATTATTAAACCTGTTTCTGCCATCCGGAGAGTTTAAATCTATTTGTTGTACAATCTTACCATCTTTCATTATATTTGCAGGCTTGACTTCTCTAAATTTATTTTTTGTCAACCGAGCTTTTGTAATCTCAATATCCCCTTTTTTCTTTGCAGCTAATATGCTTTCACTAGCTGTAAGAGCGGCTAAATCTAATTTTTGTTTATCTTGTGAAAGTTTTGCTGCTCTTGCCGCTATGGTTTGAGGCAGTTTTGTTGTAGTTGCTGCCATCGCTAATCTTTGTGCAGGAGATAATCCCTTCTTTTCACCGGGCATTGGGGCAGAATAAGTAAGAGCTGTGTTTGCAATATCAAATAAAATTTGTGCTTGTGTTAATCTTTTTTGTTCTTCTGTATCTCCAAGTATATCTTTGTAAATATCTCTTCTACTTTCAAATATTTTTTTTAAATCCTCACCGTCATCTAAAGTAGTAGTGTTTGCCATAGGTTGATTTTTTAAAAGATCAAATCTTTTATTTAATGCAAGTTGATTCAGTGCAAGGTTTCTAAGCATATTTTGATTTTGTGCAGCTGCAAAATTACCAGGAGTAGACATTCCACCCACGTTAGGTACAACCCCTGCATCTTCAAATTTTAAAACTGGGTCCTCGTCTCCACGGCGGCGAACCTCACCGCCTAAGTTAAAATTTTCGGGTGGTTCGTTTCCAGCCCCCGTCATGCTCATAATTCCTCCAGCCATATCGCCCTCAACTGGTGTGTCCATTGCCTCGCGAGCCATCGGTGCAATGCCTTCTTCCATCATACTAATTTGAACCATCGGTGTTACTAGGGCCAAAACACTATCTGGTGTTTGAGCCGCGTCTTCTGGTCCAACTATACTTGCTAGATCATCTCTTCTTTCTTCTTCTGACTTATCTTCACCAGAAAACTGATTCATCATAGATTGAAAGTCAGGAGCTTGTTCCAAGTCTCCCGTTGTCTCGGACGCTGTTTGTAAAGCACCCATAACAATGTTTGGATCTAATTGTTGTTGTGCTGCCATTGGTGGCTGATCCATTGGTGGTGACCCCATAGGTGTAGCCGCCATGTTTTGTTGTGACATAAGACCTGCTAAACCGCCCTCTTGCATTGCTTGAAAACCCATTTTTCTAACAACGTCAGGACGTTCTTTTGCTAAAGCTTGTAGCCCTTTTGCATCGTCAGGTATTACTTTACCGCCATTAGCAAACATCTGTCTTTGTAATAATGCTCTATTCATCATCCAAATAACCCTGCTTTCTGAGCCCCTGCTGCTGCTGATAATCCTGCAATACCGAGGCCTAAATATTGCTGAAATGGTGATACGTTAGGCGTGCTTGCCTGTGTAATTGTTGATTGTGACGTAGGTACTTTACTATAAATATCGGATAAGAAACCTAATCTTTGATACGGCTCATAAAGCTGTGCTAAATCACTTGCTCTTGCTGCATCGAGTCTAGCCTGATCTTGTGTCTGTAATAAAGATCCCAACCTATATGCACTATCAATATCTCTTTGTTGCAATGCCTGTCCTGTTTCGCCGAGAGCCGCTTGTCTTAATCCTAATTGTCCTTGTTGTCCCGCTAGTGCCGCTATGCCACTACCTAATTGTGTTTGCCTTGCTAATTCTCTTTCAGCTGCCTGTTGAGCCTGTAAAAAGTTTTGTGCTTGTGATCTTGCTAGAGCATCAGCTCTGTTTCTATCTATTTCTCTTTGTGCTATTTCACCCCGTGAACCACCAAAAGCACCTTGTCCCACAGCCCCCGCAGCAGCTTGTCTCTGCTGTATATCAAAACTTCTATTTATTTCATCTTGTACGGCTTGTTGAAAAGGGTTCATATAACTCTGTAACATCTCATCTGTTACAGGGCCAGCTCCTGCTCTTAATGCAGATTCAACCCCGCCTAAGGTCTGTCCTGCACCGGCCATAGTTGCACCTGCTTGTTGCAGATAAGGTAAAAAAGCACCGAGGCCCGCCATTTGTTGGGCCGCAGCAGCTCTTTGTAAACCTGTCATTTCTGCAACTTGCTGGGGAGGTAAATCAATTCCTAAGTCAGAGAGTTCTTTTGCTGTTTTTAAAAGGCCAATACGATAGGCTTCTATTTCTGGACTTTCCCTGACGGTTTGTATGGTTTCTTCTACTGCCATTATGCCATCGCCTTTCCTTTTTTCTCTAATTTACTCATTACACTATACATATTTTTTATGCCAGTATTAAGATTTCCATTACCTAATCCTTTTACAGCGTCTGTTGTCATAACAAACTCACCCGGCATCAGCATAGCTCTTACGCTGTCTTTGCCCGGTGTGCCTTCGTTTGGTCCTATGCCACCTGTTCTTCTTGGAAAGACATCACCGCCCTCAGCTAAACCTATTTGATAAGGTGTGTAATCAAACTGAAAGTTAGAAGGGACAGTAAAATTAGCCCTTGATACTCTAGGTCTAAAGTTTGCTATGTTATAAAGCTCAGGATTTCTATTGTAAATGTCAAGGCCCGACACTGGATCAACTATAGTCTCTTGCTCTGGTACATCAAAAGCCCCTGATCCAGATAGTGCTGCTATACCGAGAGCCGTTGGTACAGCCGCTTTACGAAGAAAAGTAGAGCCTAACAACTTTGGTGCTAATTCTTTTTCAGCAGCTGCTAAAGCTAATTTAGAACCGCCCGGTCCGCCATAAACTTTTGGATATGTTTCTATTAAATTAGCAGCATATTCATTAATTGCTTGTGTTGTAGGACTTTTACCAAAAGCAAAATCTCCAACTTTACTTGCTCCAGTTTTAATATTTTTTGATAAAGTATCAAACATATTTGTTTTTGGGGCACCCTCTGGCACTATTTGTTTAAAATTTTTATCGAAAAACTTATCTCCTGTTGGACCCATGTCAATAAACGCTGGTTCACCATCAATCGGTCTAGTTAAACTAGTTTTTGTTATTCCATCCGTAGTTTCTATTGGAGGTGCATCACTTTTCAAAAAATCTCTAACACTAGATGGGGCCGCTGCTGTACTGGTCAATGGTTCAAAACTTCCTGAGCTAAAAGCTGCTTGAATATTACTAGTGCCTGCACCGATGTCAGCAGCAATGTTTTCACCAAAACCACTTAAACCTTCACCCGGCCCTGCTAATCCAGCTGTCAACGCACCCGTCGCTCCACCTACAAGAGCAGATCTAAAAGCATCACTTAAACTGCCGCCTTGTGCTAAAGTAGCTATACCTGATCCAATTGCACCAGAATAAACTGCACCTAACCCAGGAAATAAAAAGTTTAAAGCAACAGGTAAAATTATAGGAGCAGCCTTTTTTAAGGCTTTACCAACACCTTTTAATGCTCTTGATACGCCTTTACCAATAGAGCTAACACCTTTTTTAATACCTCTAAATAACTTTTTAAGAAAAAACTCAGGTAATCCTGTGTCTGGATTAATACTATTCTTACCTGTACCAACAACATATCTTTCTGGATCTTCTACGCCCAGCTCTCTAAGATGAGAAAAGATACTCTCTTTTAGTTTTGGATTGTTTTCTATCAAGGCCCGTGGAACGATAAGCTCGCCTGTTTCAACGTGAGCAACAGTGTCATCGCCATAACGACCATAGTTTGCCATCTTTCTGCCAATATCATTAAAAGTAGCAATACCTTCTGTACCGTACTGATCCTCTACTTCTTTTTTTTCAAGTAGCTTAATTTCTTCATCTGTAAAGATAAAGTCACCAATACCACCTGCTGGCATATCTATTTGTTGTGTAGCTTGGCCCATGCCCTAGTTTACCTTATTATCTTTTTTATGTCTATCATGTCTTAACTTTAATTGTTCCGTTATCATTGAACAACGCACCCACCTCTAAACCTGTATCACTTGTAGGCAAATCCGTCAAAGTAATCTTAGTGCCTCTAAGCTCACCAGGGTTTTGTAACTGTGTAACTAATTGACTTAAACTTCTAACTAATTCGTTGAAATACTGCGCATCGTACTCATCCGGAGGTAAAGAAAAATTTGGTGGTACCAATTGTCTACTCATCTATCTCCATCCGCTCTTAAATCAACTCTTGGCGTTCCAAGTCTCCAGTTCACACCTTGCGTCGTGCTTTCTACTCTAAGACCAAATGATCTGCCACGCAATCTTAAATGATTTAACTGTGTGTCAGAACCAACTGTATTTGTTGATGTTTTAACAAATCCTTCTCCTGGACTTCTCTGTGCTTTTAAAGAAAATACCGCTTGTTTATTATCGTTACTTAAACCAATGTCGCTCTTGTCAAAATTTACATCTGGTATCATACGTCTTAAAAAAACAAACTGATCGCCATCTTGTACATCTATTGGACTTGATTCAATAAACGATGTAAAAGCCGTCCCATCATTGTCATTACCTTTTTCGTGATTGTATACAAGATTAGAGTCTGTGGCCATTGGATATTGATACACGCCTCGATCAACCCAAGACGTTCTTGCTAACGATCCAACATACCATATTTTTTGATCATAGTTATAAACAACATATTTATCATTTTCATCTGTGCCACCATTAGCACCAGAGTTAGTTTCTGACGGATAAAACCAAAACACTTCTCCAAAGGCTGAGTTAACACCCGCATAAACTTTATCGGACTGTGTTTCATTAAAATCTTGAAAAACATGATCCCTTACAGAACAGGGTAGAACTTGAACACGACCATCGTAAATATAAAATCTATCATATCCCATCCAAAAAACTGCATCACCGACTGCTACTGCTGTATTAAACCCTCTAACAGTTATGTTACTAGCAAGCTGATTAATACCAAAAGTAAATGGAGGACCAATAAATTGCATACTATGTACTGACGTATCTGTAAGAACAATCATTTCTCTTCTTGTTTTAACAGCAGTGACTATTTCAGATCCTGTTCCTATTCTAAGATCACCCGCAGTATTTGTTGCAGATGGTGTCCAAAGAAAAGGATTTTCTTGAGAACTAAACCTAACTAGTAATCGGTCTTGTGTTGCAGAGTCTATGGGATTTGCACCAAAACAAATAACGTGACGATCTCTTTCAGATACAATAACTTTTCTTGATTTGGTAGGAGCTGCATCAGATAGCTCTATAAAGTTTTTTGCTCTAGTCGTTAAACCTAAACTTTTGTCCCAATAAAAAAGAAACCCATCTCTTTGGTTAAAAATTAAATCTTCACCAAAATTATCTTGAGACCATAATCTCAATGTACCTCCACCAGCAGTTTCGGTAGAAGGAAAACCCCATGCATCTGCACCCCAAGTTCCAGCACCCCAACCATCACCTGGCACTACAGTGTTAATACCAATATTAATTTGATACTCTGCATCTGCTGATCCTTCACTAGATTTAGCTGCGGCTGCATTTTCACTTAAAGTAATGACATAGCTATTTGCATCAGTGATTGATGTAATAGAAAACTCATTATTAAGTTGTGTATTAAAAGACGAATTACCTGTGTTTGCGTTACTAAATGTTACAAAGTCTCCTGTAATTGCACCATGAGAAGCATCATTTACAGTAACGCTAGTGCTATCAGTTGCAGATGTAAATGTTATTGCCATTTTATCCTACAGTTATAGTTTCATTTCTTGTGTCTTCAACTGTTACAGTTCCGACTTGACCAGTTGCAAATATATTAGCACCAACAGGTCTTTGTACAGTTTCGACAGTCACTGTGCCAACTTGACCCGTTCCAATTGAAAGAACGCCAGAGTCTGGATTTCTTGCTAAGACTTCTACTACAGGTCCGGGCACCACAGTCACTGTGCCAACTTGACCCGTTCCAGCACTTCCAGAGGGTGTTGCCGTTACGGCAAGCCCACTTAAATCAAATATTGTAACGCCATTTACAACCTTACGTCTAAGCGGTGTGATATCATTATATCCTTGAGATTCTTCAATATAAAATTTTTGTTCAGTTCCTATGCCTAAATATTTATTGCCCTCTAAGTTTGCCCAAGAATGTAAAGATCGTGAGGATCCAAGAAAAGTAGTTTGTGAATATTTTTCCCATCCACCTAATTTTTCTGGATAGCCAAAACGAAAACGAATTAAATCACAATCGTTCCAACCACCTTTGTTTGAATAAGATGTTGTCTCTTTATTTATTCCTGGTCTGAACTTTAAAGACGTTATTGGCACGATTACTCCTCACTAGGAAAGTCAAAAATGGGTGCATTGTCTAAAGTTGGTTTACCATCTTTATCAAGTGGGTTGTCAAAAAGTGCTTTAAATTCAGTAAGATTTGAACAATTATTAATTTTTGTTTCTATTGTATCACAAGCAGTTCTAACTTTATCTCTATATGTAGCCGTAGCGGTTGGTATAGCAGTCCCTTTTTCTGACTTTCTTACAACCATCCAATCAGTTCTAGCTAGAAGATTATTTGTTTTCTCTTTTGTTTTAGCGATCCAAACTGATTTTAATCCTAAATCTACCATTTGTTTACCAGTGTCAGGATCTATAAGTGCTTTGCCATCAAGATCTACTACATTAACATCAGTTAATGATTTTTCTCTTAGATTACCTTTGTCATCTCTACCAAGGTAAAAGCGATCATCATATGGTGTTGGTATCGATGGTGGATCTTCCCATGTTAATCCCATAGATTTTTTGTAAGCGTCTGTCCAAATATTCCAGTTAGATGGATGTCTAATTTTATTATCATCTACCCAACTTTTACCAATTTGGACTATTGTTCCATCTGATTTTTTCCAAGGCATAATTTATCTCCTATTAAAACGCATTACTAAATTTAAATGGGTTATGTGCCCATGCCCAATAGATATAAGTGTCACCCGCATTAATAAAATTTGTATCACCAGTTCTTATTTTAAATCCATTAGATAAAAAGTCTACTTTATATGAATTATCTTCTGCGTCTGCACTGTCTGTTCTTAAGGTTTTTTGTCTGACATTTCCTGCATTAGAAGATTCATGTCTCACATCATCGAAGATTAAATGTCCAGTAACACCTGTGTCATAATTTTTTAACCAGATAAGAGAGGGACGGAAACCTGTGTAAGTATATGTTCCATCTGTACTGGCATTGCCTTCATAATTACCAAATTTACTAAATCCTTCAATACTTCTAAATGCCCAAAACAAATGAGTACCAGAAGTACCAGTTGCTTGTCCTGCGGTTATACCTATCAACGTGCTACTTAATGTAGAAAGCCAAGCAGATCCAGTAGCTGATCTAGCTCCAGTATTATTTAAATACATTAAACTAGTTCCAGCGGCTCCCATGCCAGTATGCCAATACTGCCAATTATCAGTACTGTCTTTATTTCTATACATTAAAAATTCTGGTGTTGCACCAAGACCATGAGCAAAAGTGTAAGTGCCACTTGTAGCATCACTTAATCCTATTGTCATACCTAATGTTTGATTAGTTTGTATTATACTATCTTGAGAACCAGTAGTATCTGTGGCTGTTGTACCACCATTTATTTTCCAGTTCCAAGCTACAAATTTAATATTTTGAGTATTTACTTCATTACCTGCTCCCAAAACAAATCCATCTGAATTAAACGCAGTTAAAAAAGTTGATTCTGTTGCTTCGGCAGTTGTAGCGTTAGAACTTAATTCCTTTGTAACACCACGAGTTGAATCGTATATGCTGTGATTAATGTTTGAATTATCTCTATCTTTTATCCAAACCCAATCTGGTTGAAATCCAACACCAGTTATAGTGTTACTATTAGAGGTTGGGTAGCCATTACCAGTATAAAGAACTACATTATGAAAATCAGTAGGTTGGTTATCTTCATCAGCATTAAAACCAGTGTCAGGCATATTTGCCGAACACATTGCTAAAAATCCAGTTGGAGGTGCATCAAAAAAATCGCCTTGTCCATTTGCATCTTGTGCACTATCTGAACCACTTGTAATGTATCCTGCAAAACTTGAGTCTTGTCCAAAATTAGCAATTACTAAATTACCAGATTGTGTTGCTGAAGCACCAAAAGCATAACTAGCATCTGTTATGGGGATAGCAGCAGAACCCAAAACACTTCCATTTTTATAAAATCTTAGTTCATTATCATCTAAATTTAATGCAACTCCTATAACATCAAATTTTGTAGCAGTGCCTAAACCAGTCCCATTTGTAGCATAACCTGCACTTGTCTGTACATTTCCATTTTCAATATAATAACCATAACCTTGTGAGCCATAACCAATGTATAAACCATCTGTTGAACCAGTTTGCAAAACACCAAAAAATGCACCAGTTACATCAGTTACTCTTGAAAATTCAGCATACCATTTGCCACTACTAAAATTAAAATTACCAACTCTTGTATTCCAAGCACTTGTGGCTGATGGCACACCTCCTAAATTACCTTCTGATAAAGTAAGCTCATTTGTATGTGCTACTTCTAAACTATTAAAAGTACAAAAATTATTTGTAGGACTATCTTTCACAACATCTGTAGAAGCTAATCCACTAGATGTAAAATCGTTGCCATTACCACTTGTGTCATCACCTAAAGAACTACTATCTGCAAAAGTTAATCTAAATCCGTTTGTTCCATAAGAGCCAGAATATGCCTTTGGTATCCATACACCATTTTTTGTTTTCCCAAATTCATCTAAAATATAATTTCCATCACTATCTTGTGTGTCTCCTACTTGAATACCATCTAAAAAATTTACTTCAGCCATATAGCCATCAAATGGAAACTGTGTACCTGCTGTCTGTCCACTAATTCTAAATTTATTAGTCGTATTCATATCTGTATCTGTATTTTGTGTAGGATAATTTGCCGTAGCTAATGATGATTGATATACACCATTTATATATAGTCTTACTCTATTAGAATCAGTAGATTGTGTGGTGTCAACTGCTAAAGCTATATGATAAAAATTTGTTGTATCTCGTAGTACAGCATTTGTTTGTACCTTGTCTGTAGCACCTCCACCATCTGCGTGTTGATATGTAAGTGTGTTATCACTCTCAATAAAAAGACTTGTACTGTTATTATTACTAGCCCCATGTTGAAAAATTATGACAAGTTGGTCAAGCACTCCTCTTTTTATCCAACAACTCCAAGTAAATTTATCTCTATCAGTTTCTGAACTTGGTGTTCTGTCTAAATAAGGACTGTCACCATCTTCAAAACGTAAAGATTGATCTATAGTTTCTGTGTAAAAACCTGTGCTCGGATTAGCTAACCAAAATGAATTTGAACCAGTCATCTTATTCCTTTACGCATCTGCAAAAGCTAATTGTGCTGCACCTAGATGTATTTTACCATCTGCTTGTACAAAGTAAGGCACGACATCTATTGAGTTAGCTGCAGTGCTAAGTGTAATTGCAGTTCCACCTGCAGTAAAATATTGGTCTGCTGCATGAGATAGTGTTCTACTACCTGTACCATCTTGTATGAATACAAATATACCTGATTGTCCTGCCACTTCGTCACCAGGATCTGTCAATGTCAAATTACCTGTAAGTGTATAAATAAAATTAGTATACTGTGAAAAATCTGGAGCTTTGTTTCCACTAACATTTGTATCAGTTTCTGTATTAGGAACATTCCCTGCACCAAAAGTAATGGCAGTTCCAGTTCCAGCATCTGATGCTATACTGTCTAAAGCAATACTGCCTACATTAGTAATGTTTGCATCATTAAAACTTGTCGCTCCTAAAGTATTTGCAGCAGCAGTTGAAGTTATACCAGCAGCGGCAGTTATACCACCACCATCTGCTATAGTTATGGCGTTGTCTCCATCTGTAAAGCCAATACTTGCAGTTTGAACCTCTCCACCAACTTTAATGTCTCCAGATACATCTACTCTTGTCGAAGCATTTAAATCAATTATTGCTTCTCCGTCTATTCTTAATGTGCCATCACTTGATTGCTGAATAAAACTTGCAGCATCCCCAAATGTGAGTTTGTTTGTGCTATTAAGTGTAAGTCCAGTACCATCTGTGTGTGTTAATGTAGTGTCTGTACTTGCTCCAAAACCTAACACTGCACTATCTGATTTCAAAGTAAGATCATCTCCAACAATTAAATCGTCATCTACTGTTAAATCTACGGCAGCTAGATGTGCAAAAGCATCAACAACTGCTGCACCAGAACCTGCTCCATCTAAGTAAACAACTTTTGCAGTGCCTGGTGCTATTGTTACATTAGCTCCAGATCCTTGTGATATAATTATATTTTGTGAACCACTTGTTCCATTTTCAATAATATGCACCCTACTTAGAGTGTTTGGTGCTATTGTGATCGTACAAGCTGAATCTAATGTTCCAGTGTACTTAATAAACATGGCTCTACCAGGATCAGTAGAAGCATCTGCTACTGTGGTTGTATGAGTATCAGCGTTTGTTGTTATAGCTTCTGTGCCAAAACCTAATGCTTCACCTATAAGTTCTAAATTAGTGTTTGTTTTTGTACCCCAAGTTCCTGACTGCTCGCCAGTATTCATTTCTTCGAGTCTTAAATTATTTACAAATGTACTTGCCATTATGCGACCTCTTGCCAGTTAGCTGTTTGATTAGGAACGATCAAACTGTAGACCAATTCCTCGCCAGTGCCACCAGTAGCACTAACTCCCGTTAAAGATACCACACATTGTGGTATTGTGACAACACTTGATATTCCACTTTGTGCTGCGGCTAATGTAACTGCTATATCTACACTTGATACAACAGTCTCAGAACCAAGTCCAGTTGTACCTACATTACCAGTTACAGGTGCTCCAGTTGTTGTTGCTACATTAGGAATACCAAGAGTATTTGCAAAATACCCCATCAAAGCATGGTTATAACATTGATAATGCAATGTTGGTGCTCCGTCTGGAACAGTTATTTCTACATATCTAGTTGTGCCTGCATTAAACGTAGTAGTGTCAACATAAGATGATTGAGAAACAGAAGAACCATCTATATTGTAACTTACACCACTTGTGTATGTTGTATTTTTGTCCTTATCTTCATAAAGATTGATTGGATGACCATTATTACTACTATCACTTTGATCGAATCTATATGTATTACCTTCATACATAGTTAAAGTAACATCACTGGTAGCAGTCGATCCACCGATGGCGTACTTATTTGTTGACCCTTGATTGTAATATGGGTGATTTGAAGGATTACCAGAAACTACAGTAAGAGTAAAAGTAACTGTACCAGCACCCGTTTGACTTATGGCAGTCGTTGCAGATACACCAGTAGCAGCTACGTTTACACCTGGTATTCCATCTGGCGTTCCTAATGCTGTTGTCCCTTGAACACCAGTAACAACAACATCAATTTCCTCATTCCAAGGACCTTGACCCCATGTGCCTCTACCCCAACCTTGTAAGGTAGTGTTCGACAATTTATGCTATCCTTATAATCGCATTACTTGCATCAGCAGTTGGAAACTGAATTGTAAATGTTCCAGATGTTGATGTTTTGTTAGATGTAAAATCTAAAACACAAACTGCATTATTACCAGATGCAGTGTCGTTATAAATTAATGCACCCATTGCAGTAATAGTAGCAGTTGTAAAACTTAAATCTGCAAAATCTGTAAATGCAGTTGTTCCAGATGCAGTTGGAGCAACTTTTGTTAAAGTACCTCCACCAGATGTGTATGTTCCACTATTTGCTATTTCACCAGTTGTTGTAAATGCAGTTGTGGTTGCACCTAATGTTGCGGTTGTTGATGATTTTCCACCACCACCTTCTGCGTATAATGCAAGTTTAAATGTGTTACCATTTGTGGCAAAATTATGTACTGCGTTCAATAAATCTGTTTTGAAAGAAGTACACATTGCTTGTGCTATAGCCATATTAGAGTCTCCTTATATATTCAGCCGTTTCCTTTTGACCACTTGATCTTAGGACTTGGATAATATTAGCACGCTCTTCCTTTCTTGCCAAGAGAATATAATGATACAATATTCCTTTAAGTTGTTCTTTAAATAGTTTTGCTTGTTGTCTTATATGTGGAGGTGCTTGATCTGATATGCTTGCTATTTTATCTACAGCAAGATCAGCTATTTGTTCATTTGTTAAACCTCCTTGATCTGAAGTTTTAATATTAACACTACCAACCTCTGTTACATTTATGTTAAACATTTTTTTTCTCCTCATAACTAACACCAGGTATATCTTCTCGTCCTATTAAATTAGGTTGAGAATCTAATGGCTCTGGTGGTTCTAATTTTGATTTTTTGGTTATTAACATACTTCCGTTTGTTGCAGTGGATACAAGTGGATCATCTAATCTATGATAACCATACAGTTTTTGATCATCTGGTACGTTCATGTCCAACAAAGACGAACTATGTGCAATATGTACTTTAATCTTTTTTGATATGGCTATGGCTAACCAAAACTCACAACAAGCTCTACCCGCCTCTGCAAAAGCAACATCTTTATGTGTAAAGTCTATTCCATACAAATGTAAATCTGTAACATCTTGTACAATTGCAAAAGCAATGGCATAAGACACCGTATTGTTAAAATAGGCGTAACCACTTTTATGTATCACTTCTTGTAAAGGGTATTCTACTACGTCTGGGCATCTTTTATCTAAAGTACAAGAATAGATCGGTATGTCCATTTTTTTAATTAATCTTTCTTGCATAATATCTGTTTGTTTACCAGCATTAGGGGTATCTAGAAACCTTGATGGTGGGTCCATCATAAAACATTTATCATGGTAAATAACACCAGACATAGAGTTGATTGTATATACTTCATCAAACTTTTCGCTTCTAATTTTTGCTAATATGTATTCATTGAAGCTATTGCCCAAAGCAACTATAGCTATACTTTTTTTCTTCATATAAGATACTATACATAATATCTTATAAACGTCAAGATTTTGGAACTCTTACTAATCCATCTCTATAAGAATCTGAATAATTTCTACCTTCAGAGTATACTTTTAATCTAGTTATAGCTTCCATATATCGATCATTATATAGTTTAATTAAATCATTTTCACCTTTCATAAAGGTGTAGGCCTCTACCAAACTTGCATAAAGTAAAGCATCTGGAGCATTTGTGCTAATCCATGTTGTACCACTATCGTCTGTTGTAAGAGAAGCGGGTCTATAATAATAGTGCAACTCTACAGAAAAACTACTATTTGGTGTAGGGGCTACTATAAATGTATCTACATCAAATTGTGCATAATATATTGGAGAGCCAGTAGTTGCTGGATTAGGAGTATATTCTTGTAAGAAGTTTACATCTTTTTGTAACAAAAAAACATTTTCGCTACTAGCGTTGACATAGGATAAAGAATGCGTCGCCAAATAATCTGAAGGTTTTTCAAGAAACTTATTACCACTTGTCATTGTACCAGTAACATTTTTTCTAAAATAATCTAAGTCTACTGATTTAAAAATTCTTTCTTCTGCGTTTTTTATAAAAAAAGGTATTTCTGCTACAAACGTAGTTTCATCATTCTCTGTCCATTCTTGAATTGAAGCTGTCAATGTTGTTAATGTAAAACTCATGCCACACTCACTGTTACACTACCAATACTACCTGTAACCTCAAAACTATCAAGTTTTTTTGGTATGTGGCTATCCGTATAGGTAGGCCTATCAATAGGATTAGTTGTAAATACTAAAAAGTCAACAGGCACTGTAGGACTATCAGGTCTAGCGTTTTTTATTGCTTGACCGTCAACTGGAACATTAAATGGGCCTAACTGTGGGTGTTTTCTTTCATATTCATCTGGTCCAACCAAAGAACCATTCCACTCAAGTTTCATATCTCTGATCCGATATCTCATACCGGATCTGTCAGATATACCGAATGAATATTTACCTGAAGCAAATCTACCCATCAGTTGCTCCTAAAATATTGATACTCTGGAGTGACAGTAAAGCTTGATCTATCTCTGTCCTCGCCCATCGCTCTTTCGAACTCCTCTTCGTAAATAACTTTTAACATTTGTGTGAGTTGAGGATTTTTTTTCAAGGATAAGTAATAAGCTAGACCGGCTGTCAAACAAGGATAAAACCTAAACGGTATCTCTAGTGTGTTTACAGGAGCATCTGCATCCTGTATTCGTGTCAAAGCGTCATAAATTATAACATCCGTGCTATTTTCAGGTGCAGGCCAAATCTTTAAATTAGGTGTAATTTGTCTATCAAGAAAGAATTGTGTTGGACGTCCTGTTGAAGTTTTTGTAGGTATTGCTAAATAGCTGTCTCTACTAATCCTACTTAAACTAAAATCAGTGCTGCTTCTTCTAACAACGGCTGAGAGTATGTCAATTACATCTGTGCCCAAAGAATAGTCTGTATCATTAGCAGTCAAAGATTGCGTCCTTTGTTCTATAGTCCATTGATTTAAACCTCTATTAGCCCACTCAGCTAACATTAAATTCATAGATCTTTTTGCAGTTTTTAAATCATAACCAGTTCTTACTTCAAGACCACATCTCTCAAAAGCCTCCTCTATATATTCTGCTACGTCTAATTCAAAATCTGTTGAGCTTGATGTTGCCATGTTTAATCCTTATACAAATTATCAAATGTAACACTAGGGTCCATATAACTATTATCACATTCTGCGTTATGAATCCACTGGCTTGGTTTAAAATCAGGTGCCCCTTCACCAGTCTCCCATAATGCAGGGCTTGTTGCACGAACCCTGTTATTAGGTAATGCTACTATATTTCCAGTCCATTTACCAGCATCAGTTAATTCTATTACATGACTTTGTTTGTGTTGGGCAGGATCATCAGCTATATCTGACTCTGTATAATCTACAGTAAAAAGATATTTACCTGTGTAAAACTTACCATCAATCTTACATTTCCAAGGACTAGAGCTAACTCGGTCTAGTTTTATTATTGAATGATGATGAGAACTACAATCCCAAGGCTGGACCAAATGAACAGGCATAGGCTCTGGCCAATTGTCCAAAGGAGTATCTGCAACTAGAGCTGTAATCGGCATACGAGCCCACATAGCCCCACCGTTAATATTTTGACTTTCATCAAAATCAGATTCACAACCTGTAAAAATCATTTGAAAACTTAAACATCTATCAGGCACAGTAGTAACTGCAATAGCCATAGCATGAATGAATTCACCGTGATATTTTTCGTGATTGTGCGTATACTCTCTTCTCACCCAGCATTTAAAATGCGGGATGTTACTTTGAAGATAAGGCACTTATGCTCGGCCGCCTCTTCTCATCTTCTTGATAGCACCGCCTTTAGCAAAACCTTTTTTCTTCATGCCAGCTGCACCGCCACCCATCATCTTCTTGACAGCACCACCTTTGGCATAACCCTTCTTTTTCATACCGGCTGCGCCGCCGCCTCTCATCTTTTTCACAGTTCCGCCTTTCGCGAAACCCTTCTTTTTCATACCGGCTGCGCCGCCACCCATCATTTTGGCGTAACCTTTTTTCTTCATGTTTTTTTTCTTTTTTGCTGGCATTTTGCCCTCCTTTGTTAACTACTGACTGAACCCTGTGTAACCTTACGTCTGTTTGCCATAACAGCTCCACAGCCTCTAGCTACTACACTACCTGTTTTTACTTTACCTTTAAAGGGTCTTTTTGCTTTTGTGCTAGGTATTGCACCTCCAGAACTCATTTTTCTTACTTTAGCTGCTGGCGTATTACCTACAACTGTCTTACCTTTAGCACCTGCTTTTTTCTTTTTTCTTGCCGTAGAGGCTCGTTCTGCTTTGGATAAACTATTTGCTTTTGCTCGTGGTAAACAACGATCTGGATTTTTTTTATCTTTAGATGTACCGCAAGGCCCTTTAATCTTACCGTCAGTGCCGATTCGCACCCAATCTTGCTTCAACCATTTTTTTAATTCACCCATCAACGACCTTTTCTTTTACCGCCCTTGGCTTTTTTTGCATAATTTGGATCTTTACAATATTTTGATGCAGCTAAATTTGCATATGCACTAGGATATGTATCAAAGGTTCGTTTTGCCCATGCTTTACCTTCAGGACATATTTTACTACCTTTGCTTTTTGCTGCACCGCCTTTTTTAAAATATGTAACAGTTTGTTTACCTGGTTTGGGTCCAGTTCTTACAACGGTCATGCTGTGCTCCTCTGTTTTCTAATACTATCTTTACCTTTTTTAAATATATTTGCAACTTGAGTTTTGCCCATCACTTTTGCTCTTTGTTCACCGACCGTAAGTATTTGTATCTTTCTCGCAAACGGTTTATTGATTTTTTTAACCTTGGCAACAGTTGCTCTGGCATCCGACGGCGTAGCAAATTTAATACTAACCGTGTCCTTAGGGTTTTCGTCCGTATATAAGCGTCGGCCAGAACCTTTCGGCTTTTTTCCTGTTCCAACTTTAGGATCTTTTTTTCTTTTTTTTGTCATTTTTTTTCGCTTTACTAGGCAATAAACCTTTATTTACAGCTCTTGCTCTTTCACTAAACCCCAGTTTTTTTTTACCTTTTATTTTTTTTCTTATTGTTTCTAGTTTTGCTACCATTTTTAAGTAAACTTCCTAATATTTTAGATTGATTAGCATGAGCTCTACTTGCTTTTTTTAATTTGCCCTGTACTTTTTTGACTTTTCTTTTTGCTATACCTGTTAAGGCCATTATTTACCCCCTACAAAAATAAATACAATTGATATCAGCTGTAACACTACGCCGGCTATTAACATCCATACACGCCTATCAATTTTGTCAATTTGTGCCTGTAAGTGTGTGAGATGATTGCTTTCTAATCTTTTTATAACCTCTTCAAGTACAGACATTCTTTTGTCTAGATTATGTAAAATATCTTTTTCTCTTTTAGTTACCATTTTTCTTAAAACTCTTAGGATATACTTTTTTTATTGCCTTATTAAGAAAAATAGTTTTTTCTTTTGCAGGCATATTATCAATGTAAACTCTTAATAATCTTTTTTGTTGATTTTCTGTTAATTCTGATATTTTTGGTCTAGGTATTGGTTTTTTCTTTAACATTTCCACCTTCTTCTTGCTTGCCTTAATCTACTATTAGGATTTTTTGCAGCCTTTGGAAACTTCTTCATTTGTCCTGCACTTCTTGCACAAAATGATTTTCTTCTTTTTGCGGCGGCTGAACCCTTTTTTACTTTACCTGTTACAGCTGTTTTAAGCTTACTACCCGGATTATCGCGTCTGTATTTAGCTACTCCAGCAGCTGTCATACCCGCCCCTTTTTTAGTGGGGCGGTAATATTTTTTTGTTCTAGGCGGTTGTTTGTCCCTTTTCCTAGTCATAGTTCTTTCTCATTTCAAGCGTGATAGTATAAGTATCCGCACTTGAATGACCCACTGTTGTAAAAAGAATATCTCCTGTTACACCAGAACCTGCATTATTTTTTAAGCCCCCAAAGCTAGAATAGTCGTGATAACCACTTTGGTTTTCACCTAATTCTATTATAAAAGCATTTGAGGTGGCATCAAAAAACAACCTAGTTTTCATACCTACACACTGCCACCATATTTTTTCGATGGTTACACCTGTGCAAGTTTGTCCATGACCATTTGTGTTTAAAGCACTTACATCCACCTTTTTGACTTCGGACTCACCGGTTCCATCAGAAATATTTGTAAACTTCTGAATGACCTTTTTATCGCCATCAAAAATAGTTTGAGATGTTACTGCATCAGCCATTTAAATCTCCTATTACTGGTCAGCAAAAGCTGGAGCGTCTTCAGAGACTACGTTACCCCAAATATAGTAGTTTGTACTATCTTTACCCACTATATTTATTTCCATGCTACCAAAGTCTGTTAAAGTTAACTTTGAATTAGAACTACCATTTGCATAAATACCCGCATTGTCTGCATTTGTGTCCAAATGCTGTACATTACCTAAGAAAAAGTTTGAGTTACCAGGAGTTTGAATAATCAAATTTTCTGCCTCTTCTGCGGCTCCTGCATAAATAAACTTAAAAGAAGCTCCTGCAACTGGTGCTGGCAAAGTTATTGTTCTATTAGATGCAAGTGCTGGAACAGCTAAAACTCTTCCGCTATGTGTAGCATTATCAAGTGTTTTATCCTCATCCCCTAATGCAACTGGTGCATCTCCCATTGTAATTACTTCTGTGATTGCTCCAGTAGAAGCATTTTTACTCACAGTTTTAATTGTGCTTTCAGATCTTATAGGACCTGAGAAAGTTGTATTAGCCATATGTGTCTCCTTGTCTTGGCTATTGTCGAAGTTAATTCTTCGTCAAGGTATTTCTATTATACATAAAAAAAGGGGCCTGAAAAGACCCCTTTAAAAATATGTAATTATTTTTATGCTCCAGGAGTTGCAAATACACATCTCCAGTCGGAAACACCAAAGCTGTAACGCTCTCTGGCTTTAAATCTCATGTTTCCTGTATCAAAATCGCCTTCCATAGCTGTTTTGATAGGTGAACGGTTGAAATATTTAAAACCGTTTGGTGCATCAGTCTTAATGAAAAACGCATCTGTGTCTGTTAAGAAGTGGTTTACAACCGCTCCCTCAGGTAACATACCCATGTTTTTGATTGCGTTTGCATCATTGTCTGAAGTGCCAACTCTTAAATTACTGTTCATAATTCTTTCAGCAGTAAACTGTAATTCTTTTGGAATTATAAGTTTTGTGCCTCTTACAGCAATTTTTAAGCCCCTTTCATCTTTGAAACCAGCAATATCAATTAACGCCTGCTCAAGTGAAGTTTCATTTAAGTCAGAAGCAACTGATAATATGTTACTTTGGTTACCATTGATGGTTGGGTGAGAAGCAGATGCTAATGCAGCACCGTCACCAATTGCACTACTTGTACTAAACGCATTGTTTAGAATAGCAGCTGCTTTGATCTGTTTGGTTTGTGCCATAGATCTAGCTAATGCTTTGGTGTATCTACTTGCAAGTCTATCATAAAGATTATCCTCAATAGCTTCCTCAGTGATTGAGAAAGCAAGAGCAATCGTCTCATGTGTGTATCTTGCTGTAAATGTTTCTTGTGCATCATCAAAGCTTACAGCTCCACCTTCTGATTTAGTCGGTGCAGTTGAAAAGCCTGCTAACATCACCTCTTCTTCAAACGCTCTATCTGATGACTCTTCATCAAATATTTCTGCGTGTTCATTTTCATACCTGTCATACTCAAGGCCAAATAAGGCATTAAGACCAGGCTCTAGCTCTTTCGCTAATTGTGCTCTTGATATAGCCATACTCTATTCTCCTTATATACCAGTATTGGCAGCGGTACCAACGGCAGCCGCAAAGCCTGAGTTAAAGTGTCCTAGAAGACGTACAATATACTGATGTCCCACTGCTGAGTAATCTGTATTACCTTCATCTTCATACAACCCTACTATTCTGACATCCAAAGTTGCTGTTGTTGCAGCTGTAGATATGTCAAGCATATCAGTAGACTGACCCGTGTTGGTGCTACCGTTATTTACACTTGCCATACTAGCATTTGCAAAAATATCAGCCAAGGCTGTCGCTCTATCTGTGTTAGTTCCGTCTGCAACTACTGTGAATAATTGCATAGGATTGTCAAATACAAACGCCTTAATAGGGAAATTTGTATCAACACTGACATTATTTGATCCTGGCCAAAAGTTTTTAAATGTTGTTTTCTTTGTGCCTGAATCGACATATTCAACACCATAAAAAACTCCTAACGGTGCAACCGCTTGGTCAGAAATGTCTATGACTCCTGCGGAAGTAGGAATTACTATGCCACCTTGATAGATAGCGTTTGTATTATTGGACGCAATTTCATACTGTGTAGTACCAGTAGTGTTAGCACCCGCACCTACTAACCCAATAGGACGTAAGCCATAGCCGCCTGCTAAATTATTAGCCATTTAAGTCTCCATTTAAGTTAAAAGTTAAGATTTTTTCCCTCCGAAACTTACGCGAGATTGACGGTCTGGTCTACTAATTGTCATAGTAGAGTGAGCATTTTCTCTCATCATATCAGAATCTACTGCTTCCATTTGATCCGCACTTCTTTCGTTAAAGTAAGCTGTACGTTCTGCAACAGTTTCTAATGGTATGCGAGCTAAAATTAATCCACCGACTCCGAATATACCCTCATATTTTCCTGACTCCACTACGGGTGCTTCAAAGTCTGGATATTCATCTTTTCTAACGAGCTCCCAACCTTCTCGTATTTTTGCAGAGACGTTCTTACTATCGTTGAACCCTCTGGTTTCTGCTCTTATCCAGCGATGTTTAAAGCCATCAGGTGCAGGAGGTGCATCCAACATAGATGGTGGCGCCCACGGTTTCCTTGCAGCTGTCTTTTCTCTTGTGTTTGATGTTCTTGGAGACCTCGAAATAGGTTTCTCAAACATTTCGTCTTGTGTTGCCATAATCAATTACTCCTTCACATATTTTGCGTACTCTTCAAGAGGTACATTTAGTTTTTTTGCTAACGCAACCTGTCTTGCTGTAAGCTTGACAGACCTTTTCCCACTACTACGTCCAGAACTTGATCTTGACGCTGAAGCAACGTTCTGGACGGGTTTTTTGCCTTGCGTCTTACTAGCAAACTTATGAGGAAACTCTTCACTCATACGTCTGTCTAATTCAGTATAGTATTCATCGGTCTTTGGGTCAATACCATCTTGTTCTACTAATTCTTTGTGTATACCAAAAGCAGCATAAGTCATCGCACTATCATTACCGAACCAATCATTACGCTCTGCCCAAGCCTGAGCTTTTGGGTCTGGTGGGGGCGGAGCAACAGGTTGTTGAGCCTGAGGTTGCACCTGCGGCTGTGCTTTAACCTGCTCTTCTTTTTTCTCTTGAGCCGCTCTTGCTTGACTTGCTCTGTCAGCTTGTACCGCTAATTGACTAATTTGTTTTTGAGCAGCAACGGCGGCTTCAGTGTCACCTAGTTCCATAGCTGATTTGAGAGTAGCTTCTGCTTGTGCCATTTGACTGTCCACTCTACCAGTATATTCACTCAAATAACTGGTATCCATTTTGTTAAGACGATCTCTTAATTCTTGGTTTTCTTTTTCCTTCTGCTGGGCGAACTTGAGGGCTTCATCTGCGTTTTTTTCGTGATCCCGCATTTTTTTAGTAAGCCTGTTAATACGCTTTTCAGTTTTGTTTTTAGCTTCTTCAAACTGGTCTTCAGCTGGTTCAGCTTCTTGTATAATTGTAGTTTCAGCATTTTGTGCCTCGTCTTGGACAGGGATTTCAACATCTTGTGCCTCCTCTTGCTGGTCTATTTCTAAGTCTAATTGTTCTTCTTTTTTTGGTTGATTCATAGCTTCCTCTTAAAAATGTAAAATATCTTCAGGTTCTTGTATTTTGGCTAAAATCTCATCATCGTTGAGTATTCGCACCTCGCCACCGTCTATTTTAAACCTTGATCCTGCATAACGAGCAAACATCACCCAGTCTTTTTCTGCACACCAAGGCCCGCTTGGAAACTTCTCTGGATCTTTGTAAGCCATTGGACCCATCTTTAAAACAAATCCAACTTGTGTAGATATTTGATTATCTTCTACAACCTTATCGGGTAGGTATAAACCACCTTCTGTCTTTCCTTTGCCCCTGTAAGGCAAAATAAGCAGTCTCCAGCCGGTTGGACTTGGCATCCGGTCTATCAGGCTCTGATCTGCTAAACTTGGGTCTAGGACCCTTTCTTGGGGCTCTACATACATTTTATCTAATGCTGTATCATTCATCGTCTTTCTCCTGACGGTCCAGTAAACTTTTAAGTTCATCATCAACATACTCTAAAGCTTTTCTTTCACCCATAAGCTGTCGATACTGCTCCATATTTTTTACACTGTCGTACAACAAAGCCTCAGAAATTTGTTTCTTTCTTTCATTTATAATACGAAAAACTGCTTCTGCAAGATAAATCTCACTTTTTGACATAATTAACTTATAACTTCCTACTTTGTCTTATATCTTCTTATATAGAGTAGCAGATTTAGTCTTGTTCTTCAACTATTGTTTGATCTTTTGGTGGTTCTTCTACAACTGTAAAACACACAGGGCAACGATAAACATAAGCTAGTTCTGTTTTATTCATCACAACCTTACATCTCTCACACAATATTGTTTCCATTCTATGACTCGTATGTATTCTTAAATGTCTAAATAAATCCTGTGTTATGTCTTTCTCACAGTTTTTTTTGCTTGTCTGAAGTTTTTTGCAGTTGGTGCACCTTTTTGTCCTTTTTTTCGCATCCTCTCTCCACTGCCAGCTGCAATTCTTTTCTTTTTAGCGTGTATATTTTTATATAAACTCATTTTTTCATATTCTCCCTTGCTACACCTTTTGACTTTTCATAAGATCTCATTCCACCCAATCCTAATAATGAAAGGGTTAAGGTCATAAGTTCACCCGTCTGAAGTTTTGGCAAACTAATCTCAGGCATCCATATTGCTGTTGCCCATTCTGCAATCGGCATTATAAAAAATTGAGTTAGGAGGCCGAGAGCACAGATCCACATTATGGCCGGGCGAGCTCCGGCTACAAATAAACTAGGATGCTTCGCCTGTTCTGTATTCGCGGCTATCTGACCTTTGGCCAGCTCCTGGGCATGACGAGAGGCAAGCGTTGCCAAGTCATGTGCCAATTTGTTTTTTTGATCTTTATCTTCTATAAATTTTCCAAGCAACTTAGTTGCTGGACCTATTAATGCTTGTATCACCATAACCTCATTTGTTTGTTCACGTTTACTAATTTACAATAACAATCATAATTTTGTGTTTCTTCACCAATCTTCACTGTTTGATTAGCTAATCTATCTTTAAAATAGTTACAATTGTTTACGTTGGCTAGATGCAACTGACCTGCCGGATTACCTGCTAAATAGCAAAGCAAGACAAAGGCAGGCTTCATTTTCCGGTCCTATTCATTATAGCCGATGCACCCATATATACAGACACAATGCCACCACCAGTGAGATAGAAAAGATTACTAATATCGGCAAGTGCTTTAACTCTTTCGAGATCGACAAAGAACATTGCAGCAGTAAAAGCAGCCATAGCAACCAGACTGGCAGTTGCCATCCGCCTTTGAGCTCTCTGCTTCCTAAGATCGTGTTCAAGTTTTTTAATATCGGCAACATGACTTAACTCTTCGTCAGAAACTATGCCATCACCATCTTCGTCATACTCAGCGTAAATAGATTGTTTCTGTAGTTTTTTTTGTCTATCAACCAAAATAAAACCCTGCTAAAAAGCTATAGCTCCAAAACCCTAGAATAAGAAAAACCCATTCTTCATTACTCATAACAAATCTTTATAATAGTTTGGATCACCACGAACAAGTTCGACTGCCCCGCCGCCTGCCATCTTCATGGGCTTGACTAAATCACCACGACCTTGCTGTAACAGAAACTGCTCAAAGCTCATGGTGTCTGAAGCTGGACCATCAAAAAATTCTTTTCTTAATTCTGATTCTGATTTACCTTCACCTTTTGCCATATTTAATTTCCTTTCTTAGTTAATTTTTTTCCTAATTTTTCTACTCTTTTTGCACTTTCAATTAATCCACCTCCGGCGGGTTTAAAAGGTAACGTCGTGAAAGCTACACCTGCTCCGCCAGCAGCACCTAAATTTACTACTGAGTTACCGTTTTTTCCATTTTTTTTAGGCATTATTGACCTCCTTTTTGTTGTTTCATCATTTCACGCTGTTGAGCTGCATTTATTCTTGCAGCCGTTTGTCTTTCTTGACTATCAAGTCTCTTGTCAAACTGATCGCTTCTTTGCTGTACCTTCTGCTGTTCAAGACCTAGTTTAGCTGCATCAATCTGTGCATCGTTTTCTTCAGCTTGTGCTCTAACCTGTAGCTCTTTTTCTTTTAATTGTACTAACGGATCAGGGCCTGGTGCTGATAACTGAGCACTTAACTGCTTCAGGGCTGTCATGCCCTCTGCAACATATTGTGCTGTCCTAGCTTCTACATCAAGCATCTGCTCTTCTGACAACGCCTGACCACCACTAGCCTGTATCATTTCTACAGCTGCCTTCTCTCTCGCACTAATTCTTACATGATCCATAATATGTTTCTGTAAAGACACAGCAATCTGCGGTGTGCCAGCTACAAGCGGTGTTGATCCAAAAACCATATGAGACATAATGTGTGCCTCATGATCTTGACCTTCAAATGCCACCATAGGCAACATATCTAATGCATCTATGTTTTCTGAAGCAGGGTCTTTCGGCTCTGCCTCTGGCTCAGGTGTTCTTTTCAATATTCTATCAATATCTCTTACACCCAACGCCTCATACATATCCCTAAACACTTCGTACATATTGTGCATCTCAGGTGCCGCTGTAGCTAGTTGCATCTTAGTCTGTGCTAAGGCTATCCTCTGTGCCTGTGAAAATATATTAGGATTAGACACAGGTAGTACATCTACCCTCTCATCAAAGTCCTCTGACTTTACTGAACTGTCCACACCGGCAATCGTATAAGGATAACTATCAGGTAGAAACTGAGCCATGACGTTAGAAAGTAATTTAAACTCTAATCTCATCGCATAATGCAGTCTTTTGTGAACAGCTGACATGACCCGTGAGCCTTGTTCCAACATAGCAATCGTAGTACCGACTGCGGCCTGCTGATTACCATCGCCTACTTTCATGTCCGTAATGGTTGCGAATCGCCGTCCAGCGTCAACTACAAAGCCTAAGAGTGCCATCAATGTCTGGTCTGGACCCTTAAATGGTAAAGACATAAGACTGGCTTTAATGTCCCCGCCCGGTGCATCAACGTCTCTAAACTCTCCGGGCTGTAACGGCTCGTCATCATCCCTGATCCGTAGGCCGCGAGCCTTAAATCCTGCGGGTAAGTTCGATAGCGTGCCTGCATCAATCAGTTGTCTTAGTGCAGCTGTCGCTGTTCTTGATAGTCCGCCTATGGTATGTATCAACCCTAAACCATAGAAACCGAACCCCGGTAAAAACTTATAGTGTACAAAATATTGTATCTTTTTCTTTTTATTATCATCTTCCTTGTAATTCCTGCGTATTGATAGTATCTGTCCGTTGTCCTGCGATATGGTGACTACATAAGGAACTTTAATGCCTGTAGATTCACCGTCATCATCTTTTTCTTCAAAGCCTTCAAGATCTAAATCAACATGACACTCAAGCAAAGTGCAATCGTAATCTATGTTTGATGCATACATACCGTCTATACGTTCTAACTCATCTTTTAAAGCTGATCCTTCACCTTGTGCCGGTATAACAGGTATATCTCTGTAAAAGCCCGATAGCTGCCTTTTCCTAAGGTCATTCAAGCTCATTTTTACAACATGAGTGATATTAGGACAGGTCTCCAGATCAGATGTGCTATACGGCACAACTAGATCCTCAGCTGGTATAAACTTACTTACAGCTCTATCTAAGTTCTCATCATAATAAACTTTTTTGAAGGTTGACCCTGCAAGGGGCAAATAAAATAACATTTGGTCAAATTCAGGTGTATATTCCTCCATAACCGAAGTTATGTAGTAATTCATAAATTCTTTTACTCTTTGAGCCTGGTCTTCTTTTTCTGGTGTGCTTGTTCCCATAACAAGAGTTCTAACTGGACCGCCCGGTGGAAGGAGCTCATTGAAAGCTTGTGCTTGGAACTGTGTAGCGGACTCTGCAAGTAATGGGTGCGTAACTCCGCTGGCACCCCTAAAGGGCTGTGCTCTTTCTTCGTAGCTAAATCCAAGTAATTCAAGACCATTGGCAAAGGCATCTTCCCACTCCTGTCTACTGTTTTTGTTTTCCTCAAACTCTCCGCTCAACTCACCTGACAAACGACCAAGCTCATCATCAGACATATCCTCTGCTAAGTTTGCATAAAAGTCACCGTCCATACCCTTATCTTCACGGGGGTCAAAATCAACGACTACACTGCCGTCCTCTTCTTCCACAATCTCTACGTTTTCTGGCGTTTCTTCAATATCCATTGCCTCCGGGATTTCAACATCCATTTCAGCTTTAAGTTCTTCTTCATCGAGTTGAGTTGGAACTTTGTCCACCATGCTTGGTTTATCTGCCATCTAAGTCTCCTTCCGAGGACTATACCATATATTTGATAAAAGGTTCAATACCTTGTGTACCTCTGTACATATTAACAGCTTTATCTTTCATTTCAACCACGCCGCCTTCTGCCTTCATAAAGTCTGGATCGTCAGCATCTGCTGCATCCTTTTTAGCAAACGGGCTTTGTAATACCTTTGTGCTACCCTTGGGTCTATCTACCAGCATAATATATGAAAGATTTTTTGTATCCTCTACAGCATTTAAATAAGGAATATGTGTATACCCCTCTTCAGCTAAATCTTTAGCAAACTTTCTCATGAACATTTTTACGTCACCAATATCTACACCTGGATCTTCAGATAAAATATCATCTGCTGTAAAGTTTTTCCCTCTTGCCTCGCTATATTTTTCTGCCTGAAACTCCATCAATTGATTTTCAGTAAAAGGTTTTTTTGTGTCAGGGTTGAGAAGAGGTTTACTTAAATCAGCCTTCAAAGGTATTGAGCCTCCTAATGTTTTTCTGGGTCGTGGCATATTAAATTTATTATAACCTACATTTCCAGTTACTTGCGGAACTTCTAATTCACCTGATCTAAGCATATTATCAATAGCTTCGTCCCTACCTACATCTAACTGTTGCATTTTTTTTCTAATTTGTAATCGAGCACCAACTCCAAAAGTTTCATCTAGAAACCTGTCTTGTGCTGCTTTTGGTGTTGATCCAACATGAGGCCCTAAGTCAAACCAAGACAACTTCTTTGTATCAAACTTAGTAAAACCAGGATCTGTGTTTTTAGAAAAATGATAAACAGGTGTGTCTATTTTGCTGAAAGGTGTTTTTATTGCATCTATAACAGACTTACGTTGATCGCCTATACCCCTGCCGCCCGGTATTTCATTAATCTTCAAGTCTCCCGCAGCTGCCCTAATAACATCCTTATACAAAGGTCCACCTTGCACAATCACATCGTCATACCCTGACATTGTGTTTTTTATTCTGTTTAATTGATCAGGATCGTTTTTAAACGCCTGTGCTTTAGCCACAGACATCTTTTCATTATAGTTTTTTAAAGGGGTGTCTGCTGTGATAAGTCCGTGTTTCGCGGACATAATAGCGACATCTACGTTTTCTGGGACGCCTTGCTTTCTTAAACTCTGAAAGATAGGGCCTAAGTATCTATCTATCGCTTTCATATTCTTATCATCAGGACACTTTTTATCACTGCATGATACAATTAAAAGTTTACGTCCTTTTTTCTCTTTAGGATCAAATAAGCTTCCCGGACCATAAGTAAATACATCGTCAGCTTTTTCACCTTTTACATCTTTTGTAGCGTAAATAGAACCCTGTATGTCATCTTCTTTTTTTACAGCTGATGGGAACAGCTCTTCTTGTCCCAGCTCTCTTGCTTTTTCTATGTCAGGAACTTTTCCAGGAGTTACTTTTGTTGGATCTTTACCAAATCCTGCCATCAAGATAGAAGTGTCTACACCGTCAGCAGCTGTTTGCGGACCTAAATAAGGAATAAAACCTTCAAGTCCTTTTTTAGCTCCCCTTGCAAAAGGGCCTATACCCGGTGCAACCGCAGCTGTGCCTAACGCACCTAACCCTAAACCTGCTAACGCCTTCAAAGCGTCAGGGTCTTGCATCAAAGTTTTAGCCTGAGATAAAATACCCGGTAGCTCATAAGCTGCTATAGCTTCACCTGTTCCGGGCATCATAGAAGCACCAAAATATTGCCCTTCCGCAAATGCTTCCGGATCTTCTTTGTAAGCTTGCTGTTTTGCTAAATAGCTAGTCATCTCTTCCTAAGACTTGTGACACTTGAGCCAAGAGCTTCGGGTCCTGTGCCGGGGCCCCTGCTTGTTTCATCATTCTTTGCAAAACTGTCATGTTTCTGTCAGGCGGCATCTCTTGTAGCTGTATGGTTGTTTGTTTTAAAGTCTCAATACCGGCATTACCACCCATGCCAAGTCCTATTGAACGAATGCCTTCTGATTCCATCGGTAGCTCTGTCGGAGCCTCGTAAGTAATATCATCGACATCGACGTCAAAAAGAGGAGGTGCCATGCCTTCGTACTGTTCTTCTCTTAGATCAACGACATCTGGTTCAAGTGTTTCATCTAATAAACGATCAAAGATCGCATCTTCGTCATATTTTTCCTTATTTGCATTTTTTACTACAGAATCAGCCATGTTACCCTCAATAATACGCTCTTACTTTGACAGAATCAACCTCTTCGCCCCAATCGTCACTCGGTAATTGTACAAAATTACCCTGTCGGTACCTCATTAAGGCCTGTGTCATACTATCTACAAGGTCATCATACTCTCCATTTGGAAAAGCTGCAACCTCTTCTATCATTTCGTCTGCAAAAGTTTCATCGGGCGCCCAAACCATGCCCGCTTCAAACAACGGAGACACAGAATGTACTCTTGACACCTTATCGTTACCTTTACTCGGTGTAAAATTGACAACTGGGATGCCCATGTTCCGTAATTCGTGGGTCAAGGGCATACCTGACGCCTTAGCTTCAACGATTACTGTCTCTGGGTCCCAATATTTATACATTTCTAACGCTAAATCTTTTAATTCTGGAAAATCCCACCGTCCTTTTTTGCTATCAAGCAAAATTAGAGCGGGTTGACCGCCTTCTTCCTCTGGATAGAACACGCCCCATGTCGTAATCGCACTATAATCTGCTGTTTCACGCTTCGAGAAAGCTGTATCGTAGCTCTGAATGACATATTGTAGATTTGGAACGCTTGTTTTTTCCCATCTTTGCCACCATTCTCGTTTAATGATAGCATTCTCTTCGCCCGTTGGCTGCTGCTGGTACTGGGCATTCCATTTGCTCGGAGGTATTGACGCTTTTACAGCCGTCAGGTCTTTTAAGCTCCAGTATTCGGGCCAACACGGCTCACCACTCTCGAATATTGCAGGAAGTTCCACGATCTCCCACTGATCGGCCAACGGGTCTTTAGCCATAGAACGTATCAACTGGCCAGTTAAATCCTTTTCGGACCATCGGGTCTGCACCAAAACGATTGTCCCACCGGGCTGTAGTCTCTGTCGGGGGCCCCCAGTGTACCAATCCCATGCATCTTCAAAACCATTGTTGCTCATCGCGGTTTGTTCTGAGTGCGGATCATCAATGATAACAAGATCTCCACCACGACCTGCTAAGTTTGATCCTACACCAACAGCATAATACATACCGCCCTTATTTGTATCCCATCTTCCGGACGCTTTACTGTCAGCTGCAAGTTTAACTTCTGGGAAAACTTCATGAAACTCATCCGTGTCCAAAAGGTTTTTCACCTTACGTCCAAAATTTACTGCAAGCTCTGTCGTGTGAGTTGCCTGAATAATTTTCATATTTGGGTTTCTGCCCATCATCCATGCCGGAAACAAAAAGGATGCGAACTCTGACTTCGTGTGTCTTGGTGCCATGTTGATAATAAGTCTCTTTAGTTCCCCATTCGCAACTCGTTCTAACTTTTCTGCGATGATTTCATGATGACGCCCTTGTATAAAAGACGGCCATATGGTTTTGACGAATGATAAAAAGTTATTTTTACAAGCTTCATTCTTCTCTAACTGTGCCAATCTTAATTGCAGTTTTAAGCGTCTCTCCTCCTGTCTATTACCATCCATGTAGGGGCCCCTATGCTATGTTATTTTATGCCATTTATCGCTTATTATAATATAGTTAATGGCTATTTCAAATTATATGTGAATATTTGTGAAAAACTTGGCACAAGCACCCGCAGGCGATTGCACGGCGTCCGTGAATTTTTGGCCGTTTTTCTTTACTCTAGCCTTATAAATTAACCTTTATTTTCTAAGGATCCTATAACAATTTTACACGGCTCACGGCTCATTATTTGGCGTCCTGATGCCGTTTTAATTTAGCTTTTTGCCTTGGTAATAATTAAAAAATCTCCAGGTGATTCCGTTTTTTTTCTCAATGGTTTTTAATTTTTGATTCGTGGATCACGGCAAGTTATCCAAATTGCTTTTTAATTTCTCCACGGTTTTTGATTCTTAAATCTCTGGTCGATGTTCTACAGCTGGAATTATTAAGCCGTAGGTTTTTAAAAGCTGTTAGCGTCCCACTGGACGATGTTTAACTATTTAAAACATAAAAAAACGCCGTTAATAATTAACGGCGTTCTATAAGCTTCTAACAGCTGTTAAATTGTTAATTTAAATGTCTGATCAGTCTCCAAAGATTTAATTAAAATGTGATTCGCTCCATTTGTTTTTTCTTTATGAAATCTGAATCCAATTAACTTAAATTTATAAGAATAAATAATATTTTCTAATTCATTTAAATTAATTTTGTTATCAATAAACTTATAAAAAGCATCAATAAATTTAAAACTATTTAATAATTTCATTTTGTTTTCTCCTCCAATAAATTATTTATTTTTTCAATTGTTGGAGTCATTTGTTTAATCAGCTGATTAATATCATCGCTATAATTAAGCGTTCTAGTTTTGACAATTTCATAAATTAAATCATCAAATTGTTTTTTTAATTCATATTTAAATTTTGAATTTTTCACAATAAAAACCTCCTATATATAAATTAATTGTGTGATAAAAAAAGAATAAAAAAAAACGCTGTAAATGTCAATTTATAGCGTTAAATTTTAAAAAAAGCAGCGTCTAGTTTTTTAATGTGTTTTAAATATTATTTGTTGTTCTTTTTGATTCCAGCATAAACCGCAAGTGCCACAATTAGCGGTTTTATTTTCTTGAACTGGGCATACAATCGAAACACCTTTAACAGGTTTAACAATGTCGTATGAGTTCGCAGAAAAAGAAGCGTTTAGATCATTGGAAAATCTAATATGACAATTATCATTTTGATTTAATTTAATTATCTCTTTCGCAATTGCTCTTGATAATGGAATAGATGATTTAATGTTATTGGCTGTATATCCATAAAGAGCAATATTATTAAAAGTGTTTAACATTTTACGCCAAAATTTTACATATTTCACGCTGAAAAAATCGCCTAATATATGCAATCTAATTAATAAAAATTGATTAGAACTATTTAATAGGTCGTTGTAAATTCGTTCCTCTAACAGCTGTATATTTTTTGAACTGATTCGATGAGCGAATGGCATATTATTACCGTAACAATCTAACCAGTGAATACAATCTTTAGGGCAAGTCTCACGCTCTACAAGTGTTAATGTTACAAATTTATAATCTTTGTATTTGCCTTTTAAAACTTTTTTCCCAAGCTTTTTATTTGTACTGGGTTTTAATATTTTGAATTGATATTTTTCTAATTCAAAAATGTTTTTTTTATATATTGTAGTTTTCAACATAAAATTACCTTTTTAAATGTGTGAACTATTAATATAAAAAAAAACGCCGTATGAGTCAAATACGGCGTTTGGATCTGTTAAAGCTGTCAGTTTTTATTTATCTTTTTCGTGCCTTAAAATTAAATAAATCGTCCCTTTTTCAGTGTGACAATGTTCAACTAAAAAATGTTTTGGCAATAATGAAAGCCATTTTTGAAAGTTAAATTTTTTCATTTTTTTCACCTTTTTATTCCTTATGTTTTTTTATATTTAAATCTGTTTTTGTGCCATTTAAACAAGCTAATCTTTTATATTGTATATGTTTATTTAAATAACTTTCAGCTGTCATAAGCCACGTTACAGCTTCATCTAATAATAAATCATTTTCTTTTAAACTTTTTTTACTGAGAAAATGAATTAATTGCTGTAATTGTCTTCTAGTATTTTCGAGTCCTAAATTATCTTTCATTTTTCATTTCCCATAAAATAAAATTAGCAACAAAAAGTCTTCCTCTATCAAAATAAATAGTTTCCTCAGATGCTACCATTTTATCAGGCTCATAATCGTCATAATTTGAATATTTAGTTTCTTCAATTATTTTTTCTAATTGATTAATTATTTTTTTCTTTTGATTATTTTCCATTTAAAACTCCATGCTGTTTTATTTTTTTACTGAACCATTTTCTTAAAGGTGTATAACCTGAGTTAGTTCTTAATCCAATAAACTTTTTCAATAAATCCATGTCAGCTAAAATAGATTTAAATGTTTTGGGTTCATAATGAAAAGGGCTACCATTAAACATTTCCGCAATAGAAATTCTATAAAAAACTTCTTTTATATTTTTCTCGGTAAAATGTCCAATTTCAATAACCATTGTGACATAAATCATTTCAGTAATTATCTCATTTGATACGCCGTCAAGATTACATTCTTTATAATTATAATGTAAAGCCATAAATTTTCTCCTATAAAATATGTGATTTAATTAAGATAAAAAAAAACGGCGTAAATGTCAAATCACGCCGTTTGTAATAGGTTTTAAAGATAAGTTATTAGGACGCCAGAGCGACTCTATTCCAATCATTAGATTTAAGATTTAAAACTTTTCCACCTAATTTTTGCCAAAAGTCTACATTGTCAGCCTCAGCTGTATTTCCAACATTAGTGCAAGCATTAACTAAAGTTGCTTTTGATATTGGCTGTCCTTGTTCATAACCGCTTTGTCCTATGGTATTTAATAAGCCATCTAAAACACTTGAAGTTTCTTTTTTAGATAAAGACATAACCTTGCCCAAGTCCTCAACAGCCTCAGTATAATTTTTGCCAACAGCAATTTTATCTTCTTTGGCTAATCTAATTTTTTCAACATTTTCATCAAATGTTTCTCTACTACCATAAGAAGAAATTATATCTCTTAATTGAAGCTTTAAGGCGTGATTATCGGCGTCCTTAGTTTCATCAGTTAAAATGTTATAATGGTCTCCAGTTCTAGCACTCGTAATATGTGCTTTCCTAGTTACATTTTCAGTTTGCATTCCATTTAAACAAGCTAATGTCCAAGATATACCAAAAACTGAAATACTACCAAAACCTACCTCACTATTAGAAATACCAATACCATGCGCCATGATATCATTAACACCTGCATCAGCTGTGATAACTTCGCTTTTCAATCTTATGTAAAGCTTTTTATCGCTGTTGGCATAATTAACAATTTTCCATGAAGCACCAGACTCTCCAAGTGTAGGCAATGCAGATTCTAATAAATCAGAATTATCAAAAGTTTTAAATTTATCAGAAACAAAAGCTCTGGCAACTCCAGTATGATTATCGTAATTAAATGGGGATAATGCATTAGGATTATCATAAGTTCTTATCATTCGCCTAACTGGATTTTTTTCAAATAAAGCGTTAACAACGGCGTCCGTTTCATTAGGAACTTCATTTAATAAACGCCTGAATGTTGGTGCTTGGATTTCAATCTTATTTGCAATTTGATCTAAACATACTTGGTTTGCATTTAAGATTTGAGTTTTCTCTCCTCTATCAGCTTCCATAATAATCTGACTAGTTTTAACACCTTTGTCATTCTCAATGGTTTTAAACTGTAGTTGGTTTGTAGGTGCAATAAAGTCTTGTTTCATATCATTATGACTTTTGATATCAAGTAATAGGTTCTCTAAAGTCCTCCTGTCATTTTCTAAATGTCTCATATTTTCTCCTTTGTGTGATAGTTAAAACATAAAAAAAACTGAGCAATAAATACTCAGTTTTTAATATATCAGATATTTCTTATATGTAAAGTTTTATGCAAATCCCCATTTTTTTAAAACTTTGATATCATCTTCTCCAACGTAGTCGATACGATCAATATAAACTTCAATCTCAGGGGAGTGCTGACAATGTCCATCATCGTCAATATATTCTCTAACCATAAAGAAATCATCGTATCCATCTTTTTTAAAAACTTTAAAATTAGCATAAATTAATCTAAGTAAATCTATGTGTTTAATTTCTTTTTTATTCTGATTAATTACAATTTTCTGTTTAAGAGGGCGACCGTCTAAATCAATTTCTTTTGCTTGACAATCTAAAAGTTCAAAAAAATGTTTGTGGGAACGCTCATACGTTCCCTCATTTTCTACAGTTCTTATCATTACTGGCATTAACTTTTCCTCCATCCTAAAACTAAAAAATCTATATCTTCAAGGTTAGCTTTATCAAACACTTTACTAGGCACATAATCAGCCAGTTTATAATGTGATTTTCCACCAAACCAAGCACCTCCTATACCTTTTGTTTCCATAGGTTGCCATCCTTTTTTCTTAATTAACTTTTCAAAATCAGCTACAATTTTAGTTTCAACTTTTGTATATTCCATGATTATTCATCCTCCCATTTTTCTATTTGCTCAAGTAAACTTTCAGCACATTCTTTTCTGTAATAGAATGCTTCAGAATTATCGCAAATATCCTCAGCTTTCTCTCCATTTTCAATACGCTTTTGCAGATCATCATATGAAGTGCATTCGTCCACCAACCAAGCGTTAATTTTATTAAGCAGAACATTTCTTGATTTAACAACAGTTTTTAAACGATCAATTTCAGCTTCTAACTGTGCATAGCTTTTAGCATATTCTCTACTCATCATTCTCCTCCTCATTTTCATCGTCATGTTCATCAGGTTCTTTATAAAATATAACTACACATTCTATTTCTTTTTTATTTGGATTTCTGCCATATGCCCAATTTGTATGGCCTAGCATTTCTTCACAAGCTTCGTCTAAAGCATCTGAATTATATCTCGACATAATTTTCTCCTATAATATGTGATTTATCTTATATATTTATCAAATAAAAAAGGCCATGTCAAACATGGCCTATATTTTATCTTTTACGTCTTGTTTTGGGTCGTTGATTTTTATACTTGTCGTAGTCTTTTCCGTATAAAATTTTTCCAATCCAATCGAATAAAAAAAACATCCTACCTCCTTTCGTTAAACTTGTTTTGTTGAGTGTATTGGGAACATATCACAAGCTATATCCTCAATAAATTCCCAATTAATCCCAATCGTACAATCATGTCTATGTTCACACATTTGCAGTACTTCTCTAGCTTGTTCTTTAGTTAACCAATCACATTGAGTAAGAACATCCTCAGTACACCATTCAACGGATATACGATCCTTACTTTCATCGATGATCTCCCAAGTATATCCATCAGGAAGCCAAGACATTGAACTACAAGAATTTGCATACTCTATTAGTTTTTCAAATGTATCAAACTCAAATGTACGGCCTTGGTCATCTTTAATTATTACTTTTTCCATCACAGCTCCTTTCATATTGGTTATCTATTACAGCATCGTTATGTAATTCTTTTTGATCTTTATCCTCCTCATCGTCAGAATACCAACCATTAACTTCTATTTTGTAATTATAGGTATTAGGATAAGTTTGATGTTCGTCCCAAATATAGTCCTCAAGTGCTATACGTTTTGCGTGTTTATAGTTATATGCATCAATGTAAAACTCATGTTTTTGAGTAACTTTTACATAAAATTTTTGTAGTTTAGTCATTATAGTCCTCATCTATTTCTAAAAAAGCGATCTCCCCCACCAAATTAAAATGGCAAGTCCAACATAAAATCCCACCATATTCGTTGCGATATTTTGTATTTTCAGTAGTACTACAACTCTCACAAATGAGTTCTTTATTCTCTCCCATGGTATTCCCTCCATTCTTCTACAGTTTCAAAAGATTCTCCGTCTCCTATGGTGTCATAATCCATCCAACCATTTGAAGCATCCACACCTTTCATAAAGGCATGGTATTCTTCTTTAGTGTCAAACCTATATTCTTCAATGTTATTTTCATCACGATCTGATCCCCAAGCTATCTTAACTTTGATATAAGGAAAGTCATCGTCCTTAACTTGTACAGCTTCTAAAACCTCTTCGTCATTAGCACCATACAACGGATCGTCTAAAGTTTTTTCAAAGTTGCCATAATTTTCTTCAGCATCTTTTTTATTGTCCGCTCTTACCCAATAATGTGTATAAGTCTGAGAGGTGCAAGTTACTTTATACAGTTTTTTAGTCATCATAGTCCTCCTTATATGTATCCTCTTTTGGCACTACAAAACCAATAACTTTGATTTCATCCTCTCCATCATCGTCTGTTTGATCTACATTGTAATCAACTGGACAATTCTCTAACCATTCAAAGAATTCTTCTCTGTCATCCATTTCAGAAGATTCAGAAAGCTCCATTCTGTGTTTTTTAGCCAATTTTTCTAAATGCGGCCAACATACCTCGTATATCTCTTCATTATCGAAAGTAGCAATCCAATCGCTATGCTTACTAGTAATAAAATATGCTTTAATCATCATAACCTCTTGGTAAATCTTTAAATCTGTGAATGTGCAAAGTTTTGCTTGTGTCAGTATCGTAAAATCCATCTGTTTTTTTAACACAAGCATATACATAAACTTCACAAACATGACTACGATCAGGACAATCTAAATCTAAGTCTGTGTTTAGATGATAGTCGTAAGGTTTGCCATCATGCCAAACACTACGCCACATATCTATTTCGCCTTTGTTTTTGAAATATCGAGCTGAGGCCACAGCTTTTTGAAATGCTTTGTTCATTTAATCCCTCTCTTTCCATAAAGTTAAAGTTCCATCTGTTGTGGTCTCCTTACCAAAATAAACAGTTCCTCTCCAGTCAGGCTGAATATCTTTACCGCCATACCATTCTGTTACTTTAAAAAGTTTATTTTCTTTGGGATCGTACTCGACTAAATCGTGATCTCCGCATAATGTCCAGTTAGTTCTCCACTTACCTTTGACAAATGCATGGACATATTTTTTGCCCTCGGCCACCACTTTTTGTCTTGTTTTTTCATGGACAATAAATTGTGCATCGTCCAATCTAATCATATCGATGTATCCAACTGTGATCCATCTGTTTTTGCCCTCAGCATTTGGTAATCGCATTTGGACACTATTTGTATAACTTTTTAAATTACGGAACATTCTGACTTCAGTACCGTCAGTTATACTTGTCTTTGTTAACTTTGGTTTAATCATTACTCTTCCTCCTCGACATTGACAACATCAAAACGTAAATCTCCAAAAGTCCAGTCCGAAAAATAGTTTGCCAACAGCTCTAATGAGATACCTCCATCTCTACCATTGTAAACATCTGGGGCGTCTTGAAGTAATTTTTTCGCTACAGCTTTAGCTTTTTCTTTAGCTTCTTCTAAAGAATTAGCTTCAATATCAAAATTTTGATCAAGCCAAATATTAGCATCTAACTTAAAATAGTAATTTTTCATACAATCTCCTATATAATGTGTATAAGAGTTGTCGCATACTTTTAATTTATTGTCAAACTAAAAAGTTTTTCCCAGTCAAAAGGATATTTAAGTTGAAGATATGGTTTCAGCTTAAGGCCTTTGCTTCTCAACTCTATGGCATCTTTACCTTGATACAAATATAAATCTTCTCGACCTCTCACCATAATCCAAGCTGAACCATGTCCATGCCGAGTTAACCAAGCTACCTGATTAGGAGAAAGCTTTACAACATTACCAGCTGTGACTTTAAGTTCTATAAAATGAAATTTACCTTTTGCATCACAGACAAGTAAATCAGGTATGCCCAATGTCATCCAGTTTTCTATTCTTGTCAGGATTATATTATTAGGCAGTTTTTCTACTGCTCTTTTGATCTCCTGATAGAAGCCGTTTTCCTTCTTCGGCTGAGGTGGCGTCCTCGTGGTCAATAACTCCCTCAACTCTTTTTGGCTCATACGAATCTTTAATCTCCTTGAGAGCTTTTATTACTTCATCTTTAGACATACTATCAATTGTACCATGTCTAATCTCAGATTTATTAATATATATATTACCTTGTGCTTGTCCTCTTCTATACTCAGCCTGAACAGCGGCTGAATATGCACCATTCTCCAAAGCTCTATCTCTGATTGTCTGTAAATCTTTTAAATGACGTTTGTAATTAACGCCATATTTTTCATCCAGTTCCTCTCTATAAAGTTGAATTGCTCTAACAACATGAGGACAGATTTCAGGATTAGTCATTTCATAGGCTCTTGTATGAGCTGAAGAAGCTGGAAAACCAGCATTTATTGCAGCTTCTCTCATGGTTATCATACCATCATTAGAGACAAGCTCTTTAACAAACTTCTCTTGTTTACGAGAAAGCTTACTATGTATATCGACTTTTGGCCGACCTCTTCCTTTTTTCAAAGGTTTTAAAATACTCATATCTTATATATATAACAGAAATTATTTTTTTTCAAAAAACTTTTTAGGCTCTTATAAGGCCAAACTTGATTTAACAGTATGGTTACATATTTGTATATCAGTAATGTAACCATATATGTAACTGCTATAATGCTTATATATAAAGGGATACAGAGTAAAAGTTACATGGTTACACTAGTTACACCTATTTTTTAATAAAATTAATTTTTTTATTTTTCTGTCTATATATAAAGGCGTTTTTAATTTTTTGGAAATAAGTCTCTTTGCGAGGCGTGACTTGTGGACTTAGGATATGGTGCTGCCAAACTCTCTTCATAGTCCCCTTCTTTTTCAAGCTGACTTCTACATGGTGGTATCCAAACCAAATCTGTTCCAAACGACCTTTCATCTTCTTCAAAGCCTTTCCAAACAAACCAAGCATAGCTTGTAGCTGTGGACGCCGTTGCCGATAGTTTTCCTTTAAGGATTGGTACTCGCTCTGTAAACTGAGCCACAAAATCAGGATGTGTCTCTTTAAATAATCTTTCATATCTTCCTACACTTTCTAAAAACTGTGTTCTTGCAAAGATAGCAACACAGTATCTTGCTTGTTTTAATGCTTTTAATACAAATTCTTGCGCCAGGTTAAATGGTGGATTGGTTACAATATAATGATACTTCTGCTTTTCGTCTGTTTTAAGGAAATCGGCTATTCGATCTTGTCCATAATCATCTATGTCAGCTGAAATGACTGTATCAAAATACTCTTTTAATACTTTTGTCATGTGACCAGCTCCGCAAGCTGGCTCCAAACAATTGATATGTCCATATCGGCCAGTAAACTTATCAGGTATACGCCAATATTTTTTTAAAACTTTCTCAAACAACGCTCTTGTTGCCCAAGGCGGAGTAGGAAAGTAATCTTTACTCTCCTTATCCTCATGCCTTTGGCTCATAACAGCGTGTGTTTTGTTTTGTACCATTATTCTTCTCTAGTCTTATTGACTAATTGCCAAGCTAACTCGTGTAGCTGACTTTTTTTCTGAGGCAACTTATCGTCTTGTTCCCAAACAAAATTAATCTGCTCTATTAATTGTTCTAAGTTCATCTATTCTTCCCCCTTTAAATTAAATTCGTGAAATAATTCAAAGGAAGCCTCATCTAAAGCTTTTATTTCAGACAATGAGATATCATTTAAATCTTTAATACTGATCATGGCACTCTTCAGAGCATTATAAGCATCGTGAACCGCTTGTAATTGTTCAACCGTCATAGACTGCATACCTTTTGCTCTTCGTGCAACAATCTTATCTCTTTGTATTTCCCATTCTTCTTTTTTATCAACCATTTTTTTCCTCCATAATTTTTTTAACCTTTTCTTCGACCAACTGATCAAACCAATCGCTATCCGTTGGATTGTCGGTATCTACAGCTAAAAGGCTTTTAAGTTTTTCCTCAACTAAATCTTCAAACCAATCGCTATCAGTTATTATATCTAAATTGTGTTGAAGAAAATTTTCTAATTCCAAAGCTAAAGGAACTAAACTTGGTTTTACTTCTTGTATATCTTTCATATCATCTCCTATAATGTGTTATGAGATATATCTTATACATATAATTAATTATGTCAAATAAAAAGCTGCATAAAACGGAGGAGTCTTATGCAGCTAGTTTTTATCACACATTATATAGTTCTTTATTTTTAATTAAGGCTATAAAATAAAGAATCTTGAAAAAGGTAGTTTTTATTGTTTCTTTTTCAACACCAGTTATCGCATATGATCACATATGTGTCAATTTTTATTTACATAAAGATAAGCTAAAAGCGTAATAAATCCTATGACTGAGGCACACAGTATAATAATACCGATCCATTCCCATATTTTTCTGATGAGTTCTTGGCGTTCATAGATTTCTTTTTGCCTTTGTTTTCGTATTTGGCCTTCCATATGGAGTATTTCATTCCAAGAATTAGCTCCGTAATGAAAATTGATAAACGTCTTCAGTTCTTGTCTTTGTTGTTCTAGTTTCTTTTTAGCTGTAAAAGCTTCGATGGCCGAGGCTTCTATTTCTTTGCCCTTGAATAATTTTTGTAAAGCTGAAGCATTCTTCGTGGTCTTCTCGGCGTTGTCCACATCACTCAGGGCTCCCATCCAACGTGACAGGTCTTTTCCCATAGATTCTATATCTTTGCCAAGTGCGAAACCATTTTTAATTGCGGTGAAAGCGGATTTAGCAACACTTAAAGCCGCGGTAATCGTTACAGGGTCCATTTGTAACCTTTCTGCGGTTGTTATGATTCGATTATAACTTTTTTTAATGTCAAGTCTATTAATTTAATAAAAGTTATTTATAGTTAAAGGTTTATGACTTTAGTAATTAGAGGAGAACCATGTGTTATTTGTTACAAGTGCGGTCGTAAAAAGTATTCAAGTCTATGCACTTGTCACAAGTTAAAAAACAACAGAGTTATTCATACAGAGAAGAAAGAGGACAAAAATGAACATACCAAATAGCAAAAAATTACCGAACCGTAGGCCGTGCATCACGACTGATGTAGGAGAGGGCATATCCATAACAATATCATATCATCCTGATACGGAAGAACCTGTAGAGCTATTTGTGACGGGTAGGGGCAAGAAAGCGTCAGACGGGCCTATGACAGACGCTTTGTATAATTTAGGCGTTGTGGCGTCAAAATTGATGCAAAAAGAAGGTTTTCAACCTGAAGAGGCTGTTTCAGCTGCGGATTGAGTTTTTCGCTTCATGTGAGCATCAACCATCTCTTCTACTCTAGCCTGATCTTCAGACTTGTACTGTGAGAAGATATGCCTCAGCTGTCCGCCAATCGTTCTTCCTTCTGTTTTTGCGATAGCTTTTATCTTTTCATATGTATCTTTTGGCACAAGAACGCTTTTCCATTTATTTGTATCCATGTAAACCTCATTTTTTCTAAGATATTATGCGATTTTACAAGATATTACAAGAAAAAGGTTGTAATTAACTATTTTATTTGTTAATTTTTAAGTCTCTCAATTTTTCTCCTTTTTAAATTGAAAATTTGTGGGGTGTAAATGGTAAAAAGGCTCAAGATTTGCTCTGAGCCTTTTACTTTTGGAGGATTTTATGCGATTTTTACTCACATTCGCCCCATGAAGGCCCCACTTCCACATCGACCTTACTAGGGACATTTAATTTTACCGCGTCTTCCATGATAGATGCAACCTTTTTTGTTTCATCAGTTGAAGTAAATGATACGGCTATCTCGTCATGTATTTGAATTAGTGGGATAATTCCCTCAGAATAAATATTCACCATAGCTTGCTTTGTCATGTCAGCTGCGGAGGCTTGTATCAGTCTGTTAAGAGCTTTATAAGTATAAGCTCGCTTTAATTTTGTTGTTGGCCCATATTCATTGACAGCTTCTTTATAAGGCAGAGCCTTGTTTAGAGCAAAAGTATCAGGCTCCCATAGATCAAATCTGCACTTACGGCCAAGTATAGAGCGAATCGAACCTGAGCTGGTGCGATTGTTTAGCTTATTCATGACGCCGTTCATCAAAAGTTTTACGAACGGGACTCTGTCATGGTATTGTTGTATTAAACCTTTGGCTTCATCCACAGGTATATCTAGTTGATCTGACAGCTTATTTACGCCCATGCCATAGATCAAGCCTAAGTTAATCGTTTTAGCTTGCTTTCGTGGTATCTTTGCCATTTCAGCGACCATTGTATGAAAGTCCATGTCAGGATCATTGATGTAACCATCTACAAACTCATTGACGCCTTTCATGT
>VTLG01007530.1_pt1 | contig 52075 bp, 69 predicted proteins | sample 4694571 | NCBI WGS metagenome assembly VTLG01 (sample SAMN12604809, study PRJNA352737) | marine metagenome | biome: ENVO:00000447; feature: ENVO:00000209|ENVO:00000569|ENVO:01000036; material: ENVO:00002151; isolation source: viral sequences binned using virsorter ... | reverse complement strand
GTCCTTTAGAACCTGTAGGTCCTGTTGGTCCAGTAGGTCCTGTATTACCTGTAGGTCCAGTAGGTCCTGTAGGTCCTGTAATACCTACTCCACCAGTTGTACCTACTTCACCTTTTTGTCCTTTATCACCATCACTACCAGAACTACCATCATTACCGTCATTACCAGCAGGTCCTGTAGAACCTGTTTCACCTTTTTGTCCTTTTTGACCAGTAGCTCCTGTAGGTCCTGTAGGTCCAGTAGGTCCTGTAGAACCTGTATTACCTACTTCACCTTTTTGTCCTTTAACACCTTGTAATGCTAAATTAGTTACTGTTGATTTTTCCCATGCTCCAGCAGTAACATCATAATAAGGAACTAAATCTGAACTATCTGCATCTGTGCCTGTAGGAAATGATGTTAGTGAACTTCCTACATTAGCAGCATCTGTTACATCAGCACTTGCTTCTATACCATCTAACTTAGTTTCATCTGCATCAGTAAATGCATTTGTATTAGAATTACTTTCATATAAAGTTTTTATCTCAGTAGCACTTTGGTCTGCTGTAGCATTTGCTTCTATGTTATTTAACTTTGAAGCTAAAGCATCTGTAAATGCGTTAGTATCACTTTCATTTTCATAAAGTGATTTAATTTCAGACCCTGTTTGGTCTGCTGTAGCACTTGCTTCTATTCCATCTAACTTACTATGGTCTGCATCTGTAAATACATTTGAATCACTTGCTGAATCTACTAGAGTTCTAATCTCACTTGCAGTCTGGTCTGCTGTTGCACTTTCTTCTATAGCATTTAATTTAGTATGGTCTGCATCTGTGAATACATTAGAATCCGATGCACTTTCTACAAGTGTTCTTATTTCAGAAGCAGTTTGGTCTGCTGTAGCACCTGATTCAATACCATCTAGTTTTGTACCATCAGTAGCTACATCTCTACCATCTACTGTACCTGAAACTGTAATATTTGTAGCAGTTAAACCAGCAGTCTGTAAATCAGCAGCAGATAATGTTAAGTTTCCTGTTGAACTTCCAGTTGCTGTTGTTGTTGCAAAAATAAATTTATCAGCACTTTCATCCCATCCTACAAAAGCATTATCACCTGTAGAACCTCTTTCTATAATAATACCAGAATCATTTGAATTAGAACTTGCTCCGTTGTTAAGTTCTAATAAATTATCTGATATAGTTGTATTAGTAGAAGAAACAGTTGTTGTAGAACCGTTTACAGTCAAATCACCTGATAGTGTTAAATTAGCAAACTGTACATTACTAGAAGTAGCAACTGGTTGACCTATACTTATTTCACCACTTGAAAGTGTAACACCAGTACCTTCACTTAGATGAGCTCTTACTTCAGATGCACTTGGACCGGTATATGTAATAACACCTGTTGAATTGTTGTAAGATAATGAACCGTCTCCACCTGAATCAGTTACTGATATTTTACCTCTAATAACTGAATCTGCGATTGCTAAATCTATTGCTCCATCCCCAGCATCATCATAAGAGGCAGTTATATTTGTATGTGAACCATTAGTTGCAATCTGCCCTCCAACAACATCTTGTACTCTTTCAGTTGTGTGGTAAAGATTTGAACCTTCACTTAAATCACCTGTGTCTTTTGTTGCTAATCTTGTATCAAATGCTGAATTAGCCCTTGCATCTGTATAGTAAAGATTTGTTGAACCTTCTGCTAATGAATCTGTATTTTCTGCTCCACCAAGAATAATACCATTACCCATACCACCATGATTTGCACATTTAAAGTAAAGAGGATTACTTGCTTCCTGGTCAAATGAAACTTCTACATAAGCACCTGAACTTCCTGCTGTTCCAACTTTGTTGTAAATTGTGTAACCATCTGTTATTTCTGAACCATCTAATGACTCAGAAAATCTTAGTGGGTGATTTGCGTTTGAACTATCTGATTGGTCAAATCTATAAACTACATTTGGTGTTAGTCTTAAAGCTTGTGAAGATGTTTGACCATCAAATAAAAATACACCACCACTAACTGTTACTACTACATTATGATAGTAAGGTGCAGTTGTATTATTTAATTGTTGCTCTACCTCAAAGTCAATAGTTCCATCACTATCTTGATAAGTTGCTGTAATATTTGTTTCAGTATTAGAAGAAACCATAGCACCTGCTATGTCTTGTATTCTTTCTGCATTTACTGTTACATCTCCTGAAGATACTGTAAAGTCAGTACCGTCAAAAGTTGCAATACCAGGATTTGTTTCAGTAGCAAGTTCACCTGCAATAGTAATTGTATTACCTGAACCAGATGTATCTATACCTTCACCACCTGATATAGTTAGTGTTTCACTATCTAAATCTATAGATAATGCTCCACCTGAATCACCTTGAAAATCTAAATCTTGTGCTGTAACTTGAGAATCAACATAAGCTTTTATGGATTGTTGAGTTGCTAAAGCACTAGCACTATTAGAGGTTAAATCATCTTCGTCTAAAATACTTGTAACTGTTGAACCACTACTTAGTACTAAACTATCAATATTAGCAGTACCATCTATAAATAAATTTCTCCACTCTTGGGTTGTTGAACCTAAGTCATAAGTATCATCATCGTCTGGAATAATACTAGAATCTACATCTGCACCAAAAACAACATTATCTGAAGCAGAATCACCTAATGTTAATGTACCTCCATTAAAAGTTGAAGTACCTGTAACAGTTAAATTACCTCCTACAGAAACATTACTTGTTGTTGTAAGTGTGTCTATATATGCATCTTTAAATCGTAAAGCATTCGTACCTAAGTCAATGTCGCTGTCTGTGACAGGAGCAACAACTCCATTGCCTATATATAATTGTTGTACTGAACTACTTGAATCATCTATCCAAAATTCAATGTGGTCATTAGTTGTATCTATTAATACTTTATTAAGAGGTGTGGTTAAACCTGCATCACCTATTACTCCGATAACAGGTCCTTCTGCTGATGTACCATCATGCTTGTGTCCTGTTTCATTATGAAAAGCATTTGCTAAAGCATTATATTCATTATTGAATATTGCTGCTGTGATGGTATCACCATCTGCAAATGAACTTTGTCGTGTATATCCTGCCATTTTATTTATCTCCTACCTGAAGGTACATAATCTATAAAAAATCCATTTATTGTGTAAGGACTTCTTGTATCGTCACTTCTAAATCTAAACATATTACTATGTCCACTTCCTTGTAATTGTTGTCTAACTAAAGGTTTTTCTGTTGCTCCAAATACTGCTGTTCCAAAAATTGCTGTACTCAAACCAAATATTGAAGGAGGTGGTATTCTATCTAATGTAATATCTGCTGGTTGAGGATGATTTACATCATCATAGTTATATCTAACTCTTAATATAGGGATTACTTCTCCTTCTGGTCCAAAAGAAATCTTCATAAAATGAAGAGTCTTTAATGTACCTAAATCCCCATAATCTATATCTGGAGTTTGATAAACAGCAGTTACATTTGAACCATCAAAACTATTACCTTCGTCATGTTTAAATACTTTTCCTGCTAAGTCTCCATGAAAGTATTGCTCTAAACCATCAGCATTAAAACCTGCTGTGATAGATGGAGCTTGTATGCCTAATGTTTCTGACCATTGAAATCCTGCATTTGGATTTGCTGTAGAACCTGGTCTTAATGTTCCTATAATTCCTCTTGAGTTTGCTACAGTATCTGACCCCTCATTAACATAAAATAATCTATATTGAGACCTATCACCTATAACTACACTTGATACTGTAAAAGTGTTTATTTTTCTAGCAATGTCTTGTATTAAAGGTTGTATTTGTTTACTAATACTACTTAACTCAACGTCACCAATTCTTGATGTACCAGCAACTGTTCTAACTCCATCTGGTGCTAAAAATATTAAGTCACCAGCAATCTCTTGTATACTTTGTCCGTCTAAACACCCAACATTATCTGTTACCGGAACTACTGCTATATTATTTGAATCACTTATATTTATTAATTTTTGAATACTATTCTTACCAAATATAAATAATTCATTACGAAAACTTTTTAACCCAACAACTGCATCTTCTAAAGTTATACTTCCTGCTGTTGCTGCTGAAAAGTTTGTAACATCGTTAGTACCACTAAAAAAGATTGTGTTCTTATTAGAACTATCTCCTGCTACAACAAAATGTTTATCGTGAATTGTTCCTATTGAAGGTGATATTGTCCCACTTACTGTTATTTCTTGTGCTTTAAAAGTTCTAGTAGTTAATTCTCCTGTACCTTCCATTCTAAAAAAGAAAGGTTTGTTTGCTCCATCAGTTATTAAAACATCCCCATAATCACTAGAACCTTCGTAAATAGAAAAGGTACATTGACCTTGACCTGTTCTAGCATCTAAACTTCTATTTGTAAAAGTTGTATAGTTGTCTCCACTTGCAGATACACTTGCTCTATTTAACTGTAACCAACTTGTTCCGTCTTGACTAAAAAATATTCCATCTCCAGAACAAGCTATTAAACCATCTGCATAAACTTGTAATCCTAATATTTTATTTGTGCCACTAGGATTAACAGCACTATCTCCTCCAAATCTAGTATATCCACTTATTCTTCTATAACCACCTTCAGTACCTACTTCAAAGTTTCTAAGTTTTGTAGCAAATCCTGGAGTTCTTAACAAACCTAAAGAGTTTGTAGATTTTATTAACCCACCTTCACATGCAACTGTAAATGGTTGAGAGTTTGCCATTAGAAGTAAATCCTATCGTCTGATATAAATTTTGGTTGTGGATTTAATAAATTTGATTTCATTTGTTTCATACCATTTTTAAAATCTTCTAAAGCAAAAGCTGCTTGTTGTGGACTATCTTTGAACTGCCAAACATAATATCTAGTTCTTGCTGTAATAACATTTGAATATTGTTCTGGAAAAACTATAGTGTCTCCATGTGCTGATAATGCAGTTGGTTTTTCAAAAGCATAAAAATGCACATTATAAACTTTGTCAGGTATAGGACTTAATCCAAACTTTCTATTGTCTGGACTTCTATATACTCTGATAGGTTCTCCATGTGATTGAGTGTCAGCATCATCTAGATTTTCCTGGTCTCTATAGTATCTAGTCCATTCATCTAAAGTTACATACTTTAAACCTTTAGATACAAAAGGAGCAGATTCTCCTGAAACATTGACTGTGGTAATAAAAAAATCATCCCAATCTATTGAAGAATAATCTGTAGTTATACTTGAACTACCACTTTTTAATGTATACCATCTTTGTCCTGCTACAGTAGCAACTGTCACGTTTCCATAAAAAGGGTCTGTACTACCACTTACCCCTGCACTAAAAAAAGGTAACTGTGGTTCTGCATTTGCAATATCAAAAATAGATTTGTTTATTGAATCTTTTACAAATTGTTGTAACCCTACAGCATCTCCAAAATTAACAGATGTTAAAGGTATTTCATTAAGTTCTCTTAATGCTTGATTTGTTAATTCTAAATATGTAGTTGCCATTATTTTTTATGTACCTTTTGTATTGCAAAATTAGCAGTTAAACTTGCTCCTTTATGCTTAACAAACTTTCCAGAATGTTTCATTAATTTATAACCACCTTTTGGTTGTTTCATCCAATGATAGCCTTTTGGTGCTTTGACTTTCATATTAGCAAGGTTTTGCCTTTGGCATTACTTCACCACCATGACCATACATCATTCTTTTTTTAGCCATGCCACCACCTTTCATCTTTTTCTTTTTACCTACGACCATGACCATTCCACCATGACCCATTTTCTTTTTTTTGTGATACATTTATTTCCCCTGAATTAAAGTGGAGGAGTCCGAAGACTCCCCCTAGTTGTTATTAATCAATAACGTAGAAAGCACTTACTAATGCTTCTGGTCTAAGAACTTTTGCTCCGTAGACATGAAGACCTCTCACGATGTCACCAAAAGAACTTGGGTCTCTGATAACTTCGGTTGAAAGGATTGTATTAGCAGTTGCAGTTGAACTGATGTGTCCAGCCATAACTTTACCACTTGCACTTGATGTAGCAGCAATGTTGTTTGACTTGTACATATCAAATCCTCTGAGTTTTCCACTTGATACTAAGCCGTTTCTAATAGAACCTTGACCTGCGTTAAAGTCAACAGATAATAGCTTTGAACCAGATTTACCTAGTTCTTCATAGAATTGTGGACCAGCAACGAACCATCTACCTTCTTCAGGTACATTTTGGTCGTCTAATTTTCTAGCCATTCTAGCCATTAAATCCAATGCATCAACACCAGTTCCGTCAGAACCTAATAGGTCTACTGAGTTTGTAGCATGAGACATTGTTGCATCAGCAGTTCCACTATCTGAACCTATAACGTGGTCAGGTGAACTTGCAGATACACCAGAAAACATAGTCGCTAAGACTGCTGCATCGTATGAATCTTTAAGAGCATACGCAGCAGAACTTGAAGCTACCTCTTTGAAGTTGACATGTGACATGTTAGTTTCAATATCATCTACGATGAATTTAAAAGCTTTTGCACTATCAACAACTAAGTTGATTTCTTGGTCTGTTAATTTTGTTGCAGAAGTGTCAGAACCTCTAGTATAATCTGATACTGAGATTACTGGTTCTTTGATAATCTTTACTGAGTCTCCATAAGCAGATATTTCACCAGCATAGTCGGTGTTTGTTATTCCTTCTACCACACTCGCTTTTCTGAAAAAGTTTAAAACCTTTCTAGAGTAAACGGAAGGTAAGAAATAACTATTAGTTTGTCCACTTACGGAGTTAGCAAAGTTAGCATCGGTATCGGTGCTTGGTTCAAAATATTGAGCCATGATACTTCTCCTGTGTTAAATTAAGTTAATCTTTGATAATTCTCCCTTGTTGCATGGCTTCGCTGATTTCGTCTTCATACTTATCAAACTCATCCATACTAAGAGCATTTATCTCCTTTTCTGTCCATATTCTTTCCTGCTTTGGTTCAACAGTTGTTGTTTTAGTTGATACCATATCAGCAGCAGAACTTACAGACGGTGAATTAACTCTTGAAGCTGTAGGAACTTCTATTGCTAAATCTTTTTTAAATAAATCTAATGCACGTGATGCTAAGTCAGCATCGTCAGCATTTGAGTAAATCCAGTCTTGAATAGATTGAGGTTGTTCTTTTGCCCAACTATGAAAATCATCACTATTGCGAATATCATCAAAGTCAGGATGTCTGTCCCTCAGTCTTTTCTCTGCCTCACCTTTACGAAACTTTACTTCGTTTCCTTGTAACTCTGCAATCCTTTCTTCAAGAACTTTTGTTCTTTCATCAGTTTGCAAATGAGCTACTGTTTCTGCGACTGCATAGAAATCAGGATGCTCTTGTTTAAACTTTTCAAGTTCTTCTACAGACTTGGGAGGTACATAGTTAGCTTGTGCTTGACTGCGTAACTCTTGCTCTTTAGTTTTAAACTCTTCAAGTTTAGCATCATAATGTCTTTTTAAGTCATCATAACGTTTCTTATAGTCAGGTTTTTGATAAGGAGTATCTTTTGATAACTCCTGTTTCTTAGACTCTAACTCTTCAGTATTGACACTCTCAGTTTGAGTTATGTCATTACTATCAAATAATTTATTCTGAGGTTCTTCAAAGAATAAAGTATCGTTTGCTGACACAAAAGGTTTATCCTCTTGTGTGTGCCAAGATTTTTTTTGGTTATAAGGATTTGGCTGTTCCTCTTTATTTCCGACTTCTTGAGTCATATTCATCTCCTTACTCAGGGCTTTTGTTTACAAGGTAGCTCTTTGTCGACAAGAGGGCTTGTATTGTAAAGGTAGCCTTTCTGGTGTTGTGTAGGGGCTATCGAATGATAGGTAGCCTACGGTTTATTAACGGATGGGTATTCCACCTGAAATCATAGCATCTGCGATTCTCTTTTCAGTATCTTCAACTTCTGCTTTATTCAGGTCATAAGTTTTTTCAGAATCAGTAGAAAGGACTGTTTCCTCTCTAACATCATCCATCATATACCCACCACTTCTTCTTGCTTGTCTTTCCATTGGAGCATCAGCTTCCATCTCTGCTTCTTCCATCATTCTCTGAAGGTTGTCAGCACCAATTTGTTCTGTTGCTTTTGCTGTAAAGACAAACTCTCCATCAGATAACCTTGCCGGTATACTGTCGGAGACTCCTGAACCTGGACCTTCTACAGGACCAGACCCAGCAAACTCTGTTGCAACTTCCATGACTTTATCAAATATCATGGAAAGTTGTTCATCTTCTTCTAATTTATCTAGTAAATATCTTTCTTCTGTTTCTGATAAAGATTCTTCAACAACAAAATCTAAATAATCATTTTCCATTTGTTCATCAGATTTCATAGGTTCTGCTTCTTCCATTGCATCTTGCATTTCATCTTGTGGAGCAATCATTATTGCGACTCCACCATCTTTAAAACCCATTTTTTTAACTACTTCAGGTGCTTCTTCAGCAAGTTTTTTTAAACCTTCATTAGGTAGTTTATCTTTATCTAGAATACCAGTCATATTACTTCTCCTTTGCTCTACCTATATTTAAGGCAAACCAATCAATAACTTTGTAAGCTTTACCCACTAAGTTATCATCTAACGGTGTAGGTGTTAAAGCAGCAATCATTGAACAGATTGAAACTATCCAAGGTACTACACCTACGATTTTTAAAATTGTATCTAATATATCTAACATTACTCTTCTCCTCTAGTTAATGCTTCTTTAATTTTTTCTGGTAAACTTTCTAGGTTATCCAGCAAATTCATTTTCCCCTGGCATCGGTACATTACCTGTTCCGATTGTGCCACCACCAGTTCCTTGACTATCAAGTCCCTCTGGTTCTGTAGGTACTCCTTCAGGTCCTCCCATTGGGGATGGTTCACTAGGGGATTCAGTTTCTTCGCTAACGTTTTGTCCAGCATTTTGCATTCCTATTATTTGTGCCATCATAGCAGCTTCTTCAGGGTCGTTCAGAATTTCATCTGGGTCTAAATCTAAGCTATAGGCAAGTTCACTAATTAATTTAGAAACTTTTACAAATGGAGCAATAGCTGGATTTTGTGCAGTTTGTAAGAACATAGTCAATCTTTGTGACCTTACTTCTTTTTGCATCAAACTATTTGTTCCTGTTGCTTTTATTTCTAAATCTCCTTCTATGTCTAAATCACCTTCATGGAACTGCATGTTCCATTGGTAATAAGATTCTCCTAAAGGTTTTAATAAAAAGTCATCAAGGTTTTTGATAACAGTTTTAATATTTAAACTTGATGCTCCTAATAACATAGACATACCGGAAGCAGTCCTTGTCATACTCTGAACACCTGTTTGACCGTGGGAATAACTAGGTATTCCTGTTTGTTCGTCAGCTAACTGCCTAAACCTATCAAACATCATCATGTTTTCAGGTGCAGTATTTGGAAACTTTAATCCATAAATTGATTGACCAGGCATTCCAGCTTGTCTTCTGAATACTTTGCCTGGATATACTTCCATGCTTTGTCCCCCAACAAGAGCAGACTCATCTACATCAAAAACTAATGAACCTGCTAAAGCTAAATTATCAATAGCCATTCTTGCATGACCATTCATAATTTGTTGTGAGTCATCCATATTTTCTGCGACTCCTATACCAAAGAAATTATATGGATTCCTTTCGTATGGAAATGCATTATATGGTATTCTAAATGGAGTAAATGGATTTATTACTGCTCTTAGTAATTTATTTCCACATATCCATGCATTTATTTGAACTTCATCTAGTTCATCTATATCATCATCTAATTCTATTCCTGCTTCTTTAGCATACTCAACATCCATAATCCCCCAATACTCTAAAACTTCAAATGTTGTTTCAGTATCGTAAGCATTATTATCATCTCTTAGATGAGATTCATATCCTCTATCTACGTAGTTTGGACCTAATCTTAGACAATCTCTAATAGCATCTTCATCAAAATAAGGCATGTTTCTTAATGCTCTTAGTTGACTACGGTTCATACGATGTCTATGAATAATGTATTCACATTCTTCCATGTCTGTAGCTGAAGGGTCAGGATAAAAATCCCAACAACTAACAAATTCTATTCTAGGAACTCTGACATGAATAGGACTATACTCTCTACCGTTTGGACCTTCCATCCATTTATTTAATTTTTTATTATAATTAAATGGTCCTTTGACTATACCAGTACCTAGTAGAGATGCTTCTAATAAAGCATTTCTAATTTCAGATGACCCATTAGATTCTTCTATTTGGTCATGTACTAATTTTTCCATCCGTCTAGCAGCTTCTTGTGCTGGATTGATTTCTGGTACATTAGGTATTGGCATATTTCCTTCTTGTAAAGGAACTAAGTCTTCAAGAGGTTTAGATACCTCTCCTTCCATAAATGTAGAACCTGGTCCTAATACTCTACCATCACCTTCATAACCTACATCATAAGGATTATCTATACGATTACCTATATCATCAGGTATCTCAGGTTCACTTGTTTCAATATTAGGATTAGGATTATTAATATCAAGATGTGCTTGAGCTAATTCTCCTTCAGGGATTTTTGTTTCCGATATACCAATAGGAAACTTACCTGTGCCAAAAATAACATCAACTAATTGTCCAAAGGCAGCAAGGACTTTAGTTTTCGTTATCTTAACAAAGATACGAGATTTTTCTGATTCTCTAAATTTTTGGTTCTTTTTGTATAAGCCTCTGTAGTTTTCAAATGCTGTTATCCAACGTTTTTCATCAGAATTTCTAGCATCTTCAGCAGACTCAAATCGTGAATTGATTATACCTACTAAGTTTAACTTTTGGTCTTCTTCTAAATCTAGTTCTTTACCAGACTCACCATCTACATCCATATAGATTTCGTCTGCATTTAAAAATGTATTGTCTTTTTCTGCCATTTAGTAACCAAAAGTAGAATCAAAGGGCTGGTATATGTCCCTTTTAATTCCTTTTATTTTGTCCAATGAGCTTTGCATTCTTGGTCTGCTCATTATCATATACCTTAAAGCATCATAGGCATGGTCAGATGCATGTGTATCAACATCTTCTGGATTTGTTTTGGACAACGGAATAGACTGCAACTCTCTTATTAAGTTAGGACAAGTATTAAATATTTGTAATTTTGGTCTACCGTTTTCTTTTATCTTAAGATATTCGTGTATTTGTATTTTCCCCTGAACTCTGTTCTTGTCAGCTCTTCTTAATTTATGTCCAGCTCTGACAAGAGCTTCACCAACTGTCGGTCCTGTTGTACCGGTTTTAGCCCATGCAGCCGTATCTAATACACCTGATACAGAAAATGGGTCTTCCATTTCCATATCTGTTATTATACCTGCTAGTTCTTCTCCTGTCAACCCTTTTCGATATAATTCACGGTAAATTATTAATGTGCCATCATTTATATCTACTGTTCCCCATAAGCAACAAGACTCTGATGCATAACCATAGTCAATACCTTTTACTCTTTCCCAAGGTATAGGTATTTCAAAAGGTGTTATAATATGTGTTTCCGGAGCAAACTCAACAAAAGCAGCACCTTCTGCTACATCCCAATTTCCCTCTAATAATTGTCTTCTTTGTATTGGTGGTAAAGATTCTAACATCTTTTCATACACACCATCTTTTGCAAGATAAGGATTATCTGCTAACTTAGCAGGTATAAACTTTCTTGTTAGTCCATCTTTACCTTCAAAACTTTTATTAGGTTCATAGGGTTCTATATATCTTCTTTTAACCCAATGAGAACCAACACCTCCAGGGTTAGCTGTGCATCTAAGATATGTTTCTATATCTGGGTCGGTGGTCCTTAGACGAGAAGCAAGGTAGTTCCAACTAAACTCAGTAGGTAGGTGCGTGATTTCATCAAAGCCAATCCAAGAATAGGCTTGACCTTGGTATCGATACACATCAGCATCTCGTTCTAAGAACCCAAATTCTATCTTAGCACCACTAGGAAAGTTCCACAACTTTTCTACTTCTCTAAACTTTGCACCAGGAAATGCCTGTGGATATAATTCCCTGGATTTATCTATAAGTTCTCTTAACTCTGGCATAGACCTTCTAAGTATCAAAGCTCTATGATTTTTTTTATGTGCGTATCGTAAAGGGTCTACAAGCATTGCATAAGATTTACCACCACCTGCTGCTCCTCCGTATAACACATCTTTTTCACTTGCTGCTAAAAAATCTGTTTGTGGTCCTTCGTTAGGATGAAAGATAACTTTACTATCTTTTATTGTGTCTCTGATTGTCTCTGTAGTTTCTGCGAGTTCATCTTCTGTGACCAACTTAGATGACGTGTCCTCCGTAACTTTTGTAATAACTTTTTCTTCCGTCTTAATCTTCTTCTCTTGTCTGGCAAGTCTTTGTTTCTCCTTTTTTAATTTTGCTTTTTGTTGTCGTAGTTTTATTTTTCTTTTTTGTTCAGCAGAATAATTATATTGAGAAGTAACTCCTTTAGGTCTACCGGTTTTTTTCTTAGGTTTACCAGATTCAGTTAAAACAAATGAACCATCTTTATTAGTTTCATAGTCTTCTGGAAAAATATCCCATAAATCTTTTTCTAAATATTTCTGTAACCCAACATGACTTATCTTTCTACCAGTTTCTTCTGATAAAAGTGTAGATGCTTCTCTTAATGAATATGCTTTAGTATAAATACCTTTAAGATATTTGTTTAAAGACTTTAATTGTTTTGGAATTGGTTTGAGATAACCTTTGATTTCGCTGACTTCATACCCAAAAGGTATGGTAACACTCTTTTTTTTAATATAGTCCTTTGGAATCTTAGACATAATTAAAAGCTGGGTTTTCTGAAAACATTACCTAGATGCAATAATGTATTTTTAATCAGAAAACCTCTTACGCATAACTCAGGACTGCTCCTTGGTTTGATTCTCTTTCTTTCTAAAAATTTTATCAAAATTGTCTCTGTATTGTTGTGAATGTACGTTGATTCTAGGTGCAGCTCCTTTACCTCCGTCAGATTTTGAGTAAAGTCTCCCTTTGTTCTTTTTACTAGAGAGTAATACCGGTTTATCTTCGTTTCCTATTTGAGGCATATCTTTATAACCTTGTTTATTCTGCTAGATTTCATAAATTTATGGAAATGTTGGAAAAACTTACTTACCATTTTACTTTGTCAGCCCAATATGCTGCTGACATTTTACCTTTACGTATGTTTTTACCATGTCTTGCCTTAAAAGACCGTCTTTTTGCTTTCATTCTAGCAGATTCACCTGCTTTTGGTTTACCTGCTGTGCCTTTTAGAGTGCCAACTCTCTTACCTTGCTGTCCAAACCGTATAGTTTTTATTTTACTACCTTCTTTTGCTACAACAACGTGAGATTTTGTAGGATGTTTAGGTGTTCTCTTAGGTTTATTGTAACCTGATACACCTGCTCTTGCTAATCTTGAGTCTTTTTTCTTGGTCATCGTCTATATTTTGCAGTTTTTCTAGCAATTTTTTTAGGTTGTCTAACAAATTGCTTACCTTTTCTGTTACCTTTTGCTTTTGCTCTGTTAGTTGCTCTTTTTTCAGCAGGACTTAAAGCATTCCAAGCAGCATCAGGTAAATATCTTTTCTTACCTTTACTAGGTTTACCGTCTGAGGTTCTCCATTTTTGTCTGCCCCACTTTTTTAAAGAAAGTTGAGACTTCTTTAAGGTCATTTATAACCTCCTCCTGCTTTTTTGTATGCTTTAGCTAACATTTGTGCTTTACGAGCAGACCATTGACCAGGTTTACCACCCTTACTACCAGACTTTATTCTTTGAAATATTCTTTTTCTTAAGGAAGGCTTAGTATAATTACCTGCTTCGTTGACTCTTGACTTTGATTTTTTCTTTGGCATTAATGTAATATCATTTCTTCTCTAGGAACAAAGTCTGTAACCTCTCCTACAATAATTAAACCGTATTTTTCTGCTAGTAACTTTGCTTCTTTGTAAGATGTTGTTCTAATGAAAGGTCCTAAGACAACTCTGGGGTCATCATCTAAGAACTCTGTTGCGTAAACTATGTCTTCCATTATATTGTTAATAAATATTTTATTGTACCACCTAAATACCAGCCGCACACGAAAAATGCAAAAGCCCATCCTGGATAAGCTTTGCAGAACTGTATGACTTCATTCAGGTAAGTCTTCATACTCAACGTCATCTGCTGACAAATCTATAGTTTCTTTTTTAGGAAGAATAAAAATGCCCCCTGTAACATTATGATTAACGTCAAGTTTTTCTTTTTTAATAACACCAACTCTATCTAGTAGAGTTTGTGCTGCTTGTAATTTGACATTCGCTTGTGGAACTGCCTCATCACTATGCATAATCTCCACCAACTTAAAAGCTGCTGAAGGTGCTTCCCTTGCAAGTACATTGGAGGCTAAATCGATTATTTCCTCTTTAAGACTTTTTAATACTTGGTAATGATTTCCTCGATACCCTGCAAGTTCGGCTGAAAGTTTTAGATTGCCTTTTGTATCTACAAGGTGTTCTAAAAATTTTTCTTGTTTGTCGGTTAGTTTTCTTGTAGTTAAAGCAGTCATGTTTAATATTATAGAGACCATGTGAAAATTGTCAAGTTTTTTAAAATTTCTCTTGACATAATTGCTGTGCAACTGTATAATGAGGATGTGTCCGGTTGGGGTCTATATAGTCTAACAAGTCTCCAACACCAACACTCACTTCATTATCGGTTGGGGGGCGATTTTTGAACCCTGCTTAACACCGAAAAGTTCCTAAAAATATTTGACCACTAGCATATATACCTGGTATGCCCCCTGGCATCCTGCCCCCCTGTCTTTACTTCTTAGACTTCAAAGACTTTTCAGAACTAACCAAAGAAAAAACAAAAGATTTATGAAGTTCTAACAAGTTTACAGAGTAAATAAAGTCTTAATAGGTCTTGACGAGTAAATCCAACAACATCAAAGAACTTTAAAAAACTTCCCACACTTTAAAGGTTTATTAAGTTTTTATACTAACCCCTGGCAATACTTAACAAGTTATAAATAAAAATATATCCTGGGTATCTTTTAAGGGGTGTTAAGTTGCGTTTTTTTTTACTTGACATGAAATTAAATACATGGTTATATAATAAGCAAGTTAATTAAAAAAGGAGTAAACACTATGAAAAAAGAATACACTTTTAATATCGTTGGTACTGTCTCAGTATCTGCTGACAACTTAGAAGAAGCAGAAGATAAAGCATCAGACTGTTGTAACCAATTTGACGGTTTTGAGTTAGAGGTGCAAGAATGAAATTAGCTAAAGCATTAGATATAATTAATGAAATAATAGATAATGATATAGAGTGGTCAGATAATGAAGAGGACATACAAAAAACATTAAAAGCATGGAATAAAATAAAAGAAGAGTTAGCACAATAACAGATAAACCCCCTATAAAAGACCCTGGATTATTTCTGGGGTTTTTTTTGTAACATTTTTAATTTTAAATCGTTATATAAGTATAAATAACTTTATGGAGTAAAAATTATGAACCAGGAACAAATAAAAAAATATAATGATTTAATAAAATCAATAATTAAACTACAAAAGAAACCAGATGTTAAAAATCTACAAAAAGCAATTAATAAAGCATTTTATTTATCGTTGGAGATACCAGGAGAAAAACAAAGATTTTATAATAATATGGTTGACTTCTTAGAGCAAAAAGATTAATATTTAGTTTCATTTAAACTAAAAATGCGAAAGCAAGGAGAACTAGAAAAATGAAAGATGAAAATAATCTAAGTTACTTTAAAAAAAATAATGTAACTTTTGAAAAAGTGAGACAATTAAGAAACAGTAACGGAAATAAAGTTGCTAATCAATTTGTCATAGAGACAGATAAAGGTACATTTTTTCAGAGTTACGGAACTATAATAGCTGGGTTTACTAATGATGGTCTAGTTTTTGACCGTGATTATTGGAACTATTCCAGGACTACTAGCAGACATAGGAACACTTTTACACACTTGGACACAGCAGAGACTAAGAAAAGAATTAAAGATGGCCAGATTAAAATGGAATCTTTAAATCCTGATAATCATTATGCTGGTTACGGTTACTAAATAATTTTTCATAGTAAAAAGACCCTGGATTATTTCCGGGGTTTTTTTTTGGTTCTATATAGTCTGTATAAATCTTTATAAATATCTTTATATTATCTTTAATATTTTTTTATAAAACTATTTGACACCTTAAAAAATTTATGTAACTATATAATCTAAATAGATTAAACGGAGACTTAAACTATGAAACAAAATACACACGATAAAAAAAGACAGAACGATAAACCCAAAGACCCTTTCGGATTTCAAGATGCTTTAAATCTTGAAGTGTTGGATAACATGAGCAACGAAGAGTTGGAAGAACTATCTAAAATTTTAGATAAAATAAACTATTAAAGGGGGTTATCGTGAAAGAATTTATACATCAATGGGTTAATCAAAACCCTTTAAAATATCAACTATATACTAAATCACCGGTGCTATTGTTAGTGTTGGTCTATCTTGTTTTTGTGAGGTGATTATGAAAATGAGAACTCAAAGCTATGTTTTTACAGTACACAAAGATTCACCGGAAGTACTAGAACAGTTAAACAGACTCAAAGAACTTAGACAGTCTGTCAGTCTACTTAATAAGCATTCAAATAAAAAACATTATGTCAAGTTGCAGGGTCGATGGGGTCGCAAGAACCCACGATATGTTAGAAGGTCGTTTCCTTTTGCTACCCTGGAAGAAGCAAGTCGATGGGATGTTTATGTCTATTATTCACACACAACAAAACCAAAGAACGGAGGGTATAAATATGTCAGTTAGTATTAAGTTTACAGACCATGTAGACTTCGAGACCAAAGACGGACAGTTTGCTTTTACTATTAAAGTAAATGACGAAACGATAGGTATAGAAGTATTGAGAGCAGAAGAACACCATCCGGAAGGCAATGTATACTCATGCATTTTTGAAGACTATATTTCTACCAGGAGAGTACCCAATGAAGCATAGGAGAATAGAATGGAAACAATAGGAATATTTGTTTTAGTAATACCTTTTGTTATTGGGTTTTTTGTAGGTAAACAATACGGTATACAACAAGCACAGCAGGAGGACAATGATGTGGGCAGATGAAAAGATGAAAGATGAATTTTACGAGTGGTTGGATGATTGTCCGGTGCAATGGGTTAGAGGTAATGTAAACATGGAATCTATAACCTATACCTTTATGACTCCAGACGAGGAGGTAGATGAATGAGATTATTTGTAGAGCAAGTTGGTGGTAAGATAATTACTACAGAAAAACAAATTGATTACAACGGTATTCAAAGAGATTATTATTTTGTTGAAGACGGAGTAAGTCTTAAAACATTCAGTAAAGATTGGTATACCCTTGACCAGGTAAAAAAATTATGTCAATGTGTAAAAGAGATAAAGGAGAAAAACCATGAGTAAGGTAGCATATATACAAGCATCTTTTGAACAAGCAATAGAGTTTGATGTAAAAAAAGACAACATAAACTATGAGGACATAGAGGAGTATTGGTGCAAGTGGGGAAGACTATATGTTGAGATGAAAGATGGCAAGAGTTACGAGTATGAATCTTCTCACGAGTTTGATGTTGATTGGAAATATCCAGACAAGATGACAGCTTTCAATAAAAATTATGACAGATTTGGAGGAGACCAGGATGAGTAATAAATTTAAAGATGAACAATACGATAGACTACACGAATATATAACTGACTGGACTCTTAAGAACAGTAAAAATCGTGGTATAAAATTAAATGCTTCTGACAGTATGCGAGATGACTTGATAGATGATTGTATATCTTTTATGTTGCAAGAGTTACCCTGGAAAATAAGTGATTATTTTTATGATGAAGGAATAGATTTTGCATCGTTAGAGGTAGACTTAAAAGAATTACACATAAGATTTTTAATAAGACTGTCAGCAAATGCTGTTTCCGGTAAGGACTTAGACGATATGTATAAGAGTATGCCAGACCATTTTAAATACTTACATGATGCAGAGGTAAGTAAATGAGAAAAGCAAAACAAATAATTACTATTGACCCAACAAAAAAATCTACGAGTCAAGGACAGGGAGGTAGAGGTAGAAGAATTAAGATTGCTATGTCTACCATGAATAAATCAAAGAAAAGGTCTTACAAAAGATATAGAGGACAAGGAAGATGAATGAAGAAATAATGACTAATAAAGAAATAATAGAAGAATTAGTATTAATGCTAACTACTGATTATGCTGATTTATTAAAATCAGAAGAAGATATTATTGAACAACGATTGCAAAAACTAGGATTATGAGGAGAACGAAGATGAACATAAATGATAAAAACTTTTTATACCCTGGAGATGTAGTCTTATGGAGTGGTGCATGGGGAACAGAAGAATATAAAAAAGCAAAAGTAAAATCAATAACAGTTGTTGAACCTGGAACTAAATATGGTGATGAGGTTGGAAGTTTACATTGGAATTTTGTAAGAAAAAGAGAATGTTTAATTGACTTAGACAATACGCATTGGTGTTGGGGTTTTCAAATTAAAAGGATAGATGATGGAAGAGATACTGAATAATTTAATAGGTTTATTCTTGTGCATTGGTGCAGGATGGTTTGCGTGGGAGACCAGTATGATTACCCACGAACAAAAGAAAAGGAGAAAAAATGACACTTAAAAATTTTACTATTTACAGTATTGCAGTCTTACTTTTTGTTGGACTGAGTTTGGGTTTAGCTTTATCTTTTAACTTGATTGAAGAAGACCGGAAAGATTTAACGGAAAGAACCCTGGAATTAGAAGCAAAGTATAACACTATACAAAAAGAGTTGACTGAAGCTTTGAATAAACAAGACAAGGTTTTGCTTTTGATGGGAGTATATCGAGATGGTATCAATACATTGAAAGAACAAATTGACTACAATAGCAGGACATTAAATACTTTTAACATCATGTTAGAGGATTTAGAAGCACAGTCGGAAATGCAAAAAGACTTGCTATCTGAACAAGAAGAACAACGGATTGAAACTCAACAAGTATTTGAGAATAATATTGAGATGAAGGAAGAGGTTGTATTAGAGGAAGAACCGGAGCAGGGGGTCGTTATTGAAAATAGTGTAACTCCCCCAACACCCCCTGTTCCCATTGCAAAGGAGGAAGAGGTAGACATGACACCTGTTGTCTTTACCTGTCCTAAATTTAAGAAAGGTAATTTAGATAGATATATAAAAAGGATTACCTTCAGACAAGATACAACAAAAGTTCTATTGACATTTGATGTCATTGACGGAGTGATAACTAATGTGGTGGTAAGAGAAACAAATGTTGCAGACAGAAAATTGTTTGGTGCTTTAGAAAGATACCTAAGAGACAATGCTATTATTGAAAGCAATATGTCAGTAACAAACTGTAGACTACCATTTAGAGTTGATTTAACATAGAGTTTATCGTTGTTGATTTGTGGCTCCATACAAGAAATTGAGTGGGAACATAGCTCAAGAGGTCAACAACATAAAAAAGGAAGATAAGTATGACAGAAAAAAAGCGAGTTAGTCATTTAAACACCCTGACTCCAGTAGGTTTGAACCCTACTGACAGAGACTTATCTTCTGGAGGGAAAGAGATACTTCAAAAGGTTGAGGAAAGTACTAATAAAAATAATCCTCGTATAAGTGCAAGCCAAGTTAGCCAGGTAAATCAGTTGCGAACCTATCCTGGAAAGTCTCACCCTCATTTTATTGAAGACGATGACAGATGTTTATGTGGTCGTCTTTTGTCTGATAACTATTGGAAAGATGATGAAGATAATTGTTATGTTCACATGACAAAAGGATATTGATGATGAGTAAATTAATTACAGAAAATGAAGCATTAATTTGGGCAAGTGGGCATTTCCTTACTAATCACTTTCCAGAAGATTTTAAAGATTGGGAGGAAGAACAGGTTAATGAATTTATTTTAGATAATGTATGGCAACCTTTTGAGGGCTATTCAGCAGAAGATGTCTGGGAAAATATAGATAACTTAGCTTGTGATTTCAAAGAAACAATGAATAATAAATTAAAAGAGATATTAAAATGATAGGACAATTATACTTATGCCCTAAATATAAAGGTACTGAAGAACCTAATGTAAAAGTTATATCAGTTGAACTGTTTGTTCATCTTTATAACAATAACGAACTTCCACCACCGGAGGATTTGATAGTAACCACCAGTATAAAAGATATGGCTGATTGTATATACGGAGACCCAGATGTTACGATAGACTACAAACCTTTAAACGGTGGCAAGATTAATGGTTAAAGCAAAGTTCATATCAAAAGAAATGACTTATGAACAATACAGAAAGTTTTGTAATACAGAGCATGGCCTCAATAGTTACATGGTGGATTATCTTCAAGGAGATAAGGCACATGAAAATAAATTTAGAGTTTCTGTCTTCAAAGAAGACGAAAGTAAATTTAATGATTTAGTAGTTGCATTAGGTTTATAAATATGTGTATAATTAACTACAATTTTAATGCTATTAAAGGAGAAACAATATGGCAGTAGTAAGTGGTAAAGCTTATTGGGCAAGTATAACAAGTCCAAATACAACGTTTGAACCGGTCTATACAGTAGACCTGGTTGTAGATGATGCAACAGCAGATGATTTTCTTGCTCGTGGTTTCAAAGTAAAAGAACTAACGATAAATGAAGAGACTGTAGGCAGAGCAATAACAATTAAAAGAAAAGTAAATGGTGCAGAAGGTAGAGTAAGACCAGCACCAAAACTATTTGACAAAGACAAAGTTCCAATGGATGAAGTTGTTGGTAATGGAAGTGATGTCAAAGTGCAGTATGCTGAGTGGGAAACTCAAAATAAGTATGGAGACTTCAAAGGTCTTGACCTACAAGCTGTCCAGGTAATTGACCTAGTTCAATACAGAACCGGAGACGGAGACGAGTTAGGTTCAGTAGAAGGTGGAGAAGAGTTTTAATGATTGTTACTATTGAAACCAAAGACGGAGTTATCAAGCACGATACGGATGCTATTAAAAATGCAGACCAAAGAATTAGTGCAGAAGTATTAGTGCGTAAAGTCTCAACACTTGAAATCTTAAGAGAAGCATTACAGATTGCCAATGTAGTACATCGTAAATCTCTTGAAGATATTTGCGTTCAATCTCCGGAGTCTTTAATAAAACCTCAGTCTGAGGAAGAGTAAAATAAAATGGTTGGCTACTCCATAAAAGTAGCAAGGTGTTGGGGTAAGTTATATCGTAGTGTATATTTGTTCTCCATCTCTTGTCTCAACACCACCCTGGACACACTATGACAGAACAAAAAAGCAAATTCAAAAAATACCACCTGCCTTGTCCTGCTTGTGGTAGTTCAGATGCCTTATCAGTTAATGAAGATGGTTCAGCAAAATGTTTTAGTTGCGATAAATTTTTTCCAAAGTTTGAAGAAAATACAGATGAATTTTACACACCAAAATCAAAGACAGCACCGTTGTTAAATGTGCATGGTGCTTCTTATGCATCTATAAAAGATAGAAGTATAAGTGCTGAGACAGCAAAAAAGTATGGAGTTAAAGTAGTTTATGATAGCAACGGAGAGATAGCACAGCATGTTTATCCTTATTATATAAAGCACGAACTGACAGCAAACAAGATAAGATACACCAGGGATAAAGTATTTAGATGTCAAGGACAGATACAAGAAACAGGTTTATTTGGTCAACATTTATTTAAAGAGGGAGGTAAGTTTCTTACCATAACTGAAGGTGAGTTAGATGCCATGTCAGCTTACGAGCTAATGGGTTCTAAGTGGGCATGTGTATCAATAAAAAGAGGTGCATCTTCAGCAGTTAAAGATATAAAAGAAAACTTAGAATATGTTGAAAGTTTTGAAAACATTGTAATATGTTTTGACGGAGACACAGCAGGAGTAAAAGCATCTAAACAAGTTGCCTCCATTCTTAAACCAGGTAAAGCAAAGATAATGACTTTACCAAATGGATATAAGGATGCTAATGATATGCTCAAGCAGAAAAAGTTTGAGCATTTTGTTAGGTCTTGGTGGGATGCACAGGTCTTTACTCCATCTGGTATCATTAGAGTAAGAGACAAGAAAGAACAATTTTTTCAAAGAGAAAAGAAAGAGTGTGTTCCTTATCCTTGGCAAGGACTTAACAATAAATTATACGGTTTAAGACAAGGAGAGTTGCTTACATTGACAGGTGGAACAGGACTAGGTAAGTCAAGTGTAACTAGAGAATTAGAACATTGGTTAATTAAAGAGACCGGAGATAATGTAGGTATTATAGCATTGGAGGAGGACTGGAAAAGAACAGTTGATGGTGTCCTTTCTATTGAAGCTAATGCTAGGATTTATATTGACCAGATAAGAGATACATTTAGTAGAGAAAGTTTGGAGGAAATGTATGATAGAACATTTAATACAGATAGGGTCTTTGTCCATGCTCACTTTGGGACTAATGATATTGAGTCTATATTTTCTAAACTGAGATATTTAATTATAGGATGTGATTGCAAATGGATAGTAGTTGACCATTTACACATGCTAGTATCAGCAGTTGGAGAAGGTGATGAGAGGAGAGCAATAGATAATATTATGACTAGACTAAGAAGCATGGTTGAAGAAACAGGAGCAGGTATTATTTTAGTTTCACACCTGAGAAGAGTAGACGGAAACAAAGGACATGAAAACGGAATTGAAGTTTCGTTATCACATCTAAGAGGTTCTAATAGTATAGGACAATTATCTGATTGTGTTATTGCTTTAGAAAGAAACCAACAGAGTGATGATGAGTTAGTTTCCAGGACAACAAGATTAAGAATATTAAAGTCAAGATACACAGGAGATGTAGGACTTGCAACTAATTTAATATACGATATTGATACCGGAAGACTTGAAGAACAAGACCTTTCAGAATTAGAACCAGACAATGAGGATTTATTGTTGTGAAATTAGTTTTTGATATTGAGACTGATGACCTCAACGCAAGTAAGATATGGTGTATAGTCGCAATAGATGAAGACAATAAAGTTTATAGTTACAAACCAGGACAAATAGAAGAAGGAATAAAATTATTAGAGTCAGCAGAAACTTTAATAGGACATAATATTCTGGGTTTTGATATACCAGTCATTAAAGATTTATATGATGTAGATTTATATAATAAAAATATTGTTGATACTTTAGTTGTTTCCAGACTTATTAATCCAACAAAAGAAAAAGGACACAGTTTAAAGAACTGGGGATTTACATTGGGTCAATACAAAGGAGAACCTCCAGAAGACTTTACTGAATACAGTAATGAAATGTTAGAGTATTGTATACAAGATGTTAAATTAAATAAAAAACTTTACAATCATTTACAACAACACGTCAAAGGATTTTCTAAAGAATCTTTACAACTAGAGCATGAAGTTTTTAAAATTATAGTTCAGCAAAGAAAAGACGGATTCAAATTAGATATGCATAAATCTATGGCATTACTAAGTACTCTTGCTGAGAGACGGAAAGAAGTCGAAGAAGAAGTACATCAAACATTTAAACCTAAATGGAAGGAAATAAAAACAGTTACACCTAAAATAAAAAAAGATGGTGAACTATCAAAACAAGGACTGACTGAGCATGAGTACAAATCTTTACAAGAAAAGTTTAAAAATGTACCCATGGAAGAAGGATATTCTTTTGTTAGAAAAGAGTTAGTAGATTTTAATTTAGGAAGTAGAAAACAAATTGGAGAGTACCTTATAGATTTTGGATGGAAACCAGAAAGATTTACACCTACAGGACAACCCATAGTAGATGAAGGTACACTAAAAAAAATTGACCACATTCACGAAGCTAACCTGATTGCTGAGTTTTTATTATTACAAAAACGGATTGCACAAATACAATCATGGATTGATGCAGTAGGTGATGACGGAAGGGTTCATGGTGGGGTAATTAGCAACGGTGCGATTACTGGTAGGATGACTCATAATAATCCTAACATGGCACAAGTACCTAGTATTCATAACCAATACGGTAAGGAATGTAGGTGGTGCTGGACTGTTGAAGAAGGTAACAAGCTTGTAGGTATAGATGCAAGTCAGTTAGAACTTAGATTATTAGCACACTATATGGCAGATAAGGAGTATATAAATGAAATATTACATGGAGATATTCACACAACTAACCAAAAACTTGCAGGACTTGAATCAAGAGACCAGGCAAAAACTTTCATCTATGCCCTCATATACGGAGCAGGAGATGAAAAGATTGGAAAAATCATTGGAGGAAGTAGAGAAGAGGGTCAAAGAATGCGAGAGCATTTTCTCAATAGTCTTCCATCATTTAACAATCTTAAAGCAAGAGTTGAATCAGCAACAAGGAAAGGATTTTTAAAAGGTTTAGATGGTAGAAAAATAAAATTAAGGCACAAACATGCAGCTTTAAATACATTATTACAATCCGGAGGTGCAATAGTAATGAAGAGGGCTTTGACTAAATTGGTTTCCTCATTACAATTAAATACTATACCTTATAAAATAGTTGCTAATGTCCATGACGAATGGCAAATAGAAGCACCAGAAAAGAATGCAGATTTCGTAGGAGATAGAGGAGTTCTTGCAATAAGAGAGACTGCTGATTATTACAATATGCGATGTCCCCTAGACGGAGAGTACAAAGTAGGAGGTAACTGGAGTGAAACCCACTAAAAAAGACCAGAAAAAATTTGACCTAGACTTACAGTTTGGTGAGATAAGGGAAGATAAAATTAGAGATATGTTGGAAAACAAAAAGATAGAAGTTAAATCTGAAAGAGGTAGGTGGATGGAGACAGGAAACATCTGCATTGAGTATGAATCTTGGGGTAAACCTTCAGGAATAAAAGCAACTGAGTCTGATTATTGGTTTCATAATTTATGTGTTGGAGATAAAGAGTTTTGTACCATAGTTTTTGATACCAACATGTTAAGAATAATTGTTAATCAATTAGATAGTTTTAAAACAGTTACAGGTGGAGACCACAATGCAAGTAAAATGTATTTAGTTAGTCTTCAAAAATTATTTTCTGATGATGTGATAAAAGCATTTAAAGAAAAATTAGAAAAAGGACAAAAAAATGTCAACAAAAAATGATAAGTCTATCGACAAATCTGAATCACAGGTGTATAATAATAAGTTCACATCAGAAGCTGGACATTGGTATGATAGAGAAGGGTCTCCAGCTTACACCATAATTGGTGCTAACGGTAAAGAAAGAAATACAACACTTAGGGATGCCAAAAAGGAAGGTTTAGTTCCTTCCGTTACTACGGTTCTTAATATTGTTGCTAAACCTTCGTTAGAAAATTGGAAAATAAATAAAGCACTTGAAGCTTCTATTGAATTACAACAAGGAGAACAAGAGTCTAATGACGATTTTATTTATAGATGTAAGACTGCTCAAAGAGATATAGGTCAATCAGCAGCAGCACAGGGGACTAAGATACATGCCTTAATTGAAAAAGGTTTTGAGGGTAAATCAAAAAACAAATCATACAAAGCTGTAAGAAAAATATTGGACAAAAACTTTCCAGGAGAGGAATGGATTGCAGAGGATTCCTTCTGCTCCGAGTTAGGTTACGGTGGCAAGATAGACTTATATTCTAAGTCAGGGATTTTTGTGGACTTCAAAACTAAAGAAGGGTTAGATGGTAAAGACCCATCTCGTTTAGTTTTTGATGAGCATGGAATGCAGTTATCAGCTTATGCTCAAGGGTGTGGTTTTAATAAACCTGAAAGAGTTTCTATATTTGTAGACAGACAAAAGACTGACTTAGCATTGGGTTATATCTGGGATAAAGAATCTCATATCAAGCATATAGAAATGTTTAATAGTCTTTTAACTTATTGGAAGTTAGTAAAGAACTATGACTCAGCAACAATATGAATGCAAGAAAGTCCAAAGCAATAAGAAAATTAAGTTATCAAATACTTTATGATTGGATAAGGTTTGAGTGTTTGTCTGAAGAAGAAAGAAACACTATGAAACCTATAGTTGATAGTGAAGTAAAAAAAGATATGATGAGTATGATACCAAAACAAACTCATTACTTTCATCAACAGACTTTACACTTATCAGCATGGACTTTGAAATGGGTACAGAAAAAAGTAAAGAGTTTAATAAAGAAAGGATATAAATTAGAAGATATAGACTACACTTTATTATTAGAAAAGAAAGAAGAAACATCTTCCGGAATGGGTCTTAATACAGGGATTCAATTTTGAAAATAAGTATAAACTCTTTGAAGACTCCTCTCCGTTATCCTGGAGGTAAGTCTAGGGCTTTAAAAAAATTATTTAAATATATTCCTGACTTGCATGAATACGAAGAGTTTAGAGAACCTTTCTTAGGTGGTGGTTCTGTATCATTAGAAGTTACTAAAAGATACCCTAACCTAAGAATTATAGTTAATGATTTATATAAACCGTTGTTTATTTTTTGGCAACAACTACAAGACCACGGAGATAAACTTTCTGAAGAATTAAGACAAGTAAAGACTACTTATAATAATCAAGATAAAGCTAGGTTTTTATTTGATATATCTAAATTACATTTACATAGTGGGTGGGAAGGAAGTCTTAGTGATTTTGAAATAGCAGTAAACTTTTACATAGTAAATAAATGCTCTTACTCAGGACTATCAGAAAACTCTACATTTTCACCACAAGCAAGTGATAGTAATTTTACTATAAGAAATATAGATAAGTTAAAATGGTATCAAGAGTTAATACAAACATGGGAAATAACTAATCAATCTTACGAAACTTTATTAACTAATAATAAAAATATTTTTGTTTACTTAGACCCTCCGTATGAAATATCAGACAGTCTGTATGGTAAGAAAGGTAACATGCATAAAAACTTTGACCATGATTTATTTGCAGAGGACTGTCAAAATAATAAATGCCATCAGTTAATATCTTATAATAGTTCTCAACTAATAAAAGATAGATTTAAAGATTGGTATAGTGATGAGTTTGCACATACCTATACTATGGTTAGTAATGAAAAGTATACAAACAATCAATCTAAAAGAAATGAATTAGTTTTGTATAACTATAAAACTATAGAACAATTAAAATTATTTTAATGAATTACAAATTTAAAGAAGATAAAATTTTAAATGAAATTAAATCTTATATAGGTAACACTTACACACAGCATTATAGTAAAGGTAAGTATCAAGCAACAGATATGATTATTGATGCTGGTCACGGTGAAGGATTTTGTATTGGAAACATTATGAAGTATGCCATGCGATGTGGTAAAAAAGATGAAAAAGAAAAAGAATTACTAAAAATAATACACTACGCAATAATAGCAATATATATAGAGAGGAACAATGGAAGATAAAGTAGGGGAGAAATCGTATCTAGGTATAGTTATAGACTACGAAAAAGAAAAAGAGTTCGATAAATTTAGTTTAGATACTTTAAAAGATAGATATTTATGGGATAATGAAACGTATGCACAAGAAGCACTCGCAAGAGCCTCCGTCTTCGGAGCAACCTACAAAGGGGAGGTGGATTTTGAAATGGCTCAAAGACTTTACAACTATAGTTCCTCTCGTTGGTTCATGTTCAGCACTCCTATTCTTAGTAACGGAGGAACTACACGTGGGCTTCCTATCAGTTGTTTTCTTAATTATGTACCTGACAGTAGGGATGGTCTTTCTACTCATTATGATGAGAATATATGGTTGGCAAGTTCAGGTGGAGGGATTGGTGGATATTGGGGGGATGTTAGGAGTAACGGTATATCTACTACTCATGGCTCTCGTTCTACTGGAAGTATTCCCTTCATCCATGTAGTAGACTCACAGATGTTAGCCTTTAACCAAGGCACTACAAGGAGAGGAAGTTATGCAGCTTACATGGACATATCTCATCCGGAGATAGAAGAGTTTATAAATATTAGAAAAGAAAGTGGAGGAGATATAAATAGAAAATCTCTTAACTTACATAACGGAGTAAACCTAACAAACGATTATTTAGAAGCTGTTAAGAATGATGATGACTGGAGATTAATAGACCCAAAAACAAAAGAAGCAGTTAGGACTATAAAGGCTAGAGATTTATGGTGGCAGATGTTAAATGCCAGGGCAGAAACAGGTGAACCTTATATGATTAACATAGATACCTGTAATGAACATTTACCACAATCACAAAAAGATTTAGGATTAACTATAAAACAAAGTAATTTATGTTCTGAGATTACCTTACCAACAGATGAAGAAAGAACAGCAGTATGTTGTTTGTCTAGTGTAAACTTAGAATACTTTGATGAGTGGTCAAAAGACCCTCAGTTTATTGAAGATTTAATAACAATGCTTGATAATGTTATTGAGCATTACATAGAAAATGCTATTGATACATCAAACTTAGGAGGTTATGTTGCAAATTTTAAACGTTTTAGAAAGTATATCAAAGATGGGAAAGAAGGTTTCATTAAGTCTGCTTACTCTGCTTATAGAGAAAGGTCTCTTGGTCTGGGAGCAATGGGTTTCCATGCTTATCTCCAGTCTAAAAAAATTCCGTTTGAGAGCATCTTTGCTACGAGCTTTAACCATAAGGCATTTAGCCATATTAAAAATTCAGCCAGTAAAGCTTCTAAAAAGCTTTGTGAGTTACGTGGTGAGTGTCCTGACTTATATGGTGGGAAGTTTCGTAATGCTAACCTTCTTGCTATTGCTCCTAATGCTAGCTCTGGTATTATTTGTAGTGGGACTAGCCCTTCTATTGAGCCTTACCGTGCTAATGCATATACCCACAAAACTTTATCAGGCTCTTACCAAGTCAAAAACAAATACTTAATAAAAATATTTAAAGATAAAAAACTTAAAGGTAAAAAGTTAGAAGAGACTTGGAAAAGTATTATAGCAGAAGAAGGAAGTGTACAACATTTAGATATATTAACAGATGAAGAAAAAGAAATATTTAAAACTGCAAATGAAATAAATCAAATATGGATTGTTGAACATGCATATCAAAGACAACAATATATATGCCAGGCACAATCAGTTAATTTATTTTTTACTCTACCTAAAACAACGGAGTCTCAAGAAATACATGATGACTACATGCAGTATGTAAATGATGTGCATTGGTATGGTATGAATAAATTAAAGTCATTATATTATTTTAGGTCTAATGCTGCTAGAAATGTAGAGAATGTAAATATTAAAGTACCTAGAATAAAATTAGATGAAATAGAATGTATAGCATGTGAGGGATAATATGTCTAAACCAATGCAACAACAAAAGATAATTAAACTAACTGCTAAACAAAAAAAGAAAATTATTAAACAACAACAAGATAGAAAACATAATCAAGGATAATTATGGAAGCATACAAAATATTTCCTAAAGCATTGAGTGAAGAAGAATGTGATTACATTGCATCAGAAGCAGAAAAACTTTTAAACATTGATGAAGCAACTTTAGGAGAAAATACTGAAAGAGATGTTAGAGCTAAAATTAGAAGTGGTAAGACAGGTTTTATTGAATCAAGTAATTGGAATCATACGGTGTTATGGAACTATGCTTCTAGTAGATTATGGAACTATGTAAATGAGGCAAACAGAACTTCGTTTGGTTTTGATATATCTTATTTATCAAACATACAGTATACAATCTATGAACCACCTGGAGACCATTATGATTGGCATATAGATACATTCATAGATACACCTAATGCGTATCAAAGAAAATTAAGTATGACAGTACAATTAAGTAATGATTGGGAGTATGAAGGAGGAGACTTTGAATTAAATCAGGCAGGTCTTGAATCTACTGATATAAGAACAAAAGGTACAGTACTAATATTTCCATCATTTTTATTACACAGAGTCAAACCTGTTTCTAAAGGAGTAAGAAAAACTTTAGTTGCTTGGTTTGAAGGAAAAGCATTTAAATAGGAGGAACAATGCAACAAGAAATATACGATGCTTTGTATAAAAAATATGAAGCAAAAAAAGAAGAAGCTAGAATAAATGTAGAACTTTATTTTAGAAATCCAGTAGCAGTAGCAGACCATCCAAATCTTATAGAGACTATTGATGGTTTAGTGAAAGAATATAATGAAGCAAATGAAAGATTAGAGGGTTTACAAAAACTTTGGGAGGAAAGAAATGGCACTACTAACTAATAGAGATTATTACAAACCGTTTGAATATCCGTGGATGTATGACTATTACAAATTACAAAATCAAATGCATTGGATGCCGGAGTCAGTCCCTTTACATAATGATGTAAAAGATTGGCAAGATGTTTCAGAAAATGAAAAGTATTTATTAACACAAATATTTAGATTGTTTACACAATCAGATGTAGATGTAGGTGCAGGTTACATAGATAAATACATGCCTATATTTAAAAAACCAGAAGCAAGAATGATGATGTCTTCGTTTGCAAACATGGAATCCATACATCAAGATGCATACAGTCTTTTGTTAGATACGGTAGGAATGCCTGAGATAGAATACAAAGCTTTTGCTGAGTACGAAGAGATGTCTGACAAGCACGATTATGTTGGTAACTTTAAACCATTGAAGTCTGACAAGAAGACAATAGCTAAAACCCTAGCAGTTTACTCTGCTTTTACAGAAGGTCTACAATTATTTAGTAGTTTTGCTATCTTGTTAAACTTTCCTAGATTTGGAAAAATGAAAGGCATGGGTCAGATAGTTACATATTCTATTCGTGATGAGTCAATGCATGTAGAAGCAATGACAAAATTATTTAGAGAGTTTATTCAAGAGAACTTAGATATATGGACAGATGATTTTAAGAAAGAAATATATCAAATATGTAGAGAGATGGTAACACTTGAAGATAAATTCTTAGACTTAGTATTTGAAATGGGAGACCTACAAGGACTAACTAAAAAAGATATGTATGCATACAATAGATACATAGCTGATAGAAGATTATTACAACTTGGTCTTAAAACTAATTATGACCAAAAAGAAAATCCTTTACCTTGGTTAGATGAAGTTATGGGAGTAGAACATCAAAACTTTTTTGAAGGTAGAGCAACTACATATATGAAAGCAGGACTAAGAGGAAGACATAGTAATGTTACTTTTGCAGATTTGTCCTCTATAAATATAACACCTAATTAATGAGAAGTTTTCTTGGAATAAAATCTAGAGTTGGAATTACTTGTGGTACTTTTGATTTACTTCATGCAGGTCATGTGGTTATGTTTGAAGAAGCTAAAACTGTTTGCGATTATTTAATAGTTGCTTTACAACTTGACCCAACAACAGACAGACCTAATAAAAACAAACCTTTACAAAACATTGTTGAAAGACAGATACAATTAAAAGGTATTAAGTGGATAGATGAAGTTATTGTTTATCATAGGGAGAGTGAACTAGAAGATATTTTTTTTACCTTCCCTATAGATGTAAGAATTATAGGTGAGGAATACAAAGATAGATTATTTACAGGAAAGAAAACTTGTATTGATAGAAAGATAGAAATTTATTATAACAAGAGAGAACATAAATTTAGCACTACAGAACTGAGAGAAAGAAATGAGGAAGAAAAAAAATAGGGAAGAGGGCAATCTTATAAGTTTTAAGGTGTTGCTTACACCAGACGGAAAGATTGTTTCAGAAATATCTGAGTTTCCAATCAACAAAGTTGATGATGTGTTTGCCAAAATGGATAGACAAGTTATTAAAGTTTTGTTGAAAAGAGCAAAAACTAAACTTGAACCGTTACATCTTTACTTACAGAACGAAATTCAAGCTTTGTAAGAAAATTGACCTCACAGGATGCCCTGTATGACGTTTTCAGAGGGTAGTTAATACCTTGAGTCCAAAAACACACAAAATGTCTTAGAGAGTCTGTATGGAGACGAGAGAGGGTTTTGCCTAAATCGTGTATATTTTTACCTCTTTTTCCTTACCTTTAACAAAAATAGGGTCTAATTCTCTAAATATACCGTTATAGTTCTTAATTGTCTCTTCTCCTATGACTAAATTCTCTCCAACAGTTTTACATGATGACTCCAAACGAGCTGCTAAATTACACGCATCCCCCAAACAACTATATTCAAACCTGGTATCACTCCCCATATTACCTACACACACTACTCCTGTATTTATACCAATACCAATTTCAACTTCTAACTTTGCTTCTTGCATGTCGTGTTGTATTTGAAGGGCTGTTTCTATAGCTCTTTGTTCTTGATTGTCTACATCTAGTGGAGCATTCCAAACTGCCATCATAGCATCACCAATATACTTATCTACCATACCCTCATTATCTTTTACAGCATTTGCTTGGATAGTTAATGCTTTGTTCATTATCTCTATAACTTCTTCAGGTTCTAATTTTTCTGACAAACTTGTAAAACCTCTAACATCTGTAAACATAATCGTGCATCTCTTTCTTTCACCACCTAACTTTAATAACTCAGGATTATTTTGTAGTCTTGCCACTTGTCTTGGGTCTAAATAATGTTCAAACTGTTTCTTTATTTGTTGTCTTAATTTATATTGTTGTCTAAATCTTAAATAAAATTGTTGTAAAGATAAAAGTGTCATACTTGTCATACTCCAGGTTACATCTATAAGATAACCAAGAGAGATAAAATAATAACCAAGAGATGCTACACCTGCAAATAAACCAGCAGATAATAGTAAGGATAGGGTCATACCAAAATAATTTATTACAAGAGCAATTAGAAGACCTGAGATACATAATATAAATAGTTCTACAAACAATCTATAGTCTGGTATTTGTGGTGTGTCTAGTAATATAGATTCTGCTAGAGCTGCTTGTATCTTATGTGGTTCTAACAATCCAACAGGAGTTGCTAATTCATTTGATATACCTTTAGCTGTAAAACCTACGAAGACAAACTTACCTGATACATCTAAATTATCTAATGTAGTTTGTGGTGTATCTACCCAACTAATCCATTTACGACCATAACTGTCAGTAGGGATAGGTTCTAATCCTCTTACTCTTATCATCTCTATACCATTCTCATTAGTAACTATTTGATAAGTATTACCACCACCAAGTATTTTTAAAACTTCAGTTCCAAAAGATGCAACCCACCCATCAGGTGTTTGTTGTAATAAAGGTATTTGTCTAACTAAATTGTCAACATCTACAGGTGCAGTTACTACACCCTGATTAGAATTATTTTTTAGTATGTCTATGTTTTGTAAGAACCCTTGTGCCTTTGGTAAATTTATTTTTGGTCCTTTAATTACAGTTCCATGTGTCTTCGGATAGATACCGTTAGGAACTTCAGGCATTGCTATTACACTAGGAGAATATGATAATGCCTTGGCAAAATTTTCATCCCCATTAAGACGGTCAGGATGTGGGAATAGCATTACCCAACCTACACCTATTGCACCTTCTTGTAATAATTTAATATGTATGTCTGCAAGATTTTGTCTGGGTAAAGGATAACCACCTTGACTATCTATGTAGTCTTCATCTATATTTAATATTGTAAAATATCCTGTAGGTTCTGGTATGTCTACAAGACTATCAAATGTTTTAAGTCTTAGTGTTTCTAATAAAGGTACATTTAATAATAAAGGTACAGTTAATATTAATAATAAAGGTACAGACCACCTCATATTAAAAAACTTGTTGTATACATTATAAAAGCCATAAACAATAATGCACTAATTTGAATTGCTACTGCTATGGTTATAAACTTTAATTGTCTATCACCCCACCATTTAAGTTCTTTTTCTTGCCACTCATCTATTTCTTTTTTATTTGCTAACTTCATTAGTTACCTTGAGTAATTTTAATTACAGAACTACCACCACCATTTACTACAATCTGTGTACTTTTACCATCTTGTATTAATATTACTGTGTAAGCTCCACCTTTATCTAAATCTAATTTTACTGTGTGTTCTAAACTTCTATAAAAAGTTATGTATTGGTCTGTAATAAATGTGTTTATTTGTGTCTCAGAATCATAACCAACTTGCGTACCTGTTAAATTTATATCTGTTCTTAATAAACTTTCTGTTTCATCCAGTTCGTTTATTTCTTCTATTATATCTAACAAGTCTTCTAAAAAATTTACATCTAAATAATTTATATCAAGTTCTGTAAATTCTAAACTGTCATCTTTTAAATAATCTATATCCAGGTCGTCAAACTCCAGATAGTCAACATCAAGTATGTTATTACTACTATCTGACACACTCTCTTCATTAGCATTTAATTCCTCCTCTGGTGGACTTACTATTAACATATTATCTATTAATTCTGTAGTTATATCTAACACTACAGGTTTTGCAGGTTTACTTTCAAATGTAGATACAGTAGTTGCTTGATATGGTTTATTAAGAACAACCTCTCCTATAGCTGTAGCAACAACAATCTCTCCACTAGGTAAACCATCATCATCCGGCAATAAGATAATAAGAGACCTACCAAGTTCGTCTATAGTAATCGTGAAGTCTGTCCCACGAATCCCTACGGTAGCACTCGGAGTCTCTATAAAAATATTTTCTTTGTTGATTGTTGCAAGTTTGCCTGTAATAAACCTGGCAGTTCCACTAGCAAATTGCAATGCCATCTTAGATTTAGATGGGTCAGGGTCATAGATAAACTCGTCTATGATGAGTTGAGAATGTTCTGTAAGTCTTACTTGACTTTCATCAAGGAAGGTAATGCCTAATCTACCATTAGATGTTTGGACATCATCAAAACTTTCTATATCAAAGGATAAGGTAGCATCATAAGGTTTGTCCCTTACGACCCTACCTGCTCCATTTAATTCTGTTATGTTTCCAATACTAGCAACCGACTGCTGTGCCATTATCGTCTTGGACAATACACACAGTACCGTTATCACCAGTAGATAATACCTTGAGCCAATCATTATTTAACGTGCTTAATTGTTGTATGTCAAATGTTCTAGAGTTACCAGTTTGGTCTAAGTAAAAGTAACCATTTGCTGCACCTTGTCCATCAAAAGTTACTGTATTACTATCACCGTCAACATCAACATAGTTAGTAGCACCGTCATAATTTATATCAAAATCAAAAACGTTACCGTCTCCGTTAATAATCCAATCAATGTCAGTATTACTTGCCATAGATGTAGTTGCTAGGTCTAAAACAAAAGTATTATTACTTCCTGTTGCTTGAACATTTACATCAGAACCATCTGCACCATAAGTATTATCAGGGTCTACTTGTATTTGAAATGCATTACTGCTTCCGTCAAAGTTAAAATACCCTGTAAAGTTATCAGCTAAGATGTCCCCTAGAAATGTGTTTGACCCACCAATTTGATTTATATCTAAAAGTAAATTGTCTCCATCTAAGTCCAAAGGTGTCAGATTTCCTGCTGAAGAATCCAAGCCACCTATGATGTTTCCATCTCCTCCTAGTTGTTCTAAATCAATATTAGCTGAGTCTCCGGATTGTTCAACATATATTTCATTATCAGCCCCTAACGTCAATGACACACTCAGTATCATTGCAAGGGTCATCAATTTTAATTGTTTCATACTCCCAATATCTCCTTTCTATTCCTATTTTTATTATATTTAGTACACCCTGTTCTATTGCCTTTTGCAAAGCTATAGACGTAGATTCGTTCTCAGCAACTCCTCCTTCTATTTCAACAAGTTCTGTACCCATTTCAATAAAACGAAAAACATCCTGAGAAACACTCGTAGATAAAATACTTTTTGAAACTGAAGTTTCTATAAGTACCTCACCTGTAGATACTGATACCAATCGTAGTGAAATGATAATAGTATCTTCCCTATACTGAGTACTATTACCTATTCCTAAGTATCTAGCTCCCAGACCTCCAGACCGTAAGTTTGCTTCGTAAGATATAACCCCACCCTGGAACAACAAACCTGCAAATAGCAAAGCTTGCATTTTATTATTATCGTCAAACTCTTTACGAGTACTTCGGATAAGTTGTCTTTCTTTAGTTAAATCATCTAGTCCAACTCTTTCTACAACCCTAAAAAATTTACCGTTTGCTGCATGTTTTAAAGTTCTAATTAAGATTGCTTCAGGTGCTTGAGTTATTGCTGTACTAAATAAAGCAAATGAACTATTACTTCTTCTTTGACCTGTTAAATCTTTAAAACTATTAGGATAAACAGCAACTACTGCCTGTTGTTTTGCAGGTGTTAAATCTTTTAATTCTTCTAATTGTATCTTTAGTGTTTCTGAAGGATTTATTTTTTGTGTTATAAATAAATCATTATTTTTTGCTATTACTGCACAACCACTAAAAAGAAAAATCACCAATAGGCAACTGAATAACTGTTTGATTCCCATCACTATCCGTAACTGTTAATGTTATAATTCCATCTTCAATACTATATTCAATAGTATTACCCTCTAATTCTAAAATACCACTTGTACTAGGATTCTCACCAAATAAATTTTCTACAAGTTGTCTAGATAATTGTGCATATATTCTAGATTCTAAGTTTCTTATAAACCTTGCAAGTGTTGTATTTTCTTTATCTCTTTTTATTTGTTCTTGTATAGCTTTTAGTTCTTCTTTGATTGTCATCTTTCTAGAGAACTCTTGGTTTTCTATAGTTAAGTAATGTGATGAAGTCCCTATACCACTAAATGATGGGTTTTTAAATTTATGTACCATCTCATCAGCAGATATATCATTTACTGCTAATAAAGAAAATAAAAATATTGCTAACAATGCTCCTACTTCAATCCTTTCTTTGGTCTTTCTTCCCATCTGCCCTCGCTAATCTGTCAACATCCACGTGTACACCCATGGCAGTTCTTACCATTGAGTCTATTCGTATCATGTCATTGTCCATCTGTCTTACCCTATCTATCAATGCAACTATCATACTATGTTGCGTATCTAATTTTTTATGTACATCTGCTATCAAAGCATTAAATAATTTATATACCATCCATCCAGCAGCAACTGCAAAAGCAGCAGGTATACCTACAGTCTCTAATATGGTCATAAAGTCTCTAGTGTCCATTATTTACCTTTTACTAAACTACCACCAAAATACATGCCAATAATAGCAGATACTAAGTTTGTATCTAATTGTGTAATTACTAAACCTTTAAATGTTATCCACTCAAAAACTTCTCTTCCTTCTTTAAAGAACCAAAATCCAGGATTCCAGTTGGTATATCCTACTGTTACATCTACATCTGGATAATATACTGCTACTAATTTAGGCAATAATACAATAGCAAAAATAGATGTAAGAGCTATAATCCTTCTAGTCCATGCAAATCCTTTGTCTTTTAATCCGTGGTCTAAAGATTGCTTTCTAGCTTTTATTTCAAACTCACCTCTAGTTATTAAAAGTTTTTGATGTTCTGCTTTTGCCTTACGACTCTCAGCCCATACACTCATAACTCCACCCAGGATTGTAGACCCAAGCATAGTTATTATTTCAAACGGAAATCCCATACCTAACATTAATCAAAAAGTCCTTCTTCTTTATACTTCACATACGAATCGTAAATCTTATCTACATACTTAGGGTCTGTAGCATATCCACCCTGTTTAAGTCCCTCTATATATTCTTTATCAGTTGTAGCATTTATAGCATTTGCATATCTTAATTTACCTGTGTCTTTATTTATTGTTGTATTAACAAAATTAATATACCCTCTAACAGCATCACCAATACCGTTATAAACAGCAAAAGGTTCTATTCTTCTTTCTAAACCTTCACCATAATCTTCTGTTGTAGGCATCATTACACCATTGTCAAAATCTTTAACACCAAATATATTGTTATGTTGTGTTGATAAATCACTCATACCATATCTGCTTTCAAAACCTGATTGTACTGCTGCTATTTCAGGAAAAGGATGTCCTTGTTTTTTTAGTTCCTTTGCTAAAAGTTTTACCCACTTGCCAGGTTCTTTATTAACTGGAATATCTCCAGTATATATAAGTTGGTCTTTATCATCTGCTGTAATACTTTCACCTTTTTTGTTTACAAAGTTACCATCTTTTCCTTTTTTATAGTCTTTCTCCATTTGCCATCTATAAAATTTATCTTTCTTTAAACTATCTACTGTAATATCAACAACACTTTCTTCCTCAACAAGACTCCCTTGATTGTATTGCATACGACCTACTTCTTTCATTTTAGATTTAATGACACCACCTGCATATCTTCTTTCTCTACCTGGAAGTAAATTTATTAAATTATCAAAAGCTTCTCCTGTTCTATCATCAATTTCTTTTGCTCCTTCAATAATTTTTTCATAAGGGTCTACACCTAAATATCTTTTTTGTAATGTTCTAGTTCCAATTAACGGTGCTTTTCTTGCTAGAACTTCAAAAGGTCCTCTACTATACATACCCATACCTGTAACATCTCCTATAACAGGTCCACCAAAAGACTGAACCAAGGCAGAAGGTAAACTTCCTGTAAAAGTATAGGAATCTTTTGCTCTTTGAATCCACTCATATTGTCCTAATAATCCTACTCTTTGTAATGCTCTATAGTTTTCATCAGCACTTCTACCAATAAAAGCTTCTAATGCCTTTCCTTGTAAACTTGTAGCAGGTTTTCTTGCATATTGGTCATAATAATTTTGAGCTTCTTCACTACCTCTCCAATAGTTTGTGCCTCTAGCAATAGCCATTGAACCTACAACAAAAGCACCAAATCCAACACCACCTTCTATAGGACTATCTAATGTATCTCTTACATAATTTTTTATAACAGTATTACTAAATGCTGTAGGGTATCTTAAAAACTGTGTAAGTATGTCAAATCTAGGATTAGTCATAAATCTAGGAACTTTAGAAAACTCTCTAGATGTTGGCAGTATGACACTTCTAGCAAATCTTGAACCTGCCATTCCAATATTTCTTTGAAAATATCTATCCTCTGTGTTTGCTCCTTTTCTTAACCAAGTCAAACCTTCTTTAGGGTCAATACCTAAATCAAATAAAGTTTCTTTTAAATATGTTGTTCTTTTATATAGATTACCCTTACCTGTCCAAACACCATCTAAACCTTCTAAGTTTTTTATTATGTTTTTATCTTTGCCTTGAGCAGATTTTAAAAATGTATCAGCATCATCAAAGATTTTTACACCAGCATCTTCAAGTTGTTTTAATGCTTCTAAAGAATCTGTTACTATATCTCTACCTGTTCTAAATGCTGCTAACTCTACGTTTTTGGTCCAACTTAATAGAGTATTTAATTTAAAATAATCTCTTGCTAGATTTTTAGCCCATCCAGTTTGTAGTCCTTCACCTGCAAGTCTGTTTGTTTTATCTACTTGAATATCATCTACTGCTAAAAATACTTTGTTTGCTTCTCTATTTGCTTCAACATCTGATAGTCCTCTTCTTCTTGTAAGAACACTTTTCATATCACTTGTTAAAAATTGTAATCCAGTTTCTAATTGATATAAAAAATTGTTTACAGCTTTTGTTCCTGGTCTTGTTGATGCAATTAATGATTCAGATGCAGATGATGCAGTTGCTAAAGGCAAATAAGCTAAAGAGTTTGCTAATTTAATACCGTCATAAAGACCCTGAAATATTTGACTTTGATAAAATGTAACTTGACCTGACATAGACTCAAAAGTTTTATACATACTTGCTCTTTCTTCTTTACTTAATCCTCTTTTTAACTTTTCTCTTACTTCTTTTTCTATAGGTTTTATCCATGTCTCCTCAAACAAATCTCTATTAGTTTGTTTTACACCTTCAAAGACCGTAACTTCTTTTCCTTCTGTGTCTATTGCTTTTCTAACTCCAACTTTTTTTTCTAAACCACCTAATAAAGTTCTCTTTACTTGTATAACATTAGCAGCATTTAAACCATAAGTAGCTAATACATCTACTAAATCGTTTGTTAAAAAATCTTCATAGTTATTATCATCTAAAATATTTAATTTTCTTTTATGTGTTAAAAGATTTCCATGACTTGCATACATTTGATTATTAATATCTAACATGCCTTCAACAATTTGTGTAGCTTCATCGTCAGATATTTTTAAATCTTTTGCTAATTTTTTTTGAAAACTACCATCTCCTCCATTACTAATAAGACTGTTTCTTATTTTATGTCTGTCCCATTCTCTAGGAAAATAATTTTTTATTCTAATGTCTCCGAAACCTGAGTCTTCTGCATCTCTAGCAATACTATCTAACCAATCTCTAAGACCTTTTGCTGCATCTTTTACTTCTTTGCTTTGACCATTAAGAGCTGACTTTTTACCTCTTAAAAATCTAATAATAGCTATTTCTTGTTCTACAGGTAATGTTCCATCCGGTGCTATCTTTTCAAAACTTCTCCAAAGACCTTCATCACCAAACATATAGTCACCTCTTCTAAGTTGTAACTTTTCAGGAAAACTATTTTTTACCGGAGCAGTATTTCTTTTACCTATTCTTAATTGAGAATCATGGTCTATTACCCCTGACCATTCATTTGCTTTAGTTATACCCCTATCAGTTAAATCTTTAAATCTTCTAGCATTACCTAGAAATACTTTACCTAATGTTCTGTCAAAAGCTTTATTAAAAGCTAGTCTAACCCCATTTGTTTTTCTATTTTGTTGTCCTATTCTTAATACAGGGTTAGCTCTATTAGCAAGAACTTGACCACCAATACCAATACCACCACCTAATAAAAGTCCTGTACCAATACTTTTAGCTAGTTCTGAATTAGAATATACTTTTCTTAATCCTGTGTTTAACTCTATATTTTGATTTGCATGATTGTGTAATCCTAAAAATCCACCTACCTCTAAAGAACCTAAAGCTCCTGAAAGTTTTGTAGCATTTTTTGCAGCTTCGTCTAAACTACCATCTGATATTGCTTTAACTAATTGTTTTTTTGTAGCACCTTGTAATGAAGATTTACCTAGTAACGAGATACCATTCATTGCTTGTTTACCTAACAAAGTTCTACCTACTAAAGAACCTCCTCCAGTAAAAGGTGTAAATAAAGCAGCAGCAAGAAGTGTAGGGTCAGTAAGCATATCTACAGCACCATCTTTTATTAATCTAAATATTTGGTCTGCACTACCAACTTTAGCCCCATCAAATACTGTTCTTAAATAGTTGTAATCTTCTTTTTGTTGGTCTGTAAACTTACCTGAATCAGAATATCTTTTCATAGCAGAAACTAAATTAAAATCAGCATCTCGCATGTATTCAAAAATATCTCCATCCTCTTCACCAATAGAACTTAAAAATCTATTGGCTCGTGTTTGAAACTCAGTATCTACTTCTAAATCATTTAAGTCATATTCTCTTCCTATAGGTTTGCCTGGTAATGCTAAATTTTGTATAGGCAGAATGTCTGTAAAAACAGATGTTTGTTTATCTACCTTTGTAGGTAATTTAGGTAATTCAGGTAATGACATACTTAAGTTCTATTTGGTTTATTTCTGTTAAATTTACCACCGGCAGGTTTAGGTTCATCTTTATAATTATCAGGGTCATCTAATACAAACTGAAGATACTCTTTTAATAAAGATAATTCACGTTCTGGAGATATTCTATCTTTACCAAATAATGTACCACCATCTGTTTTATCTCCTACAAACCTTCTGAAGTCTCCACTATTAAAAGATGACATTTTGCCACTTTCTTTAGCATCTATTGCTTTTTGTATTTGATTAACTCTATTACGAGCAATGAATGTTAATTCTCTATCTACCGGTTCTGGGTCTGGTTCTGGGTCTGGAGTTGGGTCTGGAGTTGGCACAGATGTTCCATCATCTCTCATTAAAGAATCTGGAACTATGTTTATCTTCTTATCAGGGTCATAATCACTTATTATTCTTTGATAACCTTCTAAGAAATATATTTCTAATTCTCTTACTTGTTGTTCATAAGTTCCTTCTGTAGAAATTCCATTATCTTCCATAAAACTTTCAAGTCCCATTCTAGCATTACCGTTTTCATCTCTAGTACGACTTAAAACTACATCTCTTACATATTCTGCAATAGTTGGAACATCTGACATAGCATTCCTGTCTCTAGCATCGTTTAAAATTGCTTGAAGATTACCTCCGTTAAGAATTGCATCTTCGTTATCAAATCCTGGTTCAAGTCTAAAATCAGCAGCTTTAAATAAATTAAATAAAGATGGACTTGTATCTGGATTGGTTAGTAATTCCTCATACAGGTCTTTTGTTACTGGTGGTGTCTGTGCTTTTAACTCTTCTTCAGACATTTGTGAGTATTTATAACCACTATAGACTTGATTAAGAACATAATTGGCAGCCATAAATTCAAGTCTAGACCTATCTATAGGTTGTCCATCCGGCATAACAAGTACATCCTTATAGTTTCTATCAATATTTCTTATTGTATGAGCAACTAAATTACCATATTCAGTTTCTAAATTACCAAACTCATCTCTTTCATCTGCACCAGCTCGAATGATTTGTGTAAATGCATCAGCATATTCTTCTACTGCATTAGGATTTGAGAGTATTCTTTCTAAAGCACTAACTCCAGAATTTTTTTCTTCAGGTTTTAAAGGTTCTGCATCAACTACTCCTTTTTTAATTTCTTGTTGACCAGCTACAAATAATCTAGGAAGACCAGTATTAGGGTCAAGCATTGTTCCTCTCATCGTGTTTACTTCATACTCAACACCTTTTCTTTCTATTGTTGTTTTTGTTACCTCCATAGAATCAGCTAAAATTTGTCCAGTAATTTCTCCGTTTTCAATTTTAGTTTTAACATTTGCTATTAAACCGTCAATGTCAAATCTTGAACCAGAAATTGTAGCCTGTTCATCAAACTTAGTTACTGCATTTTTAAGTTCTATCATTTCTCTAGAAAGATTTTCACCTAGACTTATTCTTAAATTTTCGTGAGCTTCTAAGTTTTTATAATCAAGAGTTTCTGGTGTCTCCATACCTATAAATCTTTTTACACCTTTTGTTATTGCACCAAAAACATTTTTTGGATTTTCTCTACTATTCCATTTATCAAACTGACTTAGTATTGTTTGCATGTCAGGAACATCCATACTTTCATTGTATAAATTTTGATAATAATCTTTGAGTCTATCTGCTTCTTGTCTTGATTGGTCAAGGATAAGAGCCCTAAGTTGTGTCTTATTTACATTTGCAAATCTTTGACTAGAATCTAATTGCTGCATCATATCTCCAGCAATATAATTTTGTAGTCTATTTATATCAACTAATCCGTTTACAATAAAACCATTTGGATTAGTGTCTTTACTGTATTCTAAATTAGTTCTTTGACTTTCTTGATTAGATAAATAACTTTGAAGATAAGTTCTCATAGGTATGTTTTTATCTTGTAAGTTTTTAGCTCTATCATCAAAAGCTGTAGTAATACTAGAATTAATACCTGCTAATAAAGGTTCAGTTAAAAACGTATCTACTAATCGTTGTCTACGACCTTCCTTTCTTGCTTTCTTTGCTTGTTCTATACCTCTATCACTTGCATCTTTAAATGCTTGTTGTGCAAATTCTACACCACCGTCATCATACATTCCCATTATTCTTCCTCTCCTCTAGCTAATAAACTATCATTAGTAGGTTCTTCCATTGTATCTTGTTGTTTTTCTAATAAAGATAGTTCAGGTAACTCTTCTATTTTTTCTACAATACTTTCAGGTAATACTCCTTCAGGAACATTGCCACCTGCTCTTGCTTTCTTTCTTCTAGCAACATCAGCAATATTCTTTGCTTTTGCCACCAGCATTGCCTCTTCTTCGTCAGCATCACCATCATCCATATCCATTAATGCTGTAGCATCATCTGAATCTAATCTGTATTTTACTCCTGATTTTTCAGCAAGAGCCATTAATAAATATGCAAATGGTTCTAATAACATTAACATTAAATCAGGATTCCATTTACCTTCTCTAAATCCTACATATCCCATTTGTAAGGCTAAATCCATAACAGGAACTCCATCTCCTAAAGCAAGAACAATAGGTACATAATTTTCTTCATCAAGTAACTCTAAAGCTGTATACTCTAAAGCTTCTTGCATATCTACAAAATCAGGTTTACCTTCAAAAGGTCTTCGTTCTTCTACAGGTTGTGTCCAAGATTGTCCTGGTATTGGATAACCTCTACTCGCAAAAGCTTCTACAGCTTCTGGATTCATTTCTTCACCTGGTATTTTATTTATAGCCATTGTTTATCCTCTATGAATATGTAGGAACTGTTGGAGACATAGCATTATTAAATGCAAAATTATTCATATAATTTCTCCAATCATTTCCAGAATCTTTATTTAACAAACTATTTACATAATCAGTATTATATAAACTACTAGCTTGCCATGCATTACCTCTAGGAGCTGCAAAGTTTTCTACATCACTTAAAGTTATAGTATTAAAAACTCCACCTCTAGAACTACTCATACCTAAATCCATAATGTCAGGTATGTTTATAGTATTATATACAGGAGTTTTAGGTCTTGAGTCTGGTGATACTGCATAGAATGCTTCAGTTTGTAAACCTTCACCAATACCTGAAAATACATTTTGTTTAGCAATTCCGTAAATATCAAAATCCTTTATCTCATTACCCACATTTTCAGCAAGAGCTGCAAATCCTTCTTTCTTAGGAGATAGTATAGAATCCATATCTATATTTTCAGTATCAAGAGCAGGAATATTTAATTCACCTGGTTTATAATCACTCTGAAATCTCTTCATAGGGTCTTTAATTATATCTAACTCCATTTGAGTTTTATCAAGAAAAGCTTGATAAGATTCAGCAGTCATATTAGTTAAATCTCCAACTTTACCAAAATCAGCATTTACAGTAGTTGTAGGTTTAAGATTAATATTGTCTAAATTTAATTCACCAATCTTAGATTCAGGTGGTATAAAATTACCATCAGCATCAAATAGTTTTGAGGTATCTATATTTTGAGTATCAAGAGCAGGAATATTCTCAGATAATTGTCTTGCAATATCATCAGATTTAATTCCTCTTTGAGTTGGTAAAGTATCTAAAGAATCTCTAAAGTCTGCTGAAAAAACAGAACTTCTATCAGCACTTAAACTAAATCCTTCTCCTTTAAAGAAATTACCTACTCTATCCATACCATTAGTTATTGCTGTGCTAACACTTGTGTATGCGTTTTTTATCCATGTGCCACCAACATTAACCATCTCTAGAGTTTTTCCTAAAGCTTTAGACAAGAAACTTGCATTTGGACCCATTAATTTTGTAGACCAAGATGCTAATTTACCTGCCGTTCCAAAGAAACTTCCCAGAGCTCCCATCGCATAGGGCATCAAAAACATCATACCTATTTGACCAACTATTCCTAGTTTGCCAATACCTTTCATAACACTTTTAAAAGTTTTCTTAATTCTTTTACCAATTTTCTTTACGGTTTTTTTAACACCTTTCCATATTTTACTTAAAAATCCCATTACTTTCTCCTATGTAGTTCCAAAGAGTTGATTAATTTTATTTGCTGCGTTACTAAAATTAGTACCCCAGTTTTTTGCAGCATCTCCTTCTGCTCCTGCTGCTGACATCATAGCTTGTACCTTTCTGTTAGCAGTATCAGTAGCCCATCTGAAGTCATAATCAGCTTGGTCTCTTAACTCTTGCCATAAGAAAGATTGTGCAGCTTGCGTAAGTCCAAAAGCATTCTGAGCATTTTGTTGATTAACTGCATTTTGTGCAGCAGTATCAGCAGTATTTGCTCTCCTTCTCCAATCTATGTTTGAGTTTATAACTGCTTGTTCGTTAGCAGCATTCCATTGTTGTCTATTAAAGTTTAGTTGTTCATTAAACTGTTCTACTTGATTCATAATAGCAGCATTTGCTCTATTAACATCTGCTACTCTTTGAGCATCTCTAGCAATAGCAGCATTTTCTGACTGAGCATTAAATTGATTTGTAGCATTTATGTAACCTGCATTGTATTGTCTAATTTGTGTTTCAATCTGTGCCATAAATTGTTGTGCTTGTCTGTCATTTGTAGCATTAAATTGACCCATAGCATTGACTGCTGCTTGATTACTTAATAGTCTTTGTTGTTCATACTGACCTTTAATAACATTTGATTGTTGCTGATTATTTAAATTAGCCATATCAGTAGTTAAGAAATTTTTTGCATTTTCTATTTGTGCTTTTTGATAAAAGTCAGCATCTGCTAAATCAGCTCTTGCAATGATAGCAGCATTTTGTACAGCAGATTGTTGTTCAAAGTTAGCATCAGCTAAACTAACAGTTTGAAAGAACTTAGAGTTAGCAAGTTCTGTTTGTTGTTCAGCAGCCATGTTTGCCATATCTAATTTAAATACAGTCTCTGCATTTTTTAATACAGTTTGTTGTCTTCTTTGAGCATTTGCTTCAGATACAGCAGCTTCTATATTTCTTTGTTGCGATACACTTTGCTGTATTGCTTGAGCATTTGCCTGTGCTAATGGTATAGATGCTTGAATAAGAGTATTTACTAAAGCATCTCTTGCTATTGAAGAAGCTTCTAAACCTCTTTTAGCCAACATAGTTTCAACAGTTGATACTGCTGGTCTTGCCCAAACAGGTATTTCTCCCTCTTCAACACCACTTAAAAGACTATCAAGTTGATTAGATACTAAAGCTTCTTCAGGTAATCCTTCTATGATTCCTCGTTCTTCTTCAGAAAAATCCATTAACCTTGCTTCTAAAGATTCAGGGTCATTACCTAACTCTGTAACTGCTTCAGCAGTCAATCCAGCATTTTCTAATTGTTTTTTAGCCCTAGTAACTCTTGCTAAATTTGTTCCTGTGTTTTCTACAATTTCTGCTTTTGCACCTGGAGATAACTCCCCAACTACTACAGGAGCAACTGAACCTGTTTTAACATTTACATCTACTTCTGGTATAACAGGAGCATCGTCAACTTTAGCAGCTCGTGCTAATCTAATTTCTTCTCTATCTTGTTGAGCAGCCTGAACAGTAGCAGCTTGGTCTACAGTTTCTGTAGGTGTAGCATCTGCTGTAACCTCCCTAGATGGTCTTATAGTTGCAACTTGATTAACTCTAGATACTTCTTCTTCTGGTGTTTGTTGTGCTGTAAAAGTTTCTGCTTGACCTGCATCTGGAGAAACAACAGTCCTTGCCTCTGTACCTACTCTTCCTATTCTATTTACAACAGGAACAGGAACAGTACCTTCTTCAATATTACCAGAAGCAATATCTTGAGCTCCTGCACCAACTTCAGTCATTCTTCTTCGTCTCTCATCCTCAAAGTATTCCTGCCTCTGTGCATCTGACATAGTGTCATAGTTCGGTGGAAGTCCACTAGGAGGTGGAGGTGGAGGAGGTGGAGGTGGAGGAGGTGGTGGAGGTGGAGGTGGAGGTGGAGGTGTGCCTGGTCCTCTAGGTGGTCTAGGTCCTCTAGGTGGTGTAGGGTCTCCAGGTTCTCCAGGAAATCCTGGAAAATCATAATCAAAACTTGGTTCTGAAGGAATATTTGCAGTATATCTATCTCTAGTATCACCTCTGCCAGTTACAAATCCAGGTCCAGTATTAGTAGCAACTGTAGATGGTCCAGGTAAAGAAGGTGCTAAACCTAAACGGTCTCTTCTTAAATTTTCTTGTACTGCTGCCTCTAATTGTTCTAGGTTAGGTTCTGCAAAACCACCCATAAACTTATTGACTCTTCCTCCTTTTCTAAGGTCTTGTCTTTTTTGTTTTGCTCTCTTTCTTCCCATTATTTCACCTCGAATAATTTATCTACTTTTTCATGTAGTTTTTCTACTCTGTCCATTAAGATACTCATATCTTCTTTTACTTCTTGTTTTGTTACATAATCTTTAGCTATTTCTTCTCTTGTTTTGTTTAGAAGAATATCTATTCTTTTAGCTTCTGCTTCGTTTTTTCTAATACCAAATAATATCGGTCCTAAAACTAAAGTTATTATTACATTCCAAATTAAATAAGTTGTTACTTCCATTACATACCATCCCCAGGGTATCTGTTTGACCATATAGTAAAACTATATTTAACTCCTTTTGTTAATGGTTGACATGCATGACCATGTGTTACCATGCCAGGAAACAAAATACATTTTCCTATAGGTATATCTTTGTTACTAAAATTTTGTCTAGGATAAACTAAATCAGCACCTTCATAGTCATCATTTAGTTTGACACTTCCTGTAACCAAACTTGCATCAGTATGTAAAGGTAATTCTTTTTGTGTATCAACTGAATATCTCATAACAAAAGCATCTCTTAATCCATACATTTCCATTGGTTTCCAATAATTTTCTATAATAGGTACTATGTGTTTTTCCCAATGGTCGTTTAATTCATCCCATAAATTTAATTCTTTTAATCTAATTTCTTGAGCAGGAAACTTATCGTATGATAATGCTCCCCATCCCCCATGACTATCTGCTATTTCTATCATTCTTTCACATTGCTCTTGAGTCATAAAGTCAACAAGTAATATATCATCATCTAGTATTTCAAAATCTTTTGGTGGTATAAATAAATTATTTTCTTTTGGAAAAAATCTGTCATACATTTGTTCAAATTTTTTCTTAGTTAAATCACCACCATTACCGTGATATATACAAGGACAACATCCTGTTACTGGGTTATATAATTGATTATTTAACTTAGTAGCATTAGCTTCATGTGTTTGAAAAATATAACCTTCGTAATCTAGTTTTATATCAAACTCTCCACTTATAAAAAGTTTTTGATAATATAGTTGGTCATCAGCAGCATTTGTTATCCAGTTAGTAGATAACATTCTTTTTAACTCTCCAACTCTACCTATAAAAGTACCACTATTTAAAAATCTATATTTAGTTGGCGACTCAGGAAACTGATTTTCTATATTCGCATCAGGCCAACAATATAACTCTGCTGAGAATAATACTTTACAATCAAATCCTAAGTATCTTTCAGTTATAGTTTCTAAATCATCTGCATAAAAAACATCGTATGCATCTGTAAATAAAACTACATCATCTACTGGAAGAGTATGTAAGTAATCTTTTAGTAAACTTACTTTGTGTCCTCCACCTGGACCTGTCATATCAGTCCCTTGCCACTCAACATTAGTTCCTAGATTCTTAATATCTATGCCAAAATGTCTAGCACTTGTGTTTAATTTAACACATTGTTTTCTATCTGTTCCTACAGTAACTGCATGAACTGTAAAGTTTCTAGCAACTCCTGGAACTTCAATATCACTTAGACTTTGTTCTCTAGATAGTTGATTACAAGAATCTTCTTTTAATGATACTACGTTTGTCAAAATACACTCCTTAATTAATTTAGGTACATATTCATCAGCAGGAATAATTTTATCTATGTTATCTAATAAAACTTTTGCTGTTGATGGTTTTATTATGTAACCTGTTAAATTATAAGGATAAAACGGTATCTCCAATCTATCATCTATACTTATAACTCTGTTAGGTTCGTTCTCGTTTTTTTGTAAATATATAAAATTGTATTTATCTATTAAATCTTTGTAGTATTCTTCATCCCACTTATCATTTATTACTACGTCATCTTCTAAAATAATAACCGGTTCATTTAATTTTAAACATTCTTCCCATGCTTTTTTGTGAGATAAAAAACATGCTACTTCACTTTTTAGTACCGGTCTGTTTTTAAAAGGGTCTCTAAAGTTTTCATCTACTATAAAATTATTTAATCTTTTATAATCTATTGCTTTTATAAATTGATAATTTGTTAAATTATTTTTATAAAATTCTTTTTTTCTATCAGTTCTTCTTTGAAGACTTATTACTAATTTTTTCAAATTTTATAGAAAGGATATAAAAATATTGCCTCCATACTGTTGACCAGTATCAGGATTAGTTCCACCACCTTGAAATAGATATATTAATTCCATAATACCTATAGTACCACCAGAATCATCTTGTGACCATCGATATAAATCTCTACTATAACTTGTATATATTTGAGTAACATTTGACCTACTAAATGCGTAAGCTTTAAATCCTCCTTCGTAATTAATACCACTACCACCAACTTGACCTGAACCTACATGAAACCCATCAAATTTTAAATACATTGTTGTCCAATCAGTATCACTTGTACTTGAACCAGCACCCTCAAATCCTGCATATACATTATAATTTGATGTGTTCAAACAAACTCCACTAAAATATTTGTTAGCATCAAAACCAGTATTAAAGTTTTGAAAAGATATGGATGAGTTACTATAACTATTATCTCCGTCATACGCAGTTCCAAAATTAGCTGTTGTACCATTACTACTTACTGCTTGTGCAAATCCAGAATTTCCATATCCTCTAAGAGTTGTTGTGGTTGATATTTTTGTACCTCCAGAAGTCCAACTAGCACTACCTGTACCTATTTTCATTGTTGATTTAGCATCACTAAAACTTCTTTGTGAAGTGTCACTTTCATTACCGTTATTACCTTCTGTGATTCCAGCAGCTGAACTATTAGTACTACCATTAATTCTTGTAAATCTATCAGCAATATAATCTCCGTTCAATGGAACAGCATCTTCTCCACCATTTTCATTGAAATCTTCCATGACATCTCTAATGCCATCTGCTGAAACGTTTGTATTTTTTAATGTACTCATTGAAAATTATTTGTTATTTTTACTATAACTCTCCCTTGTCTATCTTCTATTATTTTTGCTGGTTCTTTTGGTGGTATTGTACCATCTGCTAAAGTTATTGGTTGTGTTTCTGGTATTGTAACTTTATATGTTTGCGAAAAATCTACAGCAGAAACACTATTTTTATCTATAATGTATTGACCACTTTCACTATAAGCAGCATCGGATATTAATTGTTTGTGTATATTACTATCTTTTTCTGCGTAATAATGTATTTTGTTAGCACCTAAAGTTTTTAAAAAATCAAACTTAGCATTATTAGAATCTTTCATAAATATCCAAGCTTTACTTCCTGTAGTTAAATCTCCTCTAGCTATTCCATGACAATCATTCCAAGAATTATCGTTTGGATTTATAAAACCTCCCATTATCCACATAAGGTCTACATCTCTGTAAAGTCCTAAACAATAAAACTCATTATTTTCACCGTCATTATTTAAATGAGTAGTTGGACTAGCATAAGCATGAAATCGGTCATACCAATGCATTTCTTTTATTTCATCAGTCCATTCTTCTTCAGGATATACATAAGTTTTACCTGCTTCTATTTCTTCTCTTGTAGATACATATAGTTTGTGAAAAACTCCACTAAACCAAACTTCTCTAATATCTTTTTTAGTTAAACGTTTGCAAGTCCAAGACATTTTTATTTTTCCAGGTTTTCTATCCTTTCTATTAATTCATCATATCCTTCTGCAAAACTTTTTAACATAGATATTAAATTACTGTAACCTTCCATATCTTCTAAAGATTTAGGAGGATGAGAATCTTGTTTAAGTTGTGCAACTTCAATGGACAATTCTTTAATAGCTTCTATAAGTAGAGGTACTAACTTCTCGTACCATACTGTTAGATAATCATCATCTATAGGAGCATTAGTTACTACTTCAGGAAGAACTCTTTGCACTTCTTGAGCATTAACACCTACTTGTCTCTTATCATTATCATACCCTAATTCTTTAGCTTTGTCATTTTCTTTAAAGTAATAACCACTAAGTTGTAAAACTTTTCCTAAAGCATTATCAATAACACCTTCAAAGTCTTTTAATCTTTCATCAGAGTAGTAAGCAGTAATATTATTAGTTGCCCTAATTTCACCTGATGTGCCACTTGCTGATGTACCTGCTCCTAAACTATTTAGTTGAGTATTAGAACTTGAACTTATACCTGTACCAGAAGGTCCAGTAGGTCCTGTAGGTCCAGTAGGTCCTGTAGGTCCTGTAGGTCCTGTACCACCAGAAGGTCCTGTACCACCTGTGCTACCAGTTTGTCCTTTCTGTCCTTTTGAACCAGTAGGTCCTGTGCCACCAGAAGGTCCTGTGCTTCCTGTAGGTCCTGTCGGTCCGGTGCTTCCTGTATTTCCGGTTGCTCCCTTTTGCCCTTTACTACCTGTAGGTCCTG
>VTLG01004002.1_pt1 | contig 52086 bp, 86 predicted proteins | sample 4694571 | NCBI WGS metagenome assembly VTLG01 (sample SAMN12604809, study PRJNA352737) | marine metagenome | biome: ENVO:00000447; feature: ENVO:00000209|ENVO:00000569|ENVO:01000036; material: ENVO:00002151; isolation source: viral sequences binned using virsorter ... | reverse complement strand
TGGTGTTTGGGTTTGTATATGATGTGATAGGTGAGTATTTGTGTTCAGTGAGTATTGAATGAATTTCATTGCAGAATAATTCATCAGACCACTTCTTTAACTTTTGTCTGCTGTAAAAGTTAATCCAGTATTTGTCTTTCAATACTTCTTTGTTGAACTCTTTTACAATATCACTATCTTGCTGATGATGATACCAGATGTGAGCTTTTTCGTGTTGTACTACTGATTCTAAGCTTTTAAAGTCTGGGATGACTGCAAAGTTTATTTTCAATAGTCTTTGATTCCAATTGGCACGACCAGCCCACCAAGCTGTAGGATAATTATAGGCTCTAATTTCCTTGATGAATCTTTTACTAACTACATCACTTAGCCAGTCGACTGGTGATGTATAGTAAACATCAAGCATTTTTAGAGCCATTGCAGTTGGATGTGAACGGTCATATTCATTTTCATGAAAGCCGTTAACCATGGCTGAACCTTTACCATTTGATACTTTGTATTGTACTTGTCCCATGAAATAAGTAAATGAAACATCATATATAAGGCTACCTAGAACCATATAATTAAAACCTTAATATACCCCTAATCATGGGTCTGTTATAATGATACTTAAGTGTTGCTAGAACTAACAGGGGTTAATAAAGGTTCTAACATCAAACAAAAAATAAAGAAAAAGGTTGGTGTTCCTATCAACACCTATTTGCGTTCGTCTAGAATCCAAGACAATGATAGTTTTGGTGCTTCGTTGGTTCTACAAAATTGTTTCATTCCATGAAATTCAAAACCATTGTCTTTCATGAATTCAGCCAATCTATCAAACCTGTGACCGTATACATTGATCACGTTGTAGCTTCTGTTTTCACCAGTATATTTTCCTCGATGTGTTGTGATCTCACCTACTAGATCTAATGAAGCTGCATAAAAATCATGATCCCATTCGCTATCACCACGATTTGGAATATGATCAATGTTGGCTTCAACAACAACATCATCCGAAGGTTGATAACCCTCAAATACTGTCTTCATTGCTTTGGTCATGTATTGCTCGAAGTTCATGTTATTGCCACTGCAACATACTATATAACATTAACTAGAACCTCAACCTCTAGCAACACTTATATATCAACCAAAACAATTCCACAGTGGTTGAGAAACTGAAACATACGTTCTAGGTGCACATGGAGAATATTTCAAAATGAAAAAAATCATACATACAAAAGGGGAAAAAATTGATACAGATTCTAGGAAAAAATCGCTACTAGAGACTCTGATAGACATCATAATAGGGTTCTTACTGTTTCTACCAGTTAACTTCTTTGTACTACCGTTATTCGTGGATCAGATAGCAAGCCAAGATATTCTGGGGGTACTGTCTATATCTGTAATATATATGAGCATAGCACTAGTAAGAAAGTATGTATTAAGGCGTGTCTTTGAAAGTTTCAGGGGTTAGAGTGTGAACTCTCGTAGGACTTTACTAGGTTTGTTATAAGTTTCAATCTATAATCATACTGTGTTTTAGCAATATCATCACTGTATACCATACCCTTCAGTATCTTTAACCAGTCATTATAGTGCTGTTTCCACGTTTGTTCGTCGTTATACATTACCATTCTTCATCCTCTGGAAATGGATTCTTTTTAACAGGCACTTTCAAATGTTTCCACTTTACTAATTTCATAACGTCTTCATACACTGTCATCGAATTTTACCCCCTCTTTCTTACACAAAGGACATCGTCCACTTTGTGACATAAATCTTGTTTTACAGTCTTTGCAATAATTCATGCTACCCTTCCAAATATATACTTGCGTTTGTATTTATTAAGTCTTGGTTTGTTAGAAACTCTTCCATGGCAGCATGGACATCTCCCACAATTCCAAAGTTTTTCCTTTTCTATCCACAATACACATCTTCTACAATATGAATGTGTTAGGAATGGCATTGGAACTTTATATGGTTTTTTCCACTCTTTCTTATAATCATCACATCTGCCCTTGCACACTATCATTTCTTATCCTCCAATTTTCCAAGTGCAGTTTCACTATACTCTTCACCTGTCTTGCTAAGGCTTTCCGATAACATACTTCCCTGAACCCTGAATAAGCACCTCATTAGTTGCCTTTTTGAATGTTCCTTCATTATGTCATTGCATGCTATGCAAATAATTTTTTCTATCTGCTTATTCCCTATCATCGTAAATAGACCCACCTAATATTGGTAAAAAACTGTCATGTTCGTCTTGTTCTCTGTGAACTTTGTGTATGTGTTCAAGCACTTTCATATAGTCTTCAAACCCATCTTTGCCACAATACATGCAGTTTGTTATATCATCAAATTCCTTTTTCAACTACTTCACCAGAGTACTCATCAATCTTATAAGTCTTTTCTTTCTCTTCATCCTTAAAATATTTTGAAGAAATGTCAGAGTAAACTCCAAGAAATATAAATATTAATCCCACTGGCAACAAGAATCCAGTTGCAACACAGAATATTCCAGCACATATAAATCTCCAGTCCATTATGCTATTCTACCATCCTTATCAAAAGATACACCCTCATATGAGTTCCAGCATGATATTTGACTTTTGACATATCTTTCTGGGTGTTCTTCAACTGCACATTTTGGGCATAATCTCCAAGTTCTCCAACACATGTTGGTCTTTCTTATAGAGTGTGTATTAACACGACCACATTTCTTACATCTCATTTATGTGACCTCTCATGCTCAAATATCTCCTTATAATCATCGTCAGTAGTATGATGACTTGGTTTGTTTTCCTTTACCCAGCCACATTCTTTACACGTATATTTCATTTTTTCTTTCCCTTATCCATGTTTATTTTGAGATTCCATAGTTCGTTTTGAATCCTTGTCAGATCTTTCATGCAAACCCCAAGTTGGTCGCTGAATTTTTTAATTGTTTCATTAACCTCTCCCTCTACACTGTTGTTTTTATCCATACTACTAATAACAACCACTCATATATAAGCCTTACTAGAACTAACCTCAATTCAAAAACTCGCCCTTCGGGCTCGAGAATTAACAGTTAATCGGTGGTTGGATGCTCTTCTTTAATTTCTTTTAGTTTGTCCTCTGCAAGAAACGTTAATTTCCAAAATGTTCTCTTATTTTCCAACGTTATGTCCTCAAGTTTAGACCTACCAAAAGCACGTTCGAACCAGTGCAATATACAATTATAGTCTTCAGGTTCTAGTTCTATCATAAGTATTATGGTATTTGTTAACTAATAAACATTGCCGTTTATAAGTGTAGCTGGTTCGCAACTCCAGTCTTTACGTTGGGAGGGATTAACGTACGTGCATGCTCACACTACTACAATAGTAATCTTATTATACTAAGTTATATAGTATATTATATGGTTGATAAAAACGAACATACACATGACGATGGAACTAAACATACCCATGCAAATGGCAATATAGCACATGAACATGGTAAAAAAACAACTAAATCTGATTGTAAATGCAAGGGTACGAGAGAAATTGACTGCTCAAAGCATGGTGACAAAAACTAAACAGATTAGTAACAACATCTAGACAAAGTTTATAAAGTACCTCATAGGAGTTAATATATGGGTTTTAGAGATACCATAAGCAATTTTGCACGAAATGTTAGGAATTTAAACAAATCATATACTGAAACTACAACAAGACCCAGTGTAGCCACACCATATATGAGCACTGATACAGGTGCTAAGCTACCAATTTTTCCATTCCCACTAATAATGATTTATGAGTTGGCAGATAATATTGATGCACTCAGAATACCTATTGAAACATTAAACAGGGAGATGTTTAAGAACGGTTTTGAGGTTGTAGAAAAATGGAAATTTAAATGTGATAATTGTGGAAAGGAATTTCAATACAAACCAATAAAAGGCGACCATAAGGATGAACAGCCATTTGAGCAGAATCAAGATAATGAGAGCCGACAACTTCCAAGAAATCAGGCAAAGAAAGCAGTTGTACACGAATTAAACGAATCAGATGAAATGGAGTGTGACACATGTGGAAGTGACAAACTAATAAGACCTGTTCCAGAAAATAGAAAGAAACTTGAAGACTTGTTAAACAAACCAATAAACGGTAACGAACAGACACTTGAAGATCTTTCAAGACAGTTGGAAAGAGACTTGGAGATTGCAGATAATGCATATTGTTTAGTATTAAAAAATTATAAGATTGACGACAGAACTGGTAAGATCGATCATAACCAATCAGAAGTAAAAGAATTATTAAGGATCGATCCACCACAAGTGGCTCTAATCAGTGACTCTGATGGAAGAATTGGTTTTGATGACAAGCGTAATAGAATTTTTGTATGTCCAAGATTTGAACATAGGGATAAGCGACTTACTACACCTGTTTGTGACAGATGTGGTGCAGAAGCATTAAAGGCAATAATTGAAGTAAACTCTGTATACTCTATAGGTATACCACAACCAAAACGTGTAGTTTATGGTGAAGGTGAAGTTATCTGGAAGGCAGGTAAATACAAACCATCACTGCTTTATGGATTCAGTCCAATTTATTCCATATGGTCTAAAGCAATGGCACTATCACATATGGACGAGTATATCAGAAAATACTTTGACAAGATGAGACCTCCTAGAGGTATGTTAGTTATTGCATCAAGGAATTATGAAACGTTTAGAAAGTCATGGGACGTTCTAGAACAAAAGGCAACAGAAGACCCATACATGATACACCCACTATTGGTTGAATCAGACAAAGGAGGTAAGAATATGGCTCAATGGATTGATTTCACTGGTAGTTTGAAGGAATTAGAGTTTACGGAGATCAGAAGAGAACTCAGAATGATAATCGGAGCAGTATTTGGGGTTTTACCATTATACTTTGGTGAATTACCAAGTGGATGGTCACAAGAGGGATTACAAGTTACAATTACAAACAGGGCAATTAAGTGGGGTCAAGATATTCTATATCAGTCATTCTTAAGAAAGTTTGCACAACTTTTAGAAGTAGAAGATTGGGAATTAAGATTGAAAGGTGGAGAAGAGAATGACAAACTACGAGATTTGCAGATACAAGGTGTGGAGATACAAAACATGGCTGCAATGCAGGCAATGGGATTCGAAGTAACAAGAACACATACTGGAGAATTCAAGGTATCAAAGAACCCAATTATTAATCCAACAATGATGATGTTGGAAGACAAATCTGAAGATGAAAAGAAACCAAACACATCTGGTTCAAAAGGAAGAGGTAGGGGTACAGCAGCACCAAAGGAAGATCAACAAGAGGTTGATGGAAAGCCAAAGAAACAGAGACCATCAGACAAGGGTGGAGTAGGTCAGGGAAGTCCATCAAGTGGAACTGGTACTTCACAGTCAAAGAAGGCAGAATTACATGATTATCTTGAACCAAAGAAATTTCCAGACGGAATAACACCAACAAACTTTGAAGTTGTAAAGAAAACATTACAAGATTCCATTGATTTTGATTGGACAAAGAAAAAAACAGTTGAAGAATTGAGAACCAAGGCATTTATGACAGTAAGAGAGGCACGAGATATAGTAAGGCAAGAGTTAGCAGACACAAAAAGATGGGAAGAGGAAGACTTTTAATAAATAATGTTTATATATAGGTGTTTGGTGGATAAAATATGGCATTTGGAAGAAAAACAGAAAAAAAAGTAGAAAAACCAAAAGAAACAACCACTGCAAAAGTACAAGTCAAGGAAGAAGTAAAACCAAAAGCAGCACCAAAACCAAGAATAACAAACGTATACAGTGCAGATTTCTCTGTAATAGATGAAACGATAGAAGAAATCAAAAAACAGACAAGAAAACAGGGTGTAAGTGCATATGCTTGCAATAACATATACATATTCCTACAAGACACATTGAAAAGAATACAATTAGCACAAAATTAAAATTGGCAACTAAATTAAATGTTGATACAGGTGGAGAGGATATTGGTAAGAAGCTTTGGGAAAAACATCAAAAGGACGAATATACTCGTGTAGATCACTATAAGGAAGCTCTATGTATTAACTGCTTTAAAAAAGATACAGCAGCAGCAACAATAGTTACTATTTGTGGCGACTGTGCTGGTAAAAGAGGAAGAGAACCACTTTTGGCTAAGGTCAGTGACAAATTTTATGGTTTATGTTATTTTTGTGGAGATCACAAGTTCCATATTGAGGAAATAAACGCAAGGTTTTGCCACCCATGTCATAGAAAAATAGCAAATGTCACAAAAGAATACAATAAAAAAGGTGGTCTTTATTCAAATCCGTTTTGGACTAGAATGAAAAAGAAAAATGGTAAGGATTGGAGACAGATTTTTACACAAAACTTAGGAAACAGGCGTTAAAAGAACCAAATCAACTCTATTTGCTTTTAGATTAAAGAATTTTTTAGACCAGTCTATTTTTGTTCTCTTTTTTGGTAATTCTCCCCAGAATCTACCAACCTTGAAAAATATCTGTGGTTTTCTTAGTGTTTTTTTGAAAAACATTATTTTTTCACCATTTGGTTCAAATGTTACATCGTCATATTTTACTAATTTTTCATCTCCAGTAAGATGTTCTTTTATGTTATCTGTTTGATAGCATGTTATTGACCTTGATACATCTGGTTTGTTGAAGAATTTTTTACTTTCAAGTACCAACATGATCTTATCATCTTCTTTTACCCACACATCTTGCAAAGGCAAAGATGTTTCATTAACTTCAAGTTTTGGTGATACATGATCTTTGTTACGAAGTATATATTCGTCTAATGATTCATAAACATGCACACTTATACCCATATTTGTTCTGAGTTATCTTTATTAATAAAGGTTTTGGTGTATAAACATGAGTGATGAAGGAAAAGTACCATGTGATTGTGGAGAAACAATGTATGGTTATTACGCAGATGCTGGATTGGTGTTCATATGCTATACTTGTGGAAGATTTAATTGTGAGGGATTTTCAAAAAATATTGAAAACATGTTTTCTGAAGAACCAACGATTATTTTACAGTTAATACAAGATGGTAATTTAAAGCCATTATCAGATATAAAAGGCATATAAACACAATTCTTTAAATAACCGAAACACAAATAATTATTATGATCGAAAGCATATTTGAAGAGATAATAGTGGCAATAGCATTGGCGTTTGGGGGAACTTTATTTGCATTCTTCAGAAAAATGTCAAATACTCAAAAAGACCTTTGTAACAAGGTTACAGACCTTCAAAAAGCCCTTCTTATTTTAGCAACTGCTTTAGATAGGCAAACAAACAGGCTTCATGATGATGAGGCAGACAGCGACCTAGAAGACCTTGTTCGTAAGGTACTTCATGATAAATAACTTTATATAATCGTGTTTTGCGTCATAAGATATGGTAGATCCAGTATTAATAACTGTTGGAGCAGCAGTAATTGGTGCAGGGTTGAACACTCTACGAGGATACCTACATAGACAAGATGAAACTTTCTCTGCAAGGAAATTCGCAGGTGCTTTAATCATCTCTACATTCGCTGCAATAGCAATAGGTCAAACTATCGCTACTGAGGGCATTGGAGAGATTGGCTTAGCCCTAATAGGCTTAACCACTGGTTTTGCAGCCGATTTCGCAGTTACAAAAGCAAAGAAAGATTAGGCAGGTATTCTATTAAACCTCCTACACCCTATTTTTTTAAAACTTTAAATATACGCAGATATATAAAGTATCATGGATAAAGTTGGAAAATTAATTACAAAGTCAATGACAATTCTCGATAGTACAAATGAAAATAGATTTTTTGAAGGTTATTTAACAGTAGAAATGAAAGATAAACAGGGTGAAATTACAATGGTAGATGAATTATACAAAGTTTTGCCAATTTGGATGGACAGAGGTGCACCAATCACAGACACACATTCAAACAGAGTTATTGGAAAGGGAATTAATTTTGCAAAGTCAAGTGTAGAATCAGAGGGTGTAACATATCCAGCAATTAAGATTACTGGAAAAATTCATAAGAACTATGAGTTAGATACAGATATTTGGGATAAGATAAGAACAGGTGAATACAGAGGACTATCATTCGGTGGTGCAACAAAGGCAGATAGGACACCAAAAGTATTGAAAGACGGTGATATTGCATATGCGTTGACCGATTTGGAACATTATGAGGTTGCAGTATGTAAAGATCCAGCAGTACCATTGGCAATTATTACTGATTATAATCCATTAGCAAAAGCAACAATTCCATCAGAACCTAGGGGAGATGGAAAGGAAGTTATCAAATGTGATAAATTTGGTTGTTATGTAGATAAAGAAATAACAGATAAAGATGTCGAGTGGTTTAAATCTCAAAACCAAGGTGAAAGTGTTAAATATCCTAATTCAAAGAGATCAGATAACAAGAAAATAATACATCATAGAGTGGGTGGAAGTGAAACACCTTGGAAGAGAAGTCCTAATGCAAATAGACCCTATAGAGCAAATTATAGTGAAGACGAAGTTGAAAAGGGTGGTGAAGACTTTTCAAACGCTGATATAGTACCAGCAACTGTAACAAACACAGTATCACAAAGTACACAGACTGCAAAACCTGTAAAGATTGATACAAAAGTTGGTGAAATTAAAGATGGAATTAAAACAGAGGTAACACCATTAGAAGGTGGATTAAAGAAAGAAGGCAGTTCTACAGCAATGAGTGGAACTGGTGGTGGAGTAAGAGCACATCCACAAGATGCATATAACCAAGATGACGGAGAAAAACAAACAAATCAAAACACAACTACAATCACACATATCAATCAATCAATAAAACATAATGAAGATGTAAACAAAGTATTGGGTGCATTGGCAGCAGGGGCTGCAAGAGTTGGAGGTGCAATAGAAGGTGCTATAGAAGGTGCTACAGGTGAAACAAAAGAATTTGTAAAAGATGAAGTAGAAGAAAACGTACAACCATTAGAGCCAAAAGAAGCAAGTGCAGCAAGAATAGAAAAGAAAGAGTCTTGGGATAAAAAAGAAGCTAGATCAGAGAGAAACCAAAGTATATCCAATTCTATTTCTACACATGCAGGTGAAGAGGCAGAAGCACTTGTTGAAGGAACTAAACAAACACAAGATGAGGAGAGAGCAGTTCGTAGTGGTAAGGTAGCACCGTCAAGAACTTTTACAGCAAGAGGTGACCCAAAAAATCCAGAAACAGTAGAGCCAAAACATGAAGTCTCTTTAGAATTATTAGATGAATTAAAATCAGGTTATGAAACAACAGACACTGACATAAAATTAGGTGGTCAAGCAGTACCAAAAGAGAAAGAAAAGGCAAAAAAGGAGTGCTCAGAATGTGGACAATCCTTTGATGATGAAGATGAACTTTATGAAAAACAAGTATCAAGGCATAAAGAAGGTCATAAAGATTCACCAAATAGAGCATCACATAACGTATCTGATGCAGATGTTACATTTGTAGATAATAATGAAGGAAATACAGTTACATGGGATACAAGAAGAAAAGCTAAAGTTCCACAAAAGAAACAGCATAAAACTGATAAAGAAAAAATAGATTGGAAGGGATACACTAACCCTGAACGTAAAAATACTGTTGGACTTAAATGGACTGAGGGAATTGACAAAGCATCGGAAATTTTATTAGAAAATAAAGGTGTGAAGGATAAATTAAGAAAGCTTGTTACACCACCAGATATATACCCAAGTGAAATTAAACATGTTGGTGAATCTACATCTGATGATGATGGAATAGCATGGTCAAAGATAAAAGCATGGGAAGTTTTCTTAGAAAAGAAGCATGAATGGGATCATTTAGTGAAAGATCCAGAAGAAGATAAGAAAATTAAGGACGAAATAGACGATTCTGGCAATAATTAACACATATAAATATATCAGAAATCTTTATATACCCTCTATATATACATTTAGTAATAACATGGTCAACGAAGACAATTCTAAAGAACAAGTTGAAGTTACTAAAAGTAACGACAGCGAGTCCGTAGAAAAATCTTTCCAAGATACTGTAAAATCAGGTTTTGACACATTGACAGAAGTGGTACAATCTATCGCTGAAACACAAAAAGCAACACAAGAAACTTTAGGTGGATTAGATAATAGATTGAAAGCACTCGAGACACCAACTGACTTGCCATTGAGCCCAAAAGGCACAGCAGCAAGTGACGACGTAGGTGCAAAGGTAACCGTTCCAAAAGATCCTTATCCACAGGGTGAGCAAGTAGGCTTAGACTCTGATAGGCAAGGAGAGAACAAACCAAAAACCGACAAAGGTGGTCTAAAAATGCAACAAAAATCAGATGATACAGAATTAGTTGAGAAAGCACAGCATACTTTTACAACCGAAACCCCTCGTCCAAATGCAGCACTAGAAACTGTTGATAAATCTATAAAAGATGAATCAATGATTTTGAAAGATGCAAGAGCACAAGGAGCAGAAGGTTTGTCACAAGTAGCTCGTAACATCTTAGCTGGAAAGTATTACACACCTTCAGAAGACGAAATAGGAGCATACTAAATTGGTACAAATCAAAACAATCGACGAACTAGAAGCTCTCTATTATGGACACAACAGAAACCTTCTTAGAAAAGCAGATGCACCAGTCACAACTTCCACAGCAGGCACATTCAATGCCATCTTTGGAGCTTATGCATGGGCACAGCTTAACCTCGAAGCCAATGCCTTTGGTATCTTACCAAAGTACCCTTGGGATAAATCGGGTTGGAGGGTTATTACAGCTAAGCCAGTGCTAAACACCACAAACGCTAATACCGTTTTAGGTGGAACAGCAGAAGGTGGCTTGATCGCAGAGACTGTAAAACCAACATTGCAAGAAATCGATGTACGACCAAAGACAGCACAACTGCCTTTCAGTGCATCAGAAGTCATGGAATGGTTGGCAACACATTCAGGCGACGATATTTGGGGAGGACTTGGTTCACTCCGATTATTTATGGCTGTACAACACAAAGAGTTCCTAAATAGAATGCTTTTGGCAGATGTTGAAGCCGAAGCAGCAAGTGCTAGTGGAGCAAACACTGGTACAAAAGACTTCGAAACACTAGACAGAATCATCTCCAGCGACGCTGAAGAGGATGCAGTAGGTGGCTCACAAACTGGATTATATGATCCATGGGCAGCCAACGCAACCATCGACAGAGACTCTGGAACTGACTTTGATTCTACCGTAGAATCAGCTTCTGGTACATTAGGTACTAACGGTGTTCTTACCGACGATACTCTAAGAACTTTCTTACGAAAGATTCGTATCGCAGCAGGTAAAGATCCAAACGTTTTCCTAGGTTCTCACGAAGTGTATTCCGAAATACAAGGCTTATACATGCCTTCAGTCCGTATTCCAAATCCATACGGTGAAGCATTAGTACAAGTTGATGTAAACGGAATTCAAACATTCAAGGGAACTGGTGTCGGAATTCACGTAGACTCCATTTATGGAATACCTTTCATTCCATCAAAAGATGCACCAAGCAATTCTGGCGACTCAGCAGAGATCGGTAGACTATTTGCTTTGGACACCTCAGATGCAGAAGGATATGGTTATCCAAGAATCGGAATCCAAATCGCAATTCCAACCGAATACTACGAAGCAACTCGAAGAACCCCTGCATACCCATTTGTCAACAATGCATTTGTTGAGAAAGGAGTATTCAGAACAATGGGCGAAACTGTCTGTAGACACTTCAAATCTCAAGGTAAGATTAGAGATATTAAACTTTAATTAAACCATCCTTTTCTTTTTTTTAAACTTTATATATAGGTAGTTACTACACTTTTATATGGCATTAACAATCAGTACATCAGATTGGACAAACGCTAACGTGAGGAAAACTCTCTCATGGCAAGCAGCTTTGACATCAAAGTTGCGAGTATATGCTATCAAAGTCACCTTCGGTGCTTCTGATAACTATGCAACCAACGGAGTGTCTGCTGACCTCAAAGAGGGCAGAATATCTACACTAGTTGCAGTGATACCAACATTCACAGATTCGAAACTAGTAGTGGAGTATGACAAAACTAATGAAAAGATCAAAGCATTCACTGGTTCAGGGAATGGTAACATCTTGGCAGAAGTTGTAAACTCATCAAACTTAGTAAACTCAAAAGTATTCGAGTTTCTAGTCATAGGCTACTAGAGTCCAAAAAAGCCGTTTTTTTTTCTTTTTAGCATGATAATGTTTATATATTCGTATATACTCATATATTCATGGTAGAATATAACCACAATGTAGTATCTTTTAATTCTGATACACTTATAAAAGGAGATCATGGCGTAATTGTCAATGTTTATGTCTCAAAAACTGGAAGTTCTGGTGCAAAATGTATATTCAAAAATGGCACAACAAGCTCAGGTGGAGAAGAATTCACAATATTTGCTGAGAATCAGGGAACATATGTTGGCATAAATAGACGTTTTGAAAGTGGTATTTTTGCAGATGTAACAGGCTCAGCCGAGTTTACAGTTGTTTTTAAATAAATGTAAAATCTTTAAATACAAAGCCACACTAGTCTATATATGGCTACGACCTATTGTTCAGTTGGCGATGTATCGGATTTTCTCAGAGTCCCCATTAATGCTAATACTACTCCTAATAAGGCACAGGTTGAAAAAATCATCAACAGAAAGGAAGAAGAATTAGAAAGAAGAATAGGACATGCATGGCGTTCTAAGAAAGTAACACGAGAAGTTCATGATCTTGCACTACTTTATACTTACGGCTGGGGTACACCAGTATTTTTACAACATAGAAATATTTATGAATTTGATGCAAGTGCTGGAGATAAAATAGAGATATGGCAGGGAGCAAGTGCAACTTGGGAGGATATTTTAGCAAATGGTCAGTGGTATGATGTTGAATATGAATATGGAAGATTGTTTTTAAGAGGATTTATATTTTCTATCCTAAGAAAAAACAGAGTCAGAGTTACTTACAGATATGGTGGACAAGAATTTGCAGGTGATACAACAGTTCCATTAGACATAGCAGATGCTGTAATAAAAATGACTGCAATAGAATTATTAAATACAAGTTTTAGAATGGACGAACTCCCAACTGGTGGTATGACTAATGTATCTGAATCCAAAAGAAAGTGGGAGGAAGATATTGAAAAGTGCATTGAAAACCGTTTGGAGATATTCGTGATACCATAATGCCAGTGTTAGAAAATTATTTCAGATCAAAGGCAGCAAAGATGCTAAGAGACCGTGGATTTACTTCATATGTTTATGGTGGAAAAGTAAAAATTAAACTACCAAAAGGAGTACAAAACTTTAGTGTTGAAACTGGTAACTCCGTACTAGAGTTGGTTGACAAGGTTGAAGCCATGTTCAGACCAAAGGAACAACTGTACGAAGACCCACCAGATGCAGCAGTAATACAAAAAAGTGGTATGTTTCCAGAAGAAAAACTTCCAGAAAATTATGAAAATTATATATTTCCAGCAACCAAGAGACCTAACGTTGACAGAATAAAACAGTGGATACAAGAAGTAAAGTTTGATGGAAAGACAAATGAAGACTTACTTAACGAATATAATGATTTAAAAGGAAGAACCCAAGATAAACCATTAACTGCAAGACAGAGGCATGATTTGGCTGATTCAACTGCATTCAAAATATCAAGAAAAATATGGTATGTTGGACGAAGACCATCATCATTAACAGATTCAGAGTGGGATGAATTAACAAGAAGAATGAGACCACCAAAGGGCAGTTACAGTAAAAATGAAAAATGGACTAATATGAAATTTCCATATACACAGTCATATAGGTATACGAGTGGTGTAACCTAATGGGTACATATTCATATGATGCAGTTGACAAAATTATCACATTATTAAATGATAATTGGACTGCTGGTAAAGTACCACAAGTAAATAAATCATGGGAAAGAAGATCTGTTGGATTCATAGATGACAGAAGAGATCAGATAATTATAACACCAAAAGCAGAAAATGTTAAATATTTTGGTCTTTATGGAACAGATCATTGGCATGATATAACAGTGGATCTTGATATTAGATCATATCAGAATGATGTGAGACATAACGACATAGTGAAAGAGGTAATGGATATTATAAAGGCAAAGATAAGGGGTGGAAATGATTATACCGATCTGCGTGTTATAGCCTCATATTCCAGAAACCAATATATGCGTAATATGTTTAATCATGTGCTTACTGTGTCAATAAGAAGGATGAACCCATAAGCAATCTTTAAATACAAACAAAGCAAATCAGTTATATGGTAAGAACAGGCTCGTACGCATATGCAGCTTATGGCTGGGAAGATGGAGATGACCCAGATGTTTTTGCTGGAACGGCAACAGTTAACAAATCATTCGGTTTGAGAACAGCAGTTTCTGGCTGGACTTTAAACACATCAAAAATGGCACTTCATAAATTAGGTCAGGTTGAAGCATCAGAATATGCATATGGAAAACAGACTGGAACTTTAGGAATAGGTTTTGTTTTAGGCGATAAGACATCACATGAATTATTTAGATCAATATTAAATACGGCAGCAAGTGGAAATGGAAGTATCGGACAACCATATTTGTATGGAAGCTCAACTGGAGCACAGGGCTCAGCAGCAAAGACTTGGATAGGAAACACATTTACTACAGAAATAGGATTTAACGGAGAAACTGATTATCTAATAAGAACATTAAAGGGATGTATTATGAATACTTTGAACATAAGTGCCTCGGTAGGAAATGTTGTAGAGTGTTCAGCAGATATTGTTTATGGAAAGGAAGATGCACCAAGCAACTCATCAGGTGATTTCACTGGTGTACCAACAGAAGAATCAAAACCATTCACATTTGCACACGGTTCATTAAAACTTGGTGGAGATATAATAGCCGAGATACAATCATGTGATATTAGTTTTGCACAAAATGGAGAGTTACTTTATCAATTAGGATCTAACCAAGCAGTTACAGCAATTAAGAGAAAATTAGAAATAACTGGAAGATTCCAAGCATCATGGAAAGATGACAACATGATAGATGCATTGATTGCACAGTTAAAAGGAACTGGATATAAGGAAACATATGGAGATGTTGATACCGATGCACCAGAGTTTGAATTAAACTTCACTAATGGACTTGCAGGCAGTGCTGAAAGAATTATTAAAATAACTGGATATGATCTTGGTCTAACAGACCACAGTGTAACTGGAATTGAACCAGCAGAACCAGTGTTTGAAGAAATTAACTGGCAACTAAAGACAGTGAAAGTACAAGCAGCCAACTTATAAACTAACCAATAGGTTTATTAATTACATTATTTAATGTATTATATGACTATTCAAACCTTTGAAATAGACTGGGAAGGAGCTAAGGAAACCATTGAGTATGAAGACGATATAACATATGGTCAATTAGAGGCAATTTTATCAAATTGTATAGATCTATCTGACGTTTCAAAACCAAAGGTAAACATACCACAATATAGATTTCAAATACTTATGAAGGTGTTGAAAAAAGCACCATTCAAGGTAGGAGATGCAGTGTCTATAAGAAACCTAAAGGCAAAAACAGCCAATGAAATCATGAGGGGGGTCATGAAAGACTACCCTTTAGCGAAGTTCTTAGGGGACTGGGTGGAGACGTTTACAGGTTCACCGATACAGACAGAGCAAAATTCTCAATTTACTACTTCTGTGCAGTAGAATTTGGCTGGGATAAATCAATAGTTGATAACCTACCAGTGGAATACCTAAGAAAACTAATACAATTTCATACTGAGCAAAAAAGGAAGGAACAGAATGCCATCAGGCAAAGAAATGCAACAAAATCCTTTTAAACTATAACATTTATAAATAATCATGAGTACTAATGATGATAGAGGGCAAGAAGATACTGCCGATCTTAAAGATATTGATAAAATATTAAAGGAACTTGTAAAAAGTCTGGAAAAACTTAATGAAAACGTCATAAAAATGGGAAAAACTTCTAAAAGTGCTGGTAATGCAGTTGCAGAACACTCTGAACAGACAAAAAGGAATAGACTAGAGGTACAACAGGCTTATTTTGATAATTTAAAGGAAATGGCATTATTTAGAAAGTCATTAAAAGAGAGTGGTGGTCAGTTTAATTTTCTAACTGGGTTGATAAAAAATGGAACGTCGGCAGTTGGTGTTATTGGTGCAGTAACTAGAAAATTAGACGGTATGGGAAGTAGTTATGACGAATACAAACAGTCATTAAAAGAAGTATCAGATTATAATACAAAAATAAGGGATGAGATGAAAAAACAAAATATTAAAGGTGATCTTGATCCATCGGTTTTGTCAGATACAGACAGAAAGGGCTATGGTAGGGCACAGGCAAGGGTTAAGGAAGGCGAGGATAAGGGTGCAGATTCAAGAATGAATCAATTCATGTCATTTGGTAAAGACTTTTTCAAAAAACATGCTGCTGGTATAGCAATAGGTGCTGCTGGTGCTGGAACTATATTAAAAGTGTTGAAAATGGCTTTAGATGCATCTCCAATGTTTCAACAGATAAGAAAATTACTCCAATTTGGTGTCATGATGGTTTTAAGACCAATAGGTGACTTCTTTGGTTTCTTAATGAGACCTATAATGATTATGTTACTTAGGAAATTTATCATACCTTGGTATACAAAATTAATGCCAGTTATGATTCATATGGGTCAGCTTATAGGAGAAAAACTATCTGGTGCATTTGAAGCACTTGCTGAAGGTGATGTTGCTGGGGCATTTGCTATATTATTCGCTGATGTAGACTTTAAAGCAATATTAGGAGATGCATTACAAGGGTTTAAGGATTGGATATTAAACACTGATTGGAATCAGGTTGCAGTTGACATAGGTAATACTTTACTAGAGATTGGTAAAGGATTATGGACATATATTTTAGAACCTATAGGTACTTGGCTTTATGAAGAACTTTCAAAGATAGATTGGGGTGCTGCAATTTGGGATACAATTAAGGCAGTTGTACCAGTATTTGCAGTTGCAGACTTTATAGCTGGAATATTTGGAATTGGAAATAATAAATGGTGGAATGAAATGGGTAGAGGTTTTTCTGATTGGGTTACTGAAGGACTTGCATCTATAACCCAAGATTGGGGTGAGATATGGGATAATATTGTTGATTGGCTTAATCCATTCTCAGCAAATAAGTGGGGTGGTAATACCGAAGAATCTGGTAGTACTGGAACAACAGGCATGTTTGAAGGTGTAGCAAAAGACTTGGATTGGTGGAATCCATTCTCAGAAAACAAGGGCTGGTTTGATTTTGGTGGAGGAGATACTAATAACAATCAAGAGATAAACATTAATATAAGTGCAACTGGTGGAAGTAATGGTGAATTGGCACAAACAATTAGAACAGAGGTTGCAGCAGCAGTTCAAGAGATTCAAACAAAGGGAAGCCCACGGTAGATTAAAATGGCAATAATAATGTATAAGGTAACACAAAATCTTGGAAGTGCTAACGCAAGTCTCAAATATACAATACCAAACTTAGACAATCTTACACTGGGATTATCTTCACCTGTTTCACCAATGGCATTGCCACAAGAAAGTGCAAAGGAAAACATTCTTGTTAAAATGGAGGGAAACACACAAACACTGTCAATTTCATGGAAAATAGCAGACTTATCTGGAACTTTTGCACAAAACGGAATAGCATCAAGTGATGCTATTACGCCTGCTGGGACTTTAGACAGTGGTGGAAGTTTGACTGGTAATGATACAACACCACCAAATGACAGTGGTGTTACAAACGCACCAGCAACAGATGTTGTTAATTGGTTTTTATCTGAGTTTCAAGGTAAGGATATTACTGATAAGTTTTACTTTAAGGTGGGTGATATGACCATAATGGAGGGATTTATGACAAAAATGAACTTTAGTATATCTGGAAGTTCACCAGTTGTATGGTCGGCTCAAGCAGACTTTATAGTAGGAAATGTGATAAATATGTATGATGGAGACTCTTCAAGTGAGCCAAGAAGCTTTGCAGTTAAACAGGTTGACAATGCTGGAAAGCATTCTTCTGAGGGTGGATATAGTGCACCAAACAACAGAATAAGACTTAGTTGGACATCACCAACTGATACGTCATCAACTGTTACAAGTTATAAAATATTTAAAAGATCTGCAAAAGATGACTTTTTGGAAGCAGCAGATGTTGCAGTTGGATCTCTTGGAAATTATTCTGGTGTATCTGGTTCTTTGGAATGGTTAGATGTTACAACTGGTACAACAGTAGGAGACAAAACCCAGACATCGCTACTGAAATATACATATTATGTAAAAGCTGTTAACACTGGTGGAGACGGTTTACCAACGGAGCAAAAATCAGTACAGCAACCATAGGTGATATTTTTGGGAAAGGTTAGATTATATGTAAATAACAAACCAAGACAGTTAGTGTCTGCTATTGTTGAAAGAAACGGAACTAGGGCTTTGGATACTGGAGAATTTACAATATCAAGGGGAGTACCAATAGAAAAAACTGATGAAGTAACATACATACAAGACCCAGTAGATACAAGACATCTTACTGGTATATGGAACTTTCAAGACCATACAAGAGATGAGGCTGGATACGATCTTGATGCAGATGAAACTACTAATAATGACTGTACTGCGACATATGAATATGGGTGTGACGGAAGAGTTGCAGTATTTACAAACAGTACAACCAGAGCAGCAAAAATTCTACATAAGGAAAGTGCTTCAAGTACACCATATGTTGGGTTTGACGGTCAGTTTGACATAATAATATGGGCAACCGTTACTGGTGCAAGTTCGCCTGCTGGATATTTTTTCTCAAAGGGAAATGCAACAGACTATATCAAAATATCTCATACGGCAGTAAGCAGTAGTGTTTCTCGTGCAAAGGTGGAAATAAAAATTAACAACGCCACACCAGTTACAATAACAGGTTCTAATGTAAATATTTTTAATAGTGATACTAGTACTTTAGATTCTTCACAATACCACTTTATACGTGTAAAGAGAGATGAAAACAATCTTGTTAGTCTAATAGTGGACGGAACTACGGAAGGAACTGCAACTGCTGCTGGAAATATAGACACAAATGATGGTGGAGACACTCTATTGTATATTGGTGGAGATATAGACGGCTCATCAAAACCAACTGCAAAGTTTGCACAGGTTAGATATTATTCTGGTGGTTATCTTACAGATGACGATTATTTGGTTTTAAGACAATCACGAAGACAGGCATTAACAATGAAATTTGGAGGAGTTGTTTGGAAGATAAAGGAAAGAAAACATAATAAAACTGTTTTCTGTCATGGATTTGCAAGAATATTACATGACACAGAAGTAAGGAAAAAAACCATAGGGAACAGTTCTGGTGATAGTGATATTCATTATAATGAATATACAGATAAGAATGGAACTGAAATACTTACTAACTTAATGGGTGTTTATGATTCTGATTATAAGGTAATAGACCAAGATGGTAATATTAATAATGACTATGATCTTTATACTGCAAAATCAACACTTTATGACAATATAGTTATAATAACAATAGGTGGAAAAAATGATTCTTCATTCAGTGTTGCACCAAGAAAGATAATAAGACTTGAAGACGATGATATTGATTTTCATTCAGGTGGTGTAAGCACAAGTGATAAATTTTCACCAATAACTTTCAAACAGGGTGTAATACAGTTTAAAGATCTTGGATATGATGACACAAAATTGGTCACTGCTGTTACGTGTATAGGTGATATTCCAATAAAAAGTGATAGAGTTGTTTTAGCTCATGGGGGTTTTGTTAATAGTGTGGTTGAGAATGGTGTAACACTAAAATATACAGGTGCATCAATTAATCATTTTCGTAAAGCTTTACCAGACACTGTCATAGTTCATAATGGCACTGATAGTGATGGTGATGGTGGTGTAAAATTACAAGAGATATATTCACCTAACACACCGTCTGCAAGTGCAGATGAGTTCAGAGCACACTACTTTGATAAAACAATATATGTTCCATTTACACCAAGTGGATACGTCACAGTTGATTATAGATATGAGGACATAATTGACGCTGGGGCAAATAGTAATTTTGTTCAGGTAGAAGGTGGTGATCATGATACTGTTGGAAGGCGTGAAAAAACATTGTTTTTATCACAAATATCAAGGGCTGGGACTTATCATAGCCTTCAGAATTTTGCTGGGAGATATTTGAACAGGTTTGGTACTATGGAAAGAAGGTTTACTCTACGAATACCATCATTAGTGAATAATATAAAAGAAAACTATAAGGTTAAACTTAAATCCACCACTCATGATTTAGACGGTGCGTTCACTATAAAGAGTATAATTTATAAATATCCACATGGAATTACCGAGATAAATGTTGGTGAGCATGCATTCGACGCATATGATGTATTTGCCTCACAGACAGGTAAAACGTCAGAATTAAGGTCAGTTATAACAAAAAATGAACCAATTTAGGTTCAAAATCTTTAAATACTAATAACGATTACATTTAATCATGATGATAACAGAATCAGATACTCCTATGACTAACTGGGTTAATCCAGATTTAAACATATGTATAGTTAAGGAAAATAGTGAGACTGGTAAGAAAACATGGCTTTATACTCATAATATTGTAACAAATGATGGAGATTTATTCTATGCACAGCAAGCAGTAGGAGAAACACCAACAAGTGATTTTGACGGTTCATCTGGTAGAATGGAACTTAGAACAGGTTCTGCAACACCAGCAAAAGCAGACACATATCAACAGGTAGCAACACCAGTAACAGCATCAAGAAAAGCTATTGACGCTAACTATCCAAAAACAAATGACGGTGACGGAGATAATACAGGTGCAGGTACAGATATAGTAACTTGGAGAACAAGTTGGACTACATCAGATTTTAATCAAACAGGTATCATAGGTGGATGCATTCATGTTGGGGGAGCAAGCCCAGTTAATGCAACAAAAGTTTTAACACACTACACAATTACATCTTTTGACAAAACAGCTTCTGATACACTAAAAATATTCGTAAACCATACATTTACAGGGGTATAGTTTAATTGTCTGGAATGGGCAAGATGTTTGAAATTTTAAACAGAATAAATCATTTGTTGACACCTAATCAAGGAAGTCAATATACAAAAGATTCTGGAATGAATGCAAAAATTAAGACTGGTGAAAATGTGGTGGTAAAACTTGGCTAGAAAGGCAATTTACAAACACGCAGCAGTTGTTTCAACTGTAGACGACGGTACATCTGAAGTTGGATCTGATGAGTGGAATGCTGATCCAGCACCACAGGGAATGTATGGTAATACACCTACAACAGCAACCATAACAATATCAAGTGGTGTGGCAACAGTAACAGATTCAGTTACAGTAGTAGCAGCAGAATCTAGCACAACAGATACTTTAGATAAATTAGCAATAACAAATACAAATGAATATGATATAATTTACTTATTTGCAGATACAGGTGATACAATAACATTAACACATACTGCAAGTCCATCAGCATCAGGTCATGTGTTTACTGTGAGTGAAGCAAACGAAACATTGTCAACCACTATTCCAACAATCCTAATGAGAAAAGGAAATTATTGGTACGGATATGGTGGTGGTCTAGTAGATGGAGATGTTACTACAGCAAAAATAGCAGCAGATGCAGTTACTGGAGCAAAAATAGCAGACGACCAAATTGATAGTGAGCATTACGTAGCAGCAAGTATTGACAATGAACATTTAGCTGATAACGCAGTAGGCACAGCCGAGATAGCAGCAGATGCCGTAACAGGTGCTAAGATAGCTGATGATCAAATTAACAGTGAACACTATGTAGACGGTAGTATTGATTTAGCACACTTATCAGCAGACTGTGTTGATGGAACTAAGATTGCAGATAATGCTATTAACAGTGAACATTACACAGATGGAAGTATTGACAATGCACATTTAGCAGATGATGCAGTAGGTGCAGATGAGTTAGCAGCAGATGCCGTAGTAAACGCAAGTGTAGCCTCTGGGGCAGCAATAGCAACTTCTAAATTATCAGGTGCAGTAACAGGTATTGCAAGTCATGGATTAGCAACAAGTGCAACGACAGATACAACAAACGCCTCAAACATATCAAGTGGTACTTTGGCAAATGCAAGATTACCAGACGTTGCAGTGTCAGATTTGGCAGCAGCAGCAGTAACATTAGAATCAGAAGGAATAGGATCTAATGATAATGATACATCATTCCCAACTTCAGCAGCAGTAAAAGACTATGTAGATACAGCAGTATCTTCAGATATTACATTAAAAGGAAATTATGATGCAACTAATGATAGTCCATCATTAGATGATGGCAGTCCTATATCTGGTATTCTAAAGGGAGACCATTATGTAGTTTCAGTAGCAGGTGATTTCTTTACAGAAACAATGCAAGTTGGAGACTCTATTATAGCAAAACAAGACAGTCCTACAACACTTGCACATTGGATTACAGTTAATAATAATATAGTAGCTGGAACAATATTAACAACAAACCTAGCAGCCGATGCAGTAACAGGTGCTAAAATAGCTGATGATACTATTGACAGTGAGCATTATGTAGCAGCAAGTATTGATAACGAACATTTAGCAGACGATGCAGTGGGTGCAGATGAATTGGCAGCCAATGCAGTTGTTAATGCTAGTGTTGCTTCAAATGCAGCAATAGCAACATCAAAACTATCAGGGGCTTTAACAAGTGTAGCAAGTCATGGTTTGGCAGCAAGTGCAACAACAGATACAACTAATGCTTCAAATATTAGTTCAGGTACTTTGGCAGCAGCAAGAGTAGCAACATTAGATCAAGATACGACTGGTAATGCTGGAACAGTAACATCAGCAGCAAATGATTCTACAAATGAAACAGTATATCCAACATTTGTAGATGGGCAAACAGGTGCTCAAGAAATTGAAACTGACGTAGGTTTAACCTATAATCCAAGTACTGGAGCATTAACATCAACATCTTTTGTAGGCAATGTAACAGGTAATGTAACAGGAAATACTAGTGGAAGTTCAGGAAGTTGTACAGGTAATTCAGCAACAGCTACTTTGGCAAGCACTGTAACTGTAACAGATAATGAAAGTACCAATGAAGATAATGCTTTAATATTCACAGCAGGTGGAGATGTTGACGGTGGAAACTTAGGATTAGAATCAGATGGAACATGTACATACAATCCATCAACAGGTAAAATAACAGCAACTGGATTTGTAGGTGATGTAACAGGTAATGCAAGTGGAACTGCTGCAACAGTAACAGGTGGAACACAGTCAAGTATAACAAATACAGCAAACCTTGTAGAAACTGGTGCTTTAAATGCTGGTTCAATAACAAGTGGATTCGGAACAATAGATACAGGCTCTAGTGCAATATCAACAACAGGCACAGTAACAACAGGTGCAATAGCAGCAGGTGGTGCATTAGATATGAATAGCAATTCAATAACAGAAATTAAAAAATTAGACACAACTATTGGCACAGGTGCAAACGCAGTTGACTTTAATAACAACGAAGAAACAACATTAACAATAAGTACAACTGCAACATTTACTGGAACAAATTATGGTTCAGGCAAACATCAGACAATACATATAGCAAATTCAGGTGCAAGTGCAAGAACACTTAACTTTCCAGCAGGTTGGATTTTCTATGGCGAAGAACCATCATCATTAACAGCTTCTAAAAAGGCTTGTCTATCATTGACTTGTTTAGGCTCAAATGAAGCAGACGTTCGTGCAGTATATGTAGAGGAAGCATAACACTTTGATTTTTAATCAAAGGAACATGGGAATTTTAGGTGTAGCAGGTGCAGAAACTTGTGTGGTAGGTGACGGCATTATGTTCGGTGGAACAGGTGGTGGATCATCAAACGGAACAACAAACTCATTTGATGGTTGTGCATGGAGTAGCGAAAATAATATGGGAACATCAGTAATGCCTTATTGTAACGGTGGAATTTCCAGTGATGCAATTCAAGGTGCAGGCTCTCAAAATGGTGATTCAAGAAAATTTAATGGAACGTCATGGTCGTCAGTTACAGCATTTCCATATGAAAGAGGCGAAGGCAGAGGTGGAGATGGCAGACCTGATGGTGCATTGTTGACAGGTGGATATGGACATGCAAGTGGAAGTACAAATCAAAACATAAGAAGATATGATTGCCACAAATTTGACGGAAGCAGTTGGTCAACAACAGGAAATGTTGGTTCAACCCTTGCACACGATTACACAACTTACGGTGGAAATGATGATGGTGGAATGCAAGTTGGGGGTGCATGGGGAACAGGATCAGGTTGGAATGGCAAAGCATACAAATTTGATGGTTCGTCTTGGTCAACATCTACCGATACATTTGATTCAACATTAAACAACGATTGGACAGGTGGTGGAGGTAATGCTTCGGCTTTTACAGCAGGGTTTGGATATGGTGGTGGTGTATTTGTTACGGTATGTGAAAAATTTAATGGCACAACATGGTCAAGTGCAGGCACAGCAGGCAATGGTCATCAGAAAGGAAATTTTGGTGGAAAAGGTAATGCTTCAACAAGTTATAATATTATAGCATGTTCAGGTCAAGATGCTGGAAGTTCCCATAACGTACATTGTGATAGATATGACGGATCTGCATGGGCTGAACAGGCAAACACACTTTATGGTTCTCAAATGGGTGGGTGTGGATTTTCAGGTTGACAGAAAGTAAAGGAATCAAACTATATTCCGATAAGGCAATTTCTAGTTTCAAAAACACAACAATGCTTGATAAGAATGACTTAAACACAATGCAAAAACTATCAACTGAATTAGAGAGAGTATATCATGTTAAACAATTATTCAGAACACCAACCGAAATGAAATATAGTGTATTAAATGACACAGATTGCCCAACACCAGCGAGTAAATACTGGCAGGCAATAAGAGAACAAGATGGAATGTTTAACAATTTAATTTACTTATCATTTGATTATGAAGAGACGGTTGCAAATCTTGAAATCGCCGAAGCAGAATTACATCTAATGCCATCAACAACACGAAAAGATTTGGCTTTAATTGCAAAGAAAAAAGTGGAAATAAAACGTCACAAGTTTTCAATTTTAGATTTAGAAATGCAGGCAAAGGACAGAGTAAGAGAAATTGATCTGTGGGAAAAGATAAAAGAAGAACAAAAAACTAAGGCAGACTTTGACATTGAAAATGTTGACGCACATCAAATGGAATCATATAGAATTAGATGGGCAAGGGAATCAAAACTAGGACAACATAACTCATACAAAAATCTGTCAACGTTAGAGGGCAAAGAAATTGGTGACATTTAATCTTGACTATAGAAAAGACACTAGCAATATCATTTTGGATGGGGGTTGCAAGTTTAGCCTTAATTGGAAGTTTTTACTTTAATGTATGGGCAGAAACACCACCATATTATACTAATGATGTTGGTCATGACTGTTACTATGCTTTAACACCAGATTTTACACTTTATGATATATGCTATCCTTCATTGGATGAAAGATTACTTGGAGAAAAAAAATACACTTCATTAGGTGAGTAACTTTGGTTTATTCTGTAGTATTCCAGACAAATGTGTTTCAAACCAATGTTTTTCAATTTGGCAGTCATAGACTTGTTGTTAATGAAACAGAAAATATAGAGAAAAATACAATGTTAAAATCAAGGGGTAGACATAGATTTGCAAATGAGGTAGAACAAATTCGAGAGCCATTAAGACCTTTCCAGTTTAACATATTCCAAACAAATGTATTCATGCAGCAAAAGGCTGGTGTTCTTAGGGCTCTAGGTGCTGTAAAAATGTTTAATGAAAACATGGAATTAGCAGAAGTAAAACAAAGAACCAGAGATGTTGTAAGAAGGGTTGCAAATACACTTAATTTATCTGAAGCAAGAATTGCATACAGGGATAGGCTTGGAATAATATCAGATGATATTAATATAGCAGAAGTTTCAACACGATTAAAATCTATATTTAGATATGCAACTGAAACAATGCATATAATTGACTTTGATGGAAGATTAAAACTAATAATACGATTTGCAAACGAGGCTATGAATTTGTTAGAGCCAATAAGTGCATTCCAAAATACATTATTCCAAAACAATGTATTCCAAACAATAGCAAAGAAGGGAATTGTAAGGGCAATGGGATTCGTTAGATTTGTTGATGATGGTAGTGTAAATATATCAGAATCACCACTTAGAATTACAGGGCTCTATAAATTTATTGCAGAAAACCTTTCTTTATCAGAAGTGTTGCATAAGGCATTTGGATATAACAGGTTTGGTAATGACACTATTAACCTTTCAGAAACAACTGCAAAACCAAGAGTTATGGCAAGACATGTAGCTGAAGTCGTTAGTTTGATTGACTTTGATGGAAGATTTAGATCTGTAGTAAGACGTATTGCCGAAACTATTAATTTAATAAGTATAGAAAAATCATACAGAGATAGATATAGACACATATCTAATACTGTTAATATATCAGAGGCAAAAAATAAGGTAAGATCATATATATTTGTCATTACTGACGGTGCTATGAATATATTAGAATCATTCAAGAGAATACGAATACACACAATAAAGGCTGGTGGAACTAGGGGTGCAAGGCTATATAACAGAATAAGGTCTGCAAAACTATTTAACAGACGAAGGTCTACTCAAGGTGCGACACGAACATGAGTCAAAATATGGTAGGAAGAGCAATAGAATATAGGGTAAAAGTGGGGTCACGAGCCACAGTATATGTAAATATATTGGACGCTGCTGGTACTGGAAAGGGACTTACTGATACATCACTATATGCAACTGCCACATGGAAGGTATGGAAGCCTGATGGGACTTTAATAATTAACGGATCTTGCACGTTTTCTGACAGGGATGCTGGAGAAATAGCATATGCACTTACTGCAACTGATACTGCATTGGCTAATGCTGGAAATTGGGAAGGCGAAGTAGAGATTAAAAACAGCAGTGGTGTAATGACAGAACAATCAAAAACCTTTAACTTTATCATAGAGGAAAGCTACTAATGGCAAACATAAAAATAAATGTAAACGTATGCCAAGTATGTGGTCACACACAAAAAAACCATGCAGCCAACAAGGGATGCGATGTAGATGGTTGTAATTGTGACAGAATTGGAACTTATTAGGTTCTAGTAACCCTTATATATGAGAACATTAAATACATTGTATGTTAAAACTTGATGATATAAACGATGCAGTTTACTTTCAGTGGAGGCGTGCACAGTTAGATGCACTTGGTACTGAGAGACTTGGTCAAATTCATGTGTCCGATATAATCAAACCATGTATGAGAAATGTAATCTATAAGAAAACAGAGCCATCAACTGGAGTTAGTACAGAAGATATAAAATCACTGTGGTTTGGACAGATTGTTCACTCTAATTCACAGTTAGCAGACCCAGAACATCATGAAATGTTCTTGGCTTATGACTATGTAAGGGACGAACCATTGACATATGAAGAGGCAAAAGAAATACCAGAAGATGACCCAAGACAGCTTGATATTATTTATGGAAGTATTGACGACTTGTTAAAGGTTGGCGATAAATGGATAATAACTGATAAGAAAACAACTGGTTCAATAGATTATTTCCAAAAGAAAAATGTCGGTGCAAGCGACTCTCATAAAGACCAGATAAACAGGTATAGGGTTCTGTTAAAAAAATGCTATAATATTGATGCAGATACAGGCAGTGTAATATATGTGTCAAATAAGATAGAAAAAGAAAGGGCTGATAAACCAGTCATAAAATCATTCAAACTTGCACCAATGGAAGAGACTCTAATTGATATGATAGAAAAGGCAAGAGAGATAAAAGAATCATTGACAAAGAAACTATTGCCTGAAAGAACAAAATGCTTCCTATGTGATGGAATGTGTCCATACGCAACAAAGTGTTTTGTAGACGAAAGAAAGAAGTTTTAGATGAAGATTTATTTTAATGCAAACAATAAAGCCACGCTTGATGCCCTTGAAAAATGTGGTGTTAAAAACGTTCTTTTATCACATAAATATTCACACACAAACATAGAAGAGATAAAACAGAGATTTAATAGTATATTTGTTGTATCTGGGTCAAATGATGATGAGGATAAATATCATGAGTTTATAAAAAAGGAGGAAAAAAACTTTGATTTTGCTGCACAGTTTTCTATACCCAATAATATGAATAGAACGTGTGAAATATGGAAAAAGGAGAAAGATATGGGATTAAACACACTTCCAGTTCTCCAAGAAGATTATATTAAACATCTAAGTCAGTTAAATCTTAAACCAAACTCACATATCTGTGTTGGTCAAATGAAGGGAAGGTTTGATACTGAAGATTCAATTAAAAAACTGCCAACAAATAATAAATATCATGGAATTGGAAAGGGAAAGTATCTATTGAGGGGTGGTTTTGATAGTATAGATACTAGTATATGGATTTCAGCAGCCATGTCAAAAAAATGTGACATATGGAGTGATGGAACTATAATAAAAATGAAATTTGGTGAGAATAATGTGTCAGAACCTATATTAACCCATCATTGTGAAAAATATAAAGACAATTTGGAAAAAATTGGTGTAAAAATGCATGAGATAACAGAACGACACTACTATTCAATGCTAAAACTTCCTATTGCGTTGTACTATATGCCAATTTGTAAGCATTTAAAATGTTATACAGATAACTTTATTAAGTAAGAGGTTAATTGTTATATAATGCCTGAAGACCTGTTCAAGATTAAACCTGTAGGTGGAAAGAATATAGTTGTAGAGGATAAAAGAAAGACCGTGTCTCCTTTTAATTCTGCAAAACACTTCAAAGATGCAAACATACCAGCATATTGTGATCAATGTATTTACAGGTCTATAAACACTGGTGGAAATGGAAAATGCCCAAAGTACGAAGCTGGTGCTGTATGTTCAATACGAGATGATTATATTAAGATAATAAATACATTAGACACCAGAAAACCAGATGATGTTAAGGCAATGCTTGACATGATTGCAAAAATATCATTTGAAAATGTCTTGATGGCACTAACTCAGGCAAAAATGGATGGAAACATACCAGATAGAAATACAAAGTCTGAAATTAACACGTTATTAGCAGTTATAAAATCAATAAATGATCTAAACACAAAGGTTGTTGTAACACAACAGACCGAACTAGATCAGAAAACAGGTGACATATCATCTATATTTAAACAGATAAAAGCACAGAGAAGTGTTGACTAATGAGTACTATAGCAGATTTAAACACCGTTTGGGCAATAATATCACTAATGTTTTTTGCTGGTGGAGTAACCATAGGATGGTATACCAGAGATTGGAAAAAAACCAAGATAAGAAGGGGTGATGGTAGATGGGATTAGGAGATCTTATCAGAAATCTGTGGGAAGAGCCAGATTGGAATCTCCCAGATGAAAATGAGTTGACAAAAGAGATCGAAGAGTTGGATAAACGCATCAAAAAACTTCCAAAAAAATCAAGTGAGAAAACAAAACTTATCTATACAATGGCTAATAAAATGCAGATATTAAGATTAATACTACATAAGAAAAAACTAGAAAAATATAGACCTGATGCAGAGGGTAAGTGGGTATGGATACCAGAAGAGGAATATGATGGACGAAAATACAAGTGAGGCTTACAAAATAACACATTGTATATGGTGTGGTAGGACTGGATTTAAGGATTCTGAAGAGGTAATAAATCACATCAAAGAAACACATACGAGGGCTGCATAATGGGTAATTTTTGCTGTGCCGTGTGTGGTCATTGTACTGATGAGGTAATTGCAGAAATGATGGAGTGTAAGTGTAAGTGTCATGGGTGAGTACAGAGACTCATGTTCTAAGTGTGGTTCTGCAAAAGGATATAAATGGCACTGGGGTAAAAATGATGGACACTCAAAGGGGTATTCAGAATGTTTAGGATGTGGGGCTGAGTTTCATGGCTAGACCAGATACCCAGACAATAGAGGATAGAAAAGACCTCTTACAGACAATAGCAGAGTGTGCTGATAAACCAAGTAGGTTTAGTGAGGTTTTCTTAGATCATGATGTTTTTGAATATAATAAGAAGTATGTTGACTGTCAAGACAGGTTCATAGTATACAGATCTGGAAGACAGGTGGGTAAAACAATGAGTACTGCTGTAAAAGCAATACATTTTGCATTCTTTGCACCACTTATGTTAAAGACTGTAAAGCATGAGTGTACCATAGTAATAGCAGCACCTACACAAAATCAGGCTGGAATCATGTATGATAGAATAAGAAGTTTGATTATGAACAATAGTTTCTTAAAAGGATATGTTGTTAGAAACACACAGACAGAATTATGGGTTAATTTTTTAGACAATACTGGTATGAGTAAAATTGTAACAAGGGCAACAGGTGAAAAAGGTACTACTCTTAGGGGTTATTCACCTCACTGTATAATAGCAGACGAATGTTCTTTCATAAAGACAGACATATTAAAAGCATTCTTACCTTCTGGTATGGCTACTCAGGCTAGAGTCTGGCTTACATCAACACCGTTTAGTAAGTCAGGTTATTTCTATGAGGCATGTCAGAACAGTAAGATGAAAAATCCAGAGGGTTTGTGGACAGAGTTTCATGTAAAGTCAACAGAAAACCCACTTGTAAAAGAAGATCCAACATTCATAGAAGAGATTAAAAGATTAACAAAGGAGGAATATGTACAAGAGGTAGAGGGTGAGTTCCTAGATATAGGTAATGCATTGATACCAAACACACTGCTTAGAGAGGCAGTTCGTGATAAAAAACCAGTTGGTGAAGTGTCATATTATATGGGAGTGGATGTTGCAAGATCTGGTAGGGATGAAACAGTTTACACCGTAATATCGGTTGATAAAGAAGATGAAATTTTTGTTGAAGATGTTTTCGCAGAATCACAATCAAATGTAGTTGATGTATGTGGTAGAATAGGAGAGATGGTTAGAGACTACAGGCTTGAGACAGTTTTCATAGATGAAACTGGTCTGGGTGGTGGTCTAATAGACCTAGCCAGAGAACAAGATATACCAGCAAGGGGTGTTGTGTTCTCACTCCAAGAAAAGGCATCAATGTATAAAAATCTCAGACTATTATTTGAAAACCACAGAATAACACTCAAAAAGGTGGATAAGTTGGTGTATCAATTATCATATTTAACAAGGGAATATACTGAATCTGGTATAATGAAGGTCAGATCTGAAGAGCATGACGATTATCCAGATAGTCTTGTATTGGCTTGCAGAGCAGTGTCTTCAGGTAATACATGGCATGTAATTGACGTTGGAAAGGGCTTACAGAAGGCACTTTTCGGTTAAACTTTATATAATATAGAATGAAATAACAAGTATGACTCAAGAAGAACCTAAAGATATTGAGGAAGTCTCAGATGGGGACTTGGAAGAAGTTAAAAAAGAGCCTGAATATAAAGAAGCATCAACTCCTAAAGATTTATGGGAAACTTTCCTAGAAAGACGAAAAGTAGCACCTACACCCACAGCAGTTGGACATGGTGGTGGAGATGCATGTATGGGCAATGCACAATGTACTGGAACTGATCCAAGTACTGAGCCAACAGTAGCAGATGACTTTAATTTGGAGGCAGATAAGCAAACTAAAACTTATATAGAGGAAAACGACAGTAAAGGTAGTAAAAATGAATGAAAATAAGATAAAAAACACTAAAGTTGGCGACGATATTCACTTTTTTGTCAACGGTGCTGAAGACCGTGGAATAGTAGTCAAAATGAATAATGAATATGTAACAGTTTTCAAGGAATCAACCCAAAATTATGATGATATTCATATAAACGATACATTCTTCATAAAGGATATTCTTATCAACAAAGAATGGGATAAAATGGAAGATACAGAAAGATTTGAATTATTAAAATCAATACATGCACCAACACCAAGATTCTTATCAAAGTCTTGGGATCAACTACCAAAAGAAATTAAAACTTTACTTACAAAAAACAATGGAATAGAAACATCTCATAAGGAAGATGAAGATTCTATGGATACAACCGTAAGAACATTTGACAAAACATTAAACCAAACATCCAGAGGAAAACCTAAACAACGAACACGAGGTGGTGTAAAAACTACTGTTGGTGACGACGAAGATTCTGGCATAAAAGAAGAACCAAAAGGATTTAGTACATCTGGCGAAAAACAAGAAGGACTAACTCATAACGTAGCAAACTTTGATGAGTTTAAAACAATAGAAGAAGAAAAACTTGGAGAAGGTTCAAAGGGAGATAAGAATGTTACAGGTATAGATTATAAGGTAGAAGGTGGTGATGGAATTGGAGTCGGTGCTGAACTAAGTGGACAAGAAAGAGCACAACGTCAATCAGATTTACATCAAGGAAAACGTTTAGCAAATGAAGAACAAAAGAAAATACAAGAAAGAAAGGAAAGAAAAGAAAACACAAATACAGAAGTACCAGAGAAAGTTACAGAGGGAGTGTCAGCATTAAAAGCATGGCAATTATGGTTAGCAAAAAGAGAACAACAGGTTTTGAAAGACTCAGTTACAGGCGAACAGTCTATTGCAGGTAATCCACAGGGTGAATTAGGACAATCACACTCAGAGCAAGCTCAATCAGAAAAACTTAGAGAGCTTTGGGGAATACGTGCTGGAGATGATCCAAAGAAAAGGGGTGAAACAAAAATACATATAGGAAGAGACACACCAGAAACACACTCTAATCAACCAGCAGGTGTTGGTGAAAAAACAGGTTCTACTTGGGATGTGTTAGACCCAAAACGACAGGGTGAGAGGGAAGAGAATTATGACGAGAAAACCAGACCATCTTCAGGTTCTGGATCACCAAAAGATATTAAAAGATCAATAAGCGAAATGATGGAAGAATTAAAATCAAGTGTAGAAACATCAATACATGGTAACGCTGCAAGAAATCCAAACTCTGGTGTAAATACAAACACATCATTCGATGCATCAAATGACTATGAAGGATTCACACATGATGGTATAAGATTAGAACAATTTAAACACGAAAAGAAGAAACCAAAGGTAGGAAAAGAAAAAGGTAGTATTAATGTAGATGGCAAGGAAAAACCAGCAGACTCTACACAGGGAACTGGTGATAATGGTAATGCATATAACACAGCAACACAAAATAAAACTGATAAAAAAGGAAGAATAGTGTCGGAGAAAGACAAGAAATGACAGTCGGAGAACCAGAAATTAATTTGAATTCTTGGGGTATTAGATATGTTAAAAAAAGAGTGGCAAATGAAGGAAGTGCATCTTCTGATATAGCATCAAGAACAACATCACATTTAAGCGACCTTGATGTTGAAACAGGTATACCAGCCGACAGACAATCAGACTCTGCTGGAGATAAAGATGTAAAAGTATTAGGTAGTGATCAAACAACAGGTCAAGGTGGTGCAGCAACAGCACAACAGGTACATACTACAGTAGATTCAAAAGGTAAACCACATTATAGTTCTGGTAGTAGAAAAAGAGATACCATTAGTGGAAACACATCAGACGACCCAACAGTTGGTTCAACACAGGGTGGTAAAGGTTCAAAAACATTAACTACTGGACAACACGGAACACAGACTGGAAAAAAAGGTGTGCCAAAATGGTATGCACCAAGTGAATCGAAAACAACTGGAAATGTTGGCAGTAATGTAGGACATGATTCTGGTATTAAAAGTCCAGATGCAGATAAAAAGGAAACTGGAATAACAAACAGACCAACAAACTTCAAAAAACCAAAAGAGGGTGAAGGTGGAACAGCAGAATCAGGTAAAAAATTTGATGAAGCACATGCAAAGAGGATGCGAAAAGCAATTATGGATATGAACATAGCAATATTAAAATGTAAAAATTTCAAGATGAAAAGAATTGCATATTCATCAGGTGGTGACTTTGGTAGAAGGTATCCTAGCCGATATGGTGATGAAAATACACATGATGCAGGGATAGATGATTTAAGATATAGTAAAAGGAATAGTCAAGCAGTTCAATCAAAAACAGAAACACTTGCCCCAGACAGAAAAGATGAGACAGAAGTATCATCATATGGTGAGGGTGCAACAGGTCAACATGGAAAAGAAGGAGATAAAAAATTAAATGTTGAAGGAAAGGTAGTAGACACAAATAACGAAAAACCAAGAACGTCAGTTAAATCAGATGAAATAGTAGCAAAGGCAATAGAATTAATTAATGAAGCATATGATCAAATAGGAAAAGGAAAAAATGTAGAAGAAACACAAGACAAATATAGAGATGAGTTTGATTTAATAGATCAAGATAATCCACAAGAAGAAGTTGATGAAGAAGAATTTAACTCACTTGGTTATCAGAAAGAATTGAGAAGACGTGAAAATTCAGAGAAGGGAGATTCAGCAGTTACAACTGGTACAGAGGGTACAAATAACCCTGTAATGGCTGGAAAGAAAGTAGTAAAAGTACGTAGTCAAGAACAGGCAGAAGAAGATAGAAAAGCAGCAAAGATAGCACAAGCAGAGGAAGACAAGAAAGAAGCAGAGAAGCCAAAAGGAGATACTGATGAATACCCTGCATGGCATGATAAAGATCCCTTTTATTAATCAGAGATAGCAACCTTTATATATTGAGTATTTAAACATTTTATATGCGTAAAGATGACACTCATTATTGTATAGAATGTGGGGCTATATTGCCTTGGAGATATAAGGGAAGACAGCGTATATATTGCAGTCCTATGTGTCGGAAACTTTATACAGATAGAAAGAAAGAAGAAGCTTAGTGAAAAAAATCTATATTGATGGTGGCACTAGGAATAGTAATATCTGTCTTGTAGATGGAGATAAGACAATAGTCAAATTCAGGGGTGGAGACCCAACAAATAATGAACTTGAATACCTTGCCTTGTTATATGCACTATCATATATTAATAACAATCACAGTCATACTAATGTGACTATATATAGTGATTCAATGCTTGTTGTTAAGCAGATAAATAAAAAATGGAGGGTTACAACGGAGACTTTGTTACCGTTGTACAACAAATGTCAAAGAAAGATGACCAGTAGAATAAAACTGGTTTGGATTAGAAGAGATTCTAACCTTGCTGGTCATGTCCTTGAGAAATAGACTTAGATGGATATGTAGATTTTGGTTCACTGTTTGCTGAATGGTTCTCGCTATAGTAGTTTAGAAGTTTATTAAAAAGTACAGCATCTGATTCATTCAAATCACCTGTCTTTGTTTTTTTAACAAACTTTGCAAACTTACGAAAGCGTTCCTTATCTTCCCAACTAATGCATATTGTCGTGTGTGAGTTTCCTATTTTGCGTCTTGCCATAATATATGATTTATATGATAATATATAAGTCTTTTGCTAGTTTCAAAATAGTGATTTTTTGATCTTCGGATGTAAATAAATCACAAACTTTCCTACTGGATACGCAACAAACATGTCTATTAGTAGTCCTTGCCACACATATGAATAAAATTGTTTATCAGTAAATTCCCACACAAATAAAGCAAATGGTATTGTGACTGTATAATATGATGCCGTTATTATAATTGTAATAATAAGATATTCCATTAGACGGTTTAGGATCTTCAATCATATCACTTCTGATTTTTAAGAAAGATATAATATATAATGTTTACTCCAATATGAACCCATTTGGTGTGATTTTAATGTCAAAATGATATGGTTTTGTTCCATGAAACCCACCAAACCCATCTTCTGTATATAATTTTATCAGCATCTCTTTATCTATATCTTGAATTTCATAGTTATTATCTTCAAATGGAGACAATGTTGGGTGCATTAAACTTGGTAAATTTTGAGGATTTCTTTGGTCGGCAATATAATGTCCAATACCTAGGGCATGACCGAACTCATGCATTATTATAGTCTGAATTGTGTCAGAAGGTAGGGGTAATTGAGTCATCTCCACTTTAAAACTTTGATCGTTATCATCACATCCAAGACAAAGATTAATTGATGGTGTTAATTTTGGAGAGTGCATATATGATAAAACATAAGCGTATTGATGGCTTGATGATGAATAATCAAATGCTGTAAATCCCAATGCATTCTTGTTTTTTGTTCCTTCTTCACCTGTGTTGTGATGTCTATACTCTATGAAAATATTACATTGTTTATAATCTTCTGGGTATTTATCAAAATGTTCTTCATAAGGATGATATTCCATTGGCATAAACCAATTACCACCTGTCATATGTTTCATCTCATTTTGCCAATTTAAGACAGAATTTATTGTTATGTCTAAAACCTCTTCATGAAACCTTTCTTGTAAATCAGGTTCAGGTTGCATTATACAAACATTTGGATTGTCCTTATGAATAAATCTTATAACTTCAAACTTGTCTGCAAATACACTATTTAAAGAGAAGAAGCATACTAAAGATACTATCAATACTATCCATAATATTTTTTCAACGAAATCCATATTTTTTATTTTTTTTTAAAGAATATAAATTTTAAGTATCTCTTATAAACCTTTATATACCATATATAAGTTCTAGTAAGGCTTATATAATAGTAATGTGTGTGATTTGTATGGGAATGAAAATAAAGGCAAAGTTCGATGGAAGTTGCAAAAACTGTGGTGAAACATGGGTTGTTGATGATGAAATAAATTATCAAAAAACACCAAAAGCCATATGTAGTGACTTGGAGTGTTTTTCTCAGCAAGGTGGAACTTTAGGAAGTAAAACAAAGGCTTTCGGAAACCCAGCAAATATAATCATAACAAATGTACCAGAAGTTCAAGTATCTGAAGACACAAAGACGATAGGTGGTTTGTGGAAGCAATATTTCAGAGAGGCACACGAGTTAACAAAAGAGGTTTATCCACAAGAGGATGTTAACAGTGACAGGTTTGGTATGATAAGACAAACTGTATTAAATCAACTGGTTGCAATGGCAGGCGTTGTCGTTACAAAAAGAAACCAAGAAGATTAGTTCTAGTAAGCCTTATATATGAGATTATATTACATGTTGTAATGATAAAAATACTATTGATACCATTGGCATTGTTAATGCTAACAATTCCTAATGCATATGCTGACCATAATGGTAATTTTGTATGTCCAGATGGTACAACACCAGTTCATGATAATGAATACGTAATAACTGGTTTAGAAGATGTTGTTTGGTATTGTAATAACTCTGTAGATCCAACACCTTTTGAAATGTTAGTTGAGGATTGTTGTAGAACATATCATGATCCATATAATGAGCAACTTCCATTTAATGATCAACATCTTCCTATTGATGATGGACATGATGTTGTTGAAGAAATAGTACATAATAGTTCTGATGAAACTGTTGCAGGGTTCACAGGTTGGAAGCAAGAGGGAAATAGAATGGTTGCATATAGATTAGATCAGGTTGTAAACTCTTATGAAATCGGTGCTTTGCCAACTGAGCAAAGACCAGAACCAAACATTGATACAACTGCATTTGATTTCACAGAAGACGCTGGAATATTGTCATTAAGACTGCAAATAATGCAAGTTCTTGAATCAATACTATCTATACTCTTCAGATTATAGTACTCCTTTTTTTAGTTCTAGTAAGCCTTATATATTAGTTAGTTCTATGTAAAATAATAACATGAATCTTTCAAAAGTACTTGAACCTGAACCAATGCAAGAGTCTACCAAACTACAAAAGGGAGACAAAATAACAATACAGGGATTCAAGATAAAACATAGTTCAAAACATGATGCTGATCTAGTAGAAGTTCAAACAACAGAAGGTCTTAGACATTCTTTTGGTAAAATGATCATAGGTCAAGCCAGAGGTAAGGATGGTAACACATGGTGGGCTGATCAAGTCGCAAAATGTGTTGCACTCGACGCAACTGATGGTTTAGATGCTCATGTAGTTGAAAAGATTGCAGAGCCAAGTGGTAGACCCATGTTGGCTTTAGAGCCTGTAAAGGCAGATGAGGCTTAGGCAACCTCCCTATTTTTTTCTTATGATTAACAATGACTTGTGGACTTTCAAGATATTATGGTAATAGTTATATGATAGAAGAATGTGATAAGTGTGGACATAAAATGAAGAAATTAAATACATGTCATTTAATATGTCCTAATTGTGGGTCTCATTTAGATTGTTCGGATAAGGGAAGTGTTTGGTAATGGAAATAAAATTTACAACTAAAAATATTGATACTAAATTATATGAGAAATTAATATTGAAATACATATATGAACACTATTATCATACAGACTATAAGAGATACATGTTGCAAGATAAATGGGTTATAGAAATCAAACCAACAACCGATTATGATACGTCATTTTATGCAAATGATAGTAGGGCTGAAGAGTTAGATTTCAGTATACCACATGGGGTTACTGGTAAAGGAAGTATTATTTGTTATGTAACAGATAGTAAAAACCGTTTAATTTTATTGCAAAATATGTCAGTAATATGTCATGAATTGGCACATATGATATTACAGATATATTATCCAGATAAAATAGTTAAGATGCGATATAATGACTTTCATGGAAGGGCTGGTGATATGAGAAAATTCTTTAGTTCTGAGGTACATGATAGGGTGGCAGAAGGTAGAGTAAGACAGTTTGAATATAAGTTATCAAGATGGCGTAAATTAAAATTTATTGGTGTTGATATTGAGAACCTATGCAACACAAGAGATTGTGCTAATCAGGGGTGTTTATAAAATGGCTAAAACATGTGGTGAAATGGAGCTTGAATTGTGGTTCGGTAAACCAAAAAAAGGTAAGAGAAAGAAATGAAATTCGAGAAGTTGCCTAATGGAAAATGGAGACCAATAAAAGAACCAAAACAAACTTTTGATAAAAACGGTAAAAAACAATATGAGTGGGACGACCCAATTTATAGGAAAAAAGTAAAAAACGCACTTGAGAAAATAATATCAAAGTGTCCATCTTGTGGAATATATAATTTGGCAAATCCATGCATACATCACCTACCAGATGGATATAAAAATGATATGAGACGAAAGGCTTATCTTAAAAAAATAAAAGAACAAAACAGCATAGAAATGACTCAAAACTCAGTTCAAGACAGTTTTATGTAGTTCTAGTAAGACTTATATGGAAGTATAATGTAGGTATTTTAGAATGTTTAGTAAGCTTGTAAATATTTATTTGGACTCTTGGGGTCTAAAAAAAGACGACAATATATTCATTGAACCACTAACTGACTCTCATTGGGGTCATATGGGATTTGATACTCTTAGATATGAGCAGGCTGTAAGTAGAATAGCAGAAAATGATGATCGATTTACAATTTTCCTTGGTGATCAAATAGATGCTATAAACATTTATGACAAAAGATTTAATTTTGATAGTGTTACAGAACATGATATTGACAATCAGACAATGGGTTGGCAAAAAGATACACAGCCGATATTTGATATTCATACTGAAATGAAGGAAGGTGCTTATCCAGAAACAATAAACGAAAAGTGTTTTGGTCTATTACATGGAAATCATGAATATAAGGTTAAACAAATAACCAGACCATATATTGAAAACCGTTTTTGTGAACCAAATAATATAGACTTTTTAGGTGCAAGGGCACATGTTGGGGTTAGAGTTTTTGCAAACAAGAAATCAAAAGAGCCATTACATGAGTGGTCAATAGCTGCAATGCATGGTTCTGGTGGTGGTACTCCAGAGAATATGTTTAAAGAAATGAAGAAAAATTGGAATGCTGATATTTACATATGTGGTCATTTACACCAAAAAATGGCAAAGGAAGAATTAGTATATGATTTTGATTGGGAAGAAGGCAAGTCTTTTGCCAGACCTATTTACCTCGTAAATGGTGGAACTTTCCAAAATACACTAACCAATGAATATGATGGCTATATGGACAGAAAAAATGGTATTGTTTCCACTGGTATAGGAACACAAACAATAGGATTAAATGCATATCAAGGAAAGGTTAACCTACATGGCTAGAACCAGAAGACAGGTAAGACGAAACAAACAAATCGTTAAAGACCCTGAATATGAACCAGAGAGAATACCAGCATATATTGCATTACAAAACACTGTAGAGAATTTATTAAGTGCAAGTTCTGATGGATTTACTTTTTCAGACTTATATAAAATGATGCCAAATATAGATCCACGTAGAGTGCGTGAGGCAATACAGACTTTAGAAGCAAAGAGTGTAGTACATCATGAAAAATGCCGATGTGGTTCAGCCAGTGTTTATTATAAATCCTAATATAAAAGACTTCTAGCAAATCTTAAATACCACAGTGTTTTAGTAACCCTATGTTCATTGAAATTACATGGAAAAATTCTAAAGGAGAGACTTTGAAGACATTAGTAGAGCATACCAAGATACAAGGATTTATAAATGGATTTGTTGAGAGGGACGTACAACCAGACTTAAAAATGCCAGAAGACGTTGTTTCAAATAATACTGTAGAACCTTTAAATACCCCTACAGAAATTCTACAGTTGCAAAAATAAGTGTTAACAAGGTAAAAAAAACTTAGTTAATTAACATTAACTAACTTAACTAAGTTTAGCTAATCTTTAGCTAGGTTCTAGTAAGCCTTTTATAGAAGTAAGTATAAAGTAGTATATGAAATTTGAACGCACTACTGTCACAATATCAATTAATAAGCATACCAAAGAAATCTTTGAAAAGGCTAATATGAAAAAACCAATTCATTTAAGCATGAGTACATGGATTGCCGTAATGATTGAGGAGTATCTCAAAACACATAGTGAGAATTCAAACATAATGGACTTTGTAGAAAAAGATGTAACTTCTTTAGTTCCTATATTTTTTGCACCAATTCAAAAATGGGAGACAAAGGTTAGAAGTATGACAAACGATGAATTTTCCAGACTTCAAGAAAGACATAATCAACTCGGAAACCTTATCGGTAAGGAGGGTGAACGAAGGCTATGATTAACAAATTTGACGATTATTCTTATTCTGCAATAAGAGACATTGTGGTGGATAAACTATCTACAACAAACTGGATTAGAACTATTGACGCACTTAGACCAAACGACTCATTAACAGTTGATATTTCATCCCCAGAATGGATTGACTTGTATCTTTCAAGAATGGATCAATTTAAAGAAATAATAAAAGAGTCTGTTTTCATCCTAAAAAACCAAAAATTAGGTGGGTTAAGGGCTGAAAGTATATTCAAAAACATGAAAGTATTACTTATCTCAGAAAATGAAATAGAGATGGATGAAATTAAAGCAGAAAAGGAAGGTCAAACAGTGTGTTTTGAATCAATTATAATAGGAACTGATGCCCCAAAAACCTTCATAAAGGAGACAGATGTTATGTGTCCAGTATGTTTTACTACAGAGCATGTACGTGCAGATTTTGAAAGAAAACTCAGAACTTTAAAATGTATGAATGTTTCATGTAAAAACGCCAAGATGGAATCACAAAAAACTGGACTTGTTACAGAAGATATTCAAACCATATTATTACAACAGCCACTTGAAAAAGCAACCAAAAACTCACCAATAATTTTCTATGGAAAAGTTGTAGGTGATCAGGTTGGTACTTCATTTGTTGGTCAAAAGAAGAAAGTTGTCGGCATATTTAGATCTAATATAGAAGAAAATAAGGATGAAAATGAAGTGTATATTGATATAGTATCACTAACTGACATTGATGATGTTAATGAAATATTACCAAGTCCAGAAGAAGTTGTTAAAATTAAGCAAGAAGTGAAGGATGAAGACTTTATTACTAAGATAACAAACAGTTTTGCACCACATATTTACGGATATGATGACATTAAACTGTCATGTTTACTCCAATTAGTGGGGGGTGTACCATCAAAGAAGAGGGCAGATATTAACATTTTACTTGTTGGAGACCCATCAATGGCAAAATCCGAACTATTAAAGTATGGAAATATTATATCACAGAGAAGTATTTACACATCTGGTAAGGGAACTACTTCGGCTGGATTGACCATAGGTATGGTAAAATTGGCAGATGGTAGAATGATTGCACAGGCTGGCGTGTTGCCACTCTGTAATAAAGGTCATGCTTTTATTGATGAGTTTGATAAAATGAATAAAGATGACAGAAGTTCAATGCATGAAGCAATGGAACAACAGACAGTTTCAATAGCAAAGGCTGGTGTTAACATGACACTTGATGCAAAGGCTAGTATTTTGGCAGCAGCCAATCCAAAGTTTGGAAACTATGATGATTCACTAACATTGATGGATAACATAAACATACCAAGTCCATTACTATCAAGGTTTGATTTAATCTGGTTAATAAAAGACAGAGTCAGTGTTACTGAGGATATTCAAAAAGCAAACCATATACTTGATGGATTTACAAACAAGGATGCAGACAGTGATTGTAGATTTACAGATAGAGAGCTTACTGGCTTTATCAATATTGCCAAGAAATATGAGCCAGAACTAACACGAGAGGTTAGGGATGAGATTGTTAAAATGTATGAAAAATTAAGACAGTCATCAAACAATCAGTTTAATGTTGGAATAAGACAGCTTGAGGCTTTGATAAGACTTAGTATGGCACATGCAAAATTAAGATTAAAAGAGCTGGTTGAGATTGAAGACATAGTTGCAGTAAAGGATTTATTGGTGTCAATGTATAAAAACTTCGACATAGATATTTCTGGTGGTGGTGTGCAGTCACAATTATTTACAACTGGTAGAATGACTAAGGAACAAACATATCATAAAATATGGGCAGACTGTTCAGATAGTGATGGAAAGGTAAACTTAACAGACTTTATGAAAAAATTAGAAGAAGCTGGTGTGTCTAATCTAGACGCAACAAAACTATTTCATAGATGGGAAAACACGGCAACAATAAAACTGATGGCAGATGGGACGTACAAAAAAACAAAGTGATAGTTCTAGTAAGGTTAATATACTAGATGATTCTAAAGAAGACATGAGTTCTTTAGAAAATGATTTTTCACAAAACCCTGAAAGACAGACAGCAATACCTGACTTAGATCTTGGAATAGATCAATTAGACGGTGTAGGTGCTGTAACAGCTAAGAAACTAACAGACTTTGGTGTAACATCTCTATTAGATGTTTGTATTAGAGGTGGTAGAGAGGTATCTGAGATTACTGGTGTAACAAAATCAAAAGCAGATTCTTGGGTATTCAATGCACAAAAAATACTTGAAGATAACGATTTAATAAGAAAATCAGACATGAGTGTTGTAGATTTAATGGAATATCAGGCAAATTACCCTACCTTAGAGACCAAATGTACGGCAGTAGATGAGCTTTTAGGTGGTGGAATGAAGCCAGAGTGCACATATGAGGTCTATGGAGAGTATGGTTCTGGTAAAACACAGTTCTGTAATACTTTAACATCACAGGCAATTAAAGAGGGTGAAAATGTTGTGTGGATTGATTGTGAGGATACATTTAGACCAACGAGAATACTTGAAATAATGAAAGCACGAGAGTATGTTGAAAGTAAGGAAGACATGGAACGTGCATTAAACCAAATAACATATTTCTATACACCAAATACCGAACAATTAATGGGAACTATCAACGCATTGTCAAAGACAATGGATGAAAAGAGACCAAGATTGGTTGTAATTGATGGTGCAATAGGTCAATTTAGGGAAGAATACCTAGGTAGAGGGACACTAGCAGACCGACAAAACCAGATAGCAAGACTAATGACACACCTAAAGAACATATCATATTACTATAAAACAACTGTTTTGTATACAAATCAAGTACAGACAGACCCATCCGTTATGTTTGGAGACCCAGTAAAACCAATAGGTGGAAATGTTGTAGGTCATGCAGCCACATATAGATTATACTTTAAAAAATCTGGTAAAAAACGCATAGCAAGAATGGTAGACAGTCCAGAACATCCACAGGCAGACGCAGAGTTTCTACTCACTGCTAAGGGAATAGAGGATAAGGTAGATTAAAATGAAAATATGTAAAAAACATGATGAGAAACTTCCATGCAAAGAATGTGTCTCAGAAAACGCAAATAAGAGGGCACTTGCAGCAGCCAACAGAATTGCTAGGAATTTGGGATTCTAATGGACGATAGTTATTTGTGTAACACTTGTAAAACCTATCTTTACAGTGAAACTGATGAAGCACATGATGAAATATATTACATATGTCCAAAATGTGAGTATGAGGATCTTCCAAGACATATGAGGGAAAGATGTGCAGAATTTAGAAAAAAAGATATAATATGTGAGCATTTTAATTGGAAAGACCACTGTAAAGCATGTGATACATGGAATCCAGCATATAATCCTCAAGGTTATACAGGCTGGAATGACCCAAAAAGAATAGGAAAGAAAGCATGAGTGAAGAACCAGACGTTGGTGATTATGAGGAATATGTCCTAAGTGATATTGAAGATCAAGCCTCTGAAGAAGTTGCCCAAAAATATCAAGAGATTGAAAGAGAGGCATATAAGGATGAACGTGTTGAAGCAAGGAGAGCACCAAAATGTAAGTGTGATGGGGTTGGTCATAGAGTTAATTGTGAATTAAAAAAATATAGGGATCGAATGGATTACTTAGAGGGACAAGGAGAAATACCATCAAACGAACATCACACATTTTATGATGAAGAACCAAAAGTCAGAGAAGATGGATTTGATGACGATGGTGAAACATATTAAAAATTTTATTGATTAGGGGTATATAAAGGTTTGAACCCAAGAGAACGAATGAGAGCCTCAAACAGAAGGGCAGTAAATTATTTGCTTTCCAAAGGATATGATGATATATGGCTTAAAGCACATGGTAGAAGGCAAGATTTAGTATATACTTTGGGTGAATGGTATAGGGCATTGGATCTATGGAATCTGTTTGATGGAATATGTTTTGATAGAGATGGTAGAATAATTCTAATCCAGATAAAAACCAATGCATGGGCTCAAGCACAGCCAATTAAAGACTTTCTTAAAGATAAAAAAAACTTAATAGCATTGGCATTAAATGTAAAAGGAAGTGGAAAGAAATGGGAGGTATTATTGAGACAGTATGACACAAATAATAGGAAAGGGAGAAAACACTGCTCTAGATATTCTAAAAGAAATATACGGTAAGTCCGTATTATATTCTACTCAGGTAATGTTTAAGGATCTTATGTCATTTGAACTAATACCAGAGGGATTGTCTGAAAGACAGAAGAAAGAGTCTGTTGACATAGTATTATTTACTGGATTTAGCCCAGTTTGTATAAGAGTTCAAGGTGGAGACCATGGTGGTATACTTAAATCAGCCAGAGATAGTGTACAAAAACAGATGTTAGAATGGAGTAATTGTATAGTTGTTGACCTTTGGCACTATGATTGTCCAGAACTTTTCAATGAAAAATTAAATGATGAATCACGTAGAGAGGTAAAAGAAGCGTTAGACGCTAATCATTTGTAAATATCAGATGGTTCTTTTTTCTCTTCTGGGTCTTTTTCGTCTTTCTCTTTTATGAATTGAAACATTAGTTCCATCTTCTGTTGCAGTATTTTATCCTCCATCAGTTTTATACCAATTTCAATCTCACCAAAGCTCAAATGTTTGTCTTTAAACATACCAGAGATTGTTTCGTCTATAGAGTCATAAAGTTCATTTATGACATCCCATCGTGGTTCTTGTGTTTCAACAGAATCTTCAGCCATTTATATATAACACATCATTCGACTATATAACTTTATGCCTTAGTTTACTTATTATGGCAAGCGTGATACCTATAATTGGTATTAATTCAAGTAAATCTATACCATATATAAGAAAATCTAATATTATATTCTTACCAAATATTAATGTGTGGTCATGATCTCCAAAAAAGCACTCAGCAGCCGTAATTGTGTGTGGTATTTGGGCATATAGTATCACTGCTGATACTATGAGGCTTTTAGCCATGTGTCTTTCATACCAATCTAAAAATGACGTTATTATGCTCATATATGACAGTAAAGTTTAAGAGTTAATAAATCTTACTAGAACTAGGTATAGCTAATGAGAATGGACTTTAAAGTAGAAAAGGCAGAACTTCGTGGGGTATATTACTCTGAAACTGACAGGTGTCTAATTTATCTTCCGATGCATGAAGATATTGAGGATATATACAAAACCATGACACATGAAACTCTACATTATTGTTTTGAAAAGGCAGAAGAAACCGACGATATGGATGAAGATCAAGAAGAGAAACTGATTTACAATATACAGTGGGCAGAATTTTCTTTGATTTAGTTATTTAATTTGCAATACCTTTGTTATTTTCACTCTTTTTGCCTTGTTTCGTACCAAACCATTACAACATGAGCATCTTAATCGACCCATTTTTCTTTTTTCTCTCTTTAAATATTTTTTATTTACGAATTTAGCACATTCTTGACAGTAATGGTTTTCCCCAAAATAGTCTTTTTCAAATCTTTCACAAAGGTTCTTACACATTCTTTCTCCTAAACAATTCATTATATGAGCCGATGGGTATTTTTATGGTTATGAATTTCTGATTATTATTTCTTTTTTTATTATTCAAATACATACACTTCTTACCACAGAATTTATTGGCATTCTTTCTTTCACCAACAGATATTATTTTCCTTCCACACATTTGGCACTTCTTTAGGTGAGGTTTGACTTTTCTTTTATATATATTGGCATGATACCCAGAAATCTTTCTGTATTCATCTCTACATGTTGTGTTACAATATTTTTTACCCACGTTATTGTACGCAAACATTTCACGCCCACAGTGCAAACATTTATCTAAATTAACCCTCTTTTTTTTCATTTTTTTCCTCCTCTAAGTATTCCTTATGAAGTCTTGCAACATTGTCAAAACAATCATAACATAAATCCAAAGCATCATTACTTTTGGTCATGTCCACCTTCAGACATATGTGGCATAATTTTTTATCTTCCAAAAAACCTTCCCATACCCCTATCTTTTTTTTCCATATGCAAGTCATATACTGCACTAGATAATAATACCTCCTCTTCAATATCATTGTATATGTCATCAAGATCGTCTCTTGTAAGTTTTCTACATCTATTATCTTTAATTAATTCTAAGAATTTTTGTAGGTCAACTGCACTGCGTCTTGTTCTTTTTTCATGCATTATTTCAAGAGTCATTAATGTCGCAGAGTGATATATAAATCTCTCTCTATCTGTAAAAGTCATACTGGATTAGCCTTTAATGTTTCTAAGGACATTAATTCCGTTTGAAGTTCTTTATCTGTTTTTTTAATCCAATAATCATATGGAAACTTACAATTAGAACACTTACAATTATCCTTCTCATATTGAGAGAACTCTCTAAAATCTGGATTATCTGGATCTTCTGGTGTGCCTTTTGGTATGTGTTTTGGCATAAATAATTCACCCTCTAACTGCATTATCCTTTTAATTGATTTTTCTCTATTAAACATAAATATCTCGGTGTTTATTTTTATACCGTTTTCACTTATAAGTCTTTTGACTTTACTGTCATAGTTTTTATCAATTATTTCTAACAAGGTTAACAATTATTTTACATGTATTTAAGCCTTGCTAGAACTATAACGGTATATAAAGGTTTTCTGGGTTTTACCCAAAAAAAATGGTGGAAAACGGTAAAACTACTTCAAGGTGTTTATTACTAGACTTCTAAACTCTTTTACTATCTTATCTGATGCATACTTCATGCTTGGTACGTTTATAACTCTTCTTTCACCGAAAGCCTCCTTAACAAACCAAGTGGCATATGGATTAGATCCTAAAAAGAACACAAACACATTTGGTGTGCTTCTTCTTGCTTTTAACATAGCCTTTTTATTCATAACTAATAACGTGTTTCTCTTAAGTGAAAAGTTATTATTTGAATATTGTGGGAGTCCATCAGTTATTAAAAATAATAGTTTTTTCCTACCCTTCATACTCTTTAAAATTCTTGAAGAATAATCTAACGCAAGGTGTGTTGGTGTCATGAAGCAGCTTCCATCATTACTAGTTACTATTTTTGTACAACCATCTAAATCATTTATATCAGTAATTCCTACATCTCCATGATTGTTACTAGACCACACATTAGCCTTTATTGTTATGTTTGGATAGTCTTTGACAGAGTCGTATAATGTGGCTACAAGGTCTCTTGCATCATCCATTCTACCACTACCATCCATTGATCCACTTCCATCTATACTAATCATTACAGACGCACCATTAACATATTTTTTATCAATAAAGCACTTAGTGATGTCAGAACCCCTAGCTTTGTTCTCTATATATGTCTCAATATCAATCTCTTCACCGTCGTATCCTATAGCTGGTTTTGGTATTTCAGATATTTTTTTAAATACTTTTTGGAGTTCATTTGATATTGTTTGATTAACAGTGAATGGTGAATCCTTTCTATTAACTCTCATCACATATGAAGGTGTTCTATCTCCACCATCTGTTCCATCGCCACTCATTATTTCCTTTATTTCACTTATATCATCTTTTGCAGATTCTTTTGCACCATCTAATAATTCATCAAAGTCTGTTTCCTCCTCTTCATTTAATATGTCATCTACAATCTCCTCATCTTCAAGCACCGTGTCGTCGTTTGGTGAAAGTTTTTGGTCACTTCCATCACCAGATTCTGGTGTGTGTACATCACGTAATGATTTTTCTACTTCATCATCACTTCCACTTTTTTCTATTTTTTTCTTATTTTCAAAATATTCATCAATAAGTGGTTTTAATCTTGCAAGTATTATTAATGACCCCATCCTTCCAGTATCTACAACGTCTTCTAACGCACGTTTGTATTCTTTTGATTCTTTATGTTTCTTAACCAAATCATCTCTAAAGAATCTAATGTTTAGAAGTATGTCCACTGGATTTTTACCACATGATTTATGTTTTCTACCTAAGTTTTTCTTAGCCTTGTTAAATCGTTTACCATTAGCTAGCCATATCTTTGACATCATTGATTCTATTCTTTGATCTTCCAATACATTCATTACTCCCCAAAAAACATTCCATTTATTTTGTCCATGGTGTTCATCTATCCATTCACCACTTTTAGTTTTTAACCATCCCTGTAGAAGTTTTGTTGCTTCTGGCATTGGTGTTTGCAGCAATATGTGACCCAATTCGTGGTTAAGAGCTGTAAATTTTTCAATTCCTTTTACTGCTGGTGTTGATATGTTAAGTGTAAATTCGATACCCTTCACACCATCGTTTTTTAGATTTTTATCAACGACAGAGTTAGATCCCCTGTAATATGTTATGTCTATTTTACACTGTCTTACCTGTTCAACTATATCAGTTGTTTTTCTAAAGAAGTCTTTATCACTTAAAAGATCTCTATCTCTCAATTACAATCCCCACAATAGCCATCATCATTTGATAAATTATGTGCATAATTTCCACAAGCCCTGCAAATACCTGAATGAACGCCATGTGCAATATCTGTGCAGATACCATGATCGTGATCACATTCATCTTCATTCAATTTCTCATACCACCTGTAGCCTTCTTTACAACATACGTTCTACCTGCTCTTGGGCTTTTATACTTACCATATTTTGCCAATGTCATCATTATATAATTTTTTTTATAATCTTTTGGGTGTTTTACAACTGCACACAGTGGACATAATTGATATTTTTTCCAACAATGACCTCTAGCTCCACCTACACACCTAGTTCTTAAACAAATTTTACATCTCATATCATACACCTTTTAATAAAAATTGGATATTTGGGTATCATGTTAATGACACTCCAAAAGTTTCTTGTGCTCTTGCTTTAACAAGCTCTCGTTCTGTTGGGTCAGTATATTTTATCAATATTGCCTCTTTTATGGCGATTTCCAATATCTTGGACTGGTCATATTCTGGATAGTCTTCAGAAATATCACGATATACTTCAGTAAATTGTATCAAGTCTCTTGGAGATAAGACATATTCCAAGTCACCCTTTACTCTTAAACTGTATGTATCTTGTGCCATTACTAGTAATGGAGACTTTACATAATCCTCTGGAATATCAGTCCAGTTAATAACACGTTCTACCTCTTCACTTGAAGGATAGTCCCACACAGAGCCAATAAATCTTGACTTTAAATCCTCTGTGAGATTATTAACACCTGCATATTCTATAGGATTTGTTGTTGCAATTATTGATAGTTTGCAACCATCGTTCAACTTATAGACTTGACCACCAGCCATACAACTGTTTCTTTTATCCAATGGTCTATTACACCATTTTTGTACGTCTTCTTCCAACGCACCAATCTCGTCTAGGTATAAAACAGCGTGACCAAAGTGATTTGCAACCTCATATGCTATTGGAAACACCCCCCTTTGGAAGTAAGATCCATCTTGATCAACCTGAAGTCTGCCCTGTAAATCACTCTTACTTGTCCCTATTCCACAGTTAAACTCTATGAGAGCAATGTTTCTTTCTCTGCATATGTGATGGATAAGATTTGTTTTACCGACACCCTTAACACCATATACCAAATATGGTTTGTCTGCTCTGTCAATAATATTTTCAAGTCTTTTCTGTTCACCACGCAAGTCAATATATTTTCCCATGTCGTCTATATTTTCTGGGTTATATGAATCAAAGTCGATTTGATCTACTCTTTGAACAATTCCAGCTTTGTCTTCTATCGAAGATTCAATATACTTTACGGTATTTTTACTCATTATAATGTATTATTTAATCAAGTATAAAAGCCTTACTAGAACTGTTTTATTTTTTTTATTTTTTTTTTTTTATTTTTTTTTATTCTACACCATAATAAAGGGTATATAAAGGTTTATAGCATATTATGCATTGTATGGATACCAACGATAGTTCTAGTAAGGTTTAATAACAAGTTAGTATACTATATAATATGATAAAAATACCTAGTAAGACACCAACATACTTGGATGTCGTTAAAATAGCAATGGACGAAGTAATTCTAAAAGACGGTGACAATCCAATCTTTAAGGAAGCCATTAAACAGTTGGACGAAGTTGCTAAAAAGACAGGCTTATCCATATATGAATTAATGGAACAAATAATCATAAAGTCACAACCAGAGATGTTAGACGAATTTGATCAGATAGTGAGGGATCGTGGGTTATGACTGGCGACTGCTGTTGTGGAGTAAGAGACTTTGACCCATGTAATGTATGTGGTTGCTGTCTTAATGATGAATGTGAATGTACTAAAGCCGATATTGAAATGGCTGAATTAAAGGATGAGTTACAAATTTGTCACACTTTAATTAATTCATTACTTGATAGAGTATCAGCACTAGAGACGGACAGACAGTCAACACCTGATAAATACAAAGATAATACCTCTAGCAAGCCTTATAAGTAAGTATAATAAATATAATATAGAAGAGAGACCACATCTCGGACACCATTCGAGTGGTGGGTGGGTCGGCAAGTAGGTTTGTCAGACTGGTAGCCTAGCAGGGTTCAACAGCATAATTGAAAGCCGTTTACTCACAGAATTTTTATTTTTTTTAAGTAACAAATAGGGGTATATAAAGGTTCACAACACTTATTCAAAAAAATATACAGTCTAATAGTAGTTCTTTGGTGCGTCTATCCAGTCTGTTATTTCAGCATTTTTCAAATCTTCCAAATCTGAAGCGTCATATCTAAGTTCTTGTAATATTTCTATGACTTTAATTGCTGGTGTCAATTCTGTTTTTGCTTCTCTGCATACTCTTTTCAACTCATTCATTTTTTCAAGAAGTTCGTCAAAGTCAACATCCTCAAGATTCATAAGAGCATATTCTAATTCTCCTAATATTTCTTGAACATCAACAAGTAACAATTCTTTGTCTTCGAATTTCATTTTATTCTACCTCACTAAATCCCTCAAATTCTGTTGGGTTTTCCATAAACTCGATTATTTGATCATACATTCTGTATAGTTTGTATATTATTTCTTCGTCAGATTTTTCAGCTAATTTATCAA